>Ga0307514_10001859_pt1 | contig 23327 bp, 17 predicted proteins | sample 16_EM_MG_FD_203088 | JGI IMG/M metagenome (GOLD analysis project Ga0307514, IMG submission 203088) | Populus trichocarpa ectomycorrhiza microbial communities from riparian zone in the Pacific Northwest, United States - 16_EM | ecosystem: Host-associated > Plants > Roots > Unclassified | place...
ATGCCTCACCATTCAGGCTATTCGGCTTTGCGTCAGAGATTTACGTCGGCGACCAACCGATACTCTGCCAACGTAGATTAAGACACCCTGTCGGGTTGCGATCTCGTATCATCGCTCCTGGCCTTTAGCCAATGCCAATAATCCCTCACGCACTGCATGCTTAGGATCCGGACTTCCGTGATCCGGGGGTTGCGCGCATTAATCCCTCAGTCTATTCAAAGACAAGGGTGCGACGATCCCGCTTACTCGCATATTGCATATCGCGTGCTGCGCCCCCACTTTGCTTATCGCAAGTAGGCTGCATTGTCCCGCTTATTAAAGATAGCAGATATTTCGTTTAATTATGCGCACCACTGATGGTATTTCACATCCTGGCCATCGCGACATAATTGCATCATCATTACGACTCTGCACGATAAGACTTTTCTTATCGCAAACGTAATACGCGGCTCAGATAAAACCCCGCTAAAGGTTATCTGACTGATCAACATGGCGCTATACGCAAGTAGGTGTTTTGCTTCGTGCACTAATGGTATCCATCCCATTGATGGTAGTCACGTGTACTTGCTTAGCAATCAACATGTATCATTACCGCTATTAGGAGAGAACCCCTAACACACACTCCTGGACATTCCCAGTGACTAAAATACATTTTGCTAATGTCATCCGTGTACATCTCGCTGTATATTCTGCAACTTTCTTAGTCTGTGAGGTGCACCGGTTCAAAATGGAGGTGCACCTGAACTGGGACATGTGCCATGAGCAACTGTATACATTTGAAAATATCCCTGTAGTATAATGTTCTGAGGATGGGTGAATGATCTTCTGTCCAACTGTCATGGCAAAGCCCGAAATCAACTTGAGAAAGGAGATGTCGAAGAGGATATGCTAATTGAAGTGATTTTATTTTGAAGTAATTCAGTCTGCGCCTCAGATGCTGATCTATCCATGTTTTCGTTTGCTGGCTACATAATTGAGCCTGTTGAAAGTTGTATACTGACTGAACTGGATGCTATTGATTCCATTGTTCTGAGTACTGGTGATGCTTGTTGAACAATCCAGTTGATTTGCCATATGTTGTCCTCCCCAGATATACCACTCCAACTACCTACCTATAAGCCCTCGTCTTTATTGGAACAGGGGTAGATGTCAGATCAAGATTCTGTCGGTTTATGGTGTCTCTGTCGGAAGTATGTTGAGGTGGTTGCGCACCAAGTACATTTTGAATGGGTTGTTTATTAGTTGACTAGCTCATCAATGGCAATTCAGGTGCACTGGATGGAGTCAATGAATGGTGGCTTGGGTTGATCCTGTCCTGTAGGTGGCATAGTTGCATCAGGTAATTACCCTTCATTCATTGATAATGGTTGATATTGTTAATTGTGAGCATTGAGTTGGTTCTCATTAAATGATTTCATTTTGAGGATCTAGCACTTAAAATGTTTCCAGCGAATGTTGACCATAATCGAAAAATAGTCTGTGAACACCTATTTGGATGCATCTGAATAATGCTTCAAGGGGTAAGTTAGAGCCTCAGAGATATAGGTTAGCATATGACATTCGCAGCTGCATCATACTACTCAAAGTGTGAGGGAGGGGTACAATATAATGACCTTAAAATCGGTTTTCATCAGAAACCACGATATTTACATCATATTCCGCACAATAATGAAGCACATCGTCTGCTGAACATCATTAAGAGCAGAGAAGGATTCATTTGTTCTTACTGCATTTACCACCATTGGCTTGACAATACGTCAGTGCAGTATTGTGAGTTATACCTACCCCCGAGCCTCCGAGTAGCTCAAAATGAAGTTTGATTGTTGTAATGCAATGAATCGGTGAGTTTCCAAGCTGACTGTAAGGCCCTGCAATGATCACCCAGAACTGACAGCCTGGTGGGGTGGTTGTGTCAGTAATGATTGATGACCGGAGCATGTATCCTGAGGAGAACAATATCTTTGGACAAGAACCTCAATGGGAAGCATCACTGTTCCTACTCAACTCACAGGCCTCCTATTGAATTAGGTTGCAATGTCGTACATTCACATCTCATGTGTATTATCCCTAGTCATAGTCATCTTAATACTGGATATAGTTCTGGTTGCGTTCTGGAGATATCACATCATATCCCTTCTTTAACCATTACAGCAATCGAAGCATCTGAAAGTGAGCATCTATCAAATACACCAACATATGAATAGGAGGATATAACAAAGAAAGGTGGGATGTGTGTGAATAAGATTTCCTTTTCTCTAGACTGGGTTGGGTTCATGTATCAAAGGTGTAATGAAACACATCTGATCGTAACAACAGAATGGGATACAAGAAGTCCTTCATTCAGCCGAAGGTCACTGCTTTCTGCAACATACTTCATTATACTCTGATTTATTCAACATTACACCATGCATCGTTCGTAGTTTACCACCATCTTTGATTACCAGGCATGTTGAGGAAGGGATTTCCACCACAGGCAGCACATAACAATCCACCAGCTGGCCTATTGGCTCCCACCAGCGCTGTGATGATAATTCAGAATCCTCGGATAATGGTTCACGAGCTGCCACTGGCAAAGACATTTAATCTGGGACACACACTGATTAATATCATCTGCCGCATGGGTGTGGTTACCCTCCTTCACAGCAGTTATTTGCAGGTGCTCTGCAGGTTTTTCAACATTCTCCATTGAACATGACATAAAACATTTTGCAACCAACTACGAGCATAAGCCAATGATTTCCAAGTGATGTGCTACTGTGGCACAGATATGACCTCCACGAAGGTGGCTATGGTGAGTCTCAAATGTCTCCCTAGCAGCAGTTCCCAAGACAAGGCCCATTATCTCACAGTGCACTGAAAGTGCCTCCAGGACTGCTGGGAAACAATGCAGTCCATTGGCCAATACTATCCAGCACTACTCCTTCACCTGGCCCTCCGTCCGGTGTACCTGGACCACCACCCATCAGGCTTCCAAAGGAACGATTCCTGCCGCCTGCGGAAGCACCGAAAACAGATGTTGCTGTTAGGGGGGTGCATTGAACCTCAGTATAGCTATGTATGCATGGCCCCAGATTTTCCAATTTATATTAGAGCTTATCATTTTGCCGATAGATTCTATCTCCGTCTACTAGAATAATTTCTGAAGACGTTCAGTCTCAGCATTATTTGTGGCAATTCTTTGCCAGGCTCTCTTAGGCTGCTTCTTAGCCTGAGGAAAGGGATTTACTTTTCCCTGTCTGGTTTGACGAAGAAGATCGCAGTAGTCCTTTCTGGCCATCTTAAATTCTAAAGACACTCCTTTGCAGTAGGTAGTATTCTATTGGACCATTCGTTATCCAAGGGACTGGATTCCCTATGGATATCTCTAGGCGTTGAAGATATTCCTTGATTATCATCATTGGTGATGGCAGCGTGATTGTGTAGATTATCAATATGAACTATCAATCCTTGTTGTATTCCAGTGATAGAGGTAGGCCACCAAATATACTAGGTGGCAAAGATATACTGATTTTCTCTGCAAAAGAACATAATCTTTTCGAGTGCGTATACGATTACGTCGTTCTTGCTTTCAAAGGTGATATTTATAGGACTACAACTCTATTGGTGTGTGATTTTGTTTCTGACGGTGCAGGGCTCCCACTACGAAAGCTAATAGATTTTGCGTATATAATAATACCAAGTGTAGGTATCATAAAATGCAATAATATTTCCAATAGTTTTCTCGCTGGCAGGTATATCTGACTGTTTGCTGCTAGAGCTTATTCTTTTCATTGCCGGCACAATGGGATCTCTTTATAGTTGTGTTCGAGGGTTTGTACACCCATACTTCCATGCCATGATTTTATTGCTTTGTTTAACAGCAATAGTTTGGTTGCGACTTACACTCAAACGAATGCGCCAGATATCAATTGCCATGCATCCCTGATATTATTGTGTCATACAAGCATGTGGTTTTAAATCATTATGCTCCTGATAAGAACCTGACCATCCATTGTACATTACCATGCCAGACAAAATATCAGGTTATAACTTCAACTTGAACATCTTACGACCCGTATTGTTTGGTAATTGGTATACCAGCCAATCATAGCCGGGCTGCGCTTCTGCAAATTGTCACCTCACCTCACAGTGTAATTGGCTTGTGTCATAGATTTGATTGGCGACCAACCAATATTATTCCAATGTTGATTAAAGACACCTAGCTCAGCACTAACATCTGAGTCTGATATTGCATTGCCTAACTGCTACAATCCAAAGTGCAGGGTTAATTCTGCTCTCATTTCATCAGCCAATGTCTTTTATCCCTCAGTCACACCATCCTTAGGCAGAGACCATTCTCTTGGGCCGGACAGTGCCCAGCGTGTTCATATCACTATATAGCGATAGACCTGAAAAGCCACGTAATTGCATATTAGCTCACGACTGCCTAGGCAGCAAGTCAAGACAATCCTCAGTCCAATCAGATATGGCTCCTGCTAGTATCTGGTAATGAACCTGGTTGAAAACAACACGCTCAGCAGAAGCAAGTGTCATGCAATCTGGCAATGTTCATCAGCAAAATGTAAAATGGTTTGGAAGTCATAACTCAACGACTCAGCTATTCTGAACAGCCACACGGATTCTTCCAGAAGCTCCCAGAAGCTACCGAACAGGCTGAATTCAAAATGATGTGCTTCTCAGGTGCTCTAAGACATACTTTCAGGTGCTCCTCAATGCTCCTAAAGTTGCGGAACAGAATACAAGCATATTCTACAGAGTATGAAGTCATCTTCAGAATGCTATAAAATCATGCCTTGAAGTTGGCAAAATTTCGAAGCTGCTGGGACTACGACACTTGTCGCCAGGACCATTCCAGTGCACCTGAAGCCAGACACTCCGGGAGTGATAATATATAATGTCTATATCGAATAGTACAATTCGATATACTATCTCACAGCTATACACCTAAATCAAACATTCCAATCTAATTAATATACAGTCCAGTACATATCTAAATCAACATGAGGATTCACAAGCCATGCGCAATCGATGCCACCCAATGCAGCATTCTCCCACACCAAATGTACTGGTCCAACTATTGCTCCAATGGGTACAATTTGCATTATATTTGTCTATTTGACCACCTGGATGGACCCGTCAACACAATCAGCTCAACTGTGAAGATCTTTGTACTTTGTTGGTATCAGCACTGCGTATTCTTGAGCTTGAAGATGTAATACCCATTGTTGGGTCATTTTGCACCACTTGGAAAACGTCGATATTGCATTGCTGGCTGGCAGGAGCTCCTGAAATTGGAGGATCTGATTTGGTGGAATCCAGCTGAAGTATAATACAAGAAAAGAAGGGATTCGTTCTTGGAAGGTGTTGTCGAGGTCATTCTCTTCACTTTGTGTATACTGGACCCAGATGTTATGAGCTTCAGGCATGATCCCTTGGTTGGCATTGGTATATTCTACCTTGCAATCAAGTCCCAGACACTCCACAGAAGTAGGGTTGTAAAATGGTTGATGGTAGTACAACAGCCCATTCTGCAGTTTAATAGATATACTGTCAATGAGTACATTCTGATCAAATCCGAGCACGAGTCCACGAACTTCGGGTCCCCAGTCCTCTTCAAGTTGAGTGCTGAATAGCTTTCGAAAGTTGGGAATTCTGAAATCTTCTCATGCATCTCTGAGTCAAGTTAATTTGATACTTCTGCACACTCCGCGGACATGGGTTTCGCTCAAATGATATACCTGCTGTGATACAGGGCGGATAATGGGCTCGTCTTGAATTGATTGGAGACATAACTGTTGGGCTCTGCATGTACTTCGCTGTTTATCGGTAGCAGACAGTAGGTTGAAAACTTTTGCAGAGTCAACATCGGACCAGCCTTCAAGTGCAAGATATGACAGTGTCTCCTCCATATAGGCAAGACCGGTACACCGGTCATTATGCTTAAGCATCTGTCAAATGTAATTGACTTTGTTGCTAGATCAATTTGCCTCTTTCACATTGGCGATATGTAGCCGTTCAGAGATATTGGTGGTGAAATTGTCACCAGAACCCAGTCAGCGAATTGACTCTAATATATGGCTCACAAGATGAATAGTTCGATATCCGAAATGTATTACGCGTTGTTCAATGGTTTTCTGGAGTGCCTGAATGTCGATTGACTCCCGCCAAGCTTCAAATTGGATCATGCAGATGGAGAATACATTCTTGAACCGCTTCTGTTCATTCGAGGTGATGCCATAAAACTCTGTCTCCAGCTGGATAGTGACGCGCTCTGAATCAGCCAAGCTCCAGGTCGTGGCTTCTGTCTCAGCATCGGATAGGTGAATCTGAAATTGCAGTTGCTTCTCGGCGGTCATGTTTGCCGCCCTGTAGGCCTCGTCCTCGGCTGCAGTTTTCATTAGTGCAGATTGTTTGGCCAATATGCTTCTGGGACCGGTTGCCTTGGTCCTGACTGCCTGCAATAGTTGTCACTCGTGATGTTGGAATAATTTATCGAAAAGCTTGCATTTCGCAGGTGTCACTTGATGGATATCGCACTCCAATTGCTCGGTTTCCTTCTGACGATCAGTATCTGACCAAGTGGTTGCTGCTTGCCGGGCTCTATTCAGGTGCACCTGAAATTGCCAGCGTTTCGTTGAGAAAACCTTTTCAACCCCATACACAAGGGCCTCCATTGCAGCACAGATCTTTTGAATCTTTTGTTTGCGTAACTGATGGGATTCCGTTTCCGACAGGTCATCTACTTTCGCCTTCGCAGACTGCGACATTTTCCGTTCTCGAAAAATTCGTTTCTTCTGGTAAAATTGCTTGAGTACATCGTCTAGTGCTTTGAGGCATAGATCAGTGTGATTTTGCTGGCTAACAAGTAGAGAGAATTCACATAATGCCCGCACTGCTCCCATTACCATTTTATCGGAGGCTGTTTCCGCCGCAGTTTTCCCCTCATCCTTGGAGCAGACAAGAATTGGAGCGCAATTCACTGCCAGTGTTCTGATCATTCCATGGATAACTTTGCCTTGCCAGGTGCCGCTGTTCAAAGAATCGAATGGTTTGTAGAAGTGCTGGAGGCCGGGATATCATGGCACCGATGTGAATCAATTATCACATTGATCCTTGCCCTGTCTCGCCTTCAGGTATTTGAGCAGCCAGCGCAATAAGTCTTTAACTAATCCCAGGAGGAGCTAATGAAATTCATCAGGCTGCCAAAGCCGATAGACATTGCAGAGGGGTATTGCCAGAACTGGTTGCGGATTGGGTGGACACCTAGAGTGTGCAGAGAATCAATATTGTTGTCCTCCAGCAGCTCAGAGTAAATATGCTGGTCTCTTCAGTTATCGAGTTGTTGAAGAGCTGAATGCCACATTGGCGCACCATTAGGAATTTTGCACATCGGACATGAGCCATATGAGACTTGAGCCACCATGATTTGTTACAGACAATCTCTGACCCAGGCAGCCAACAGCGGGTATCATTGTCGCTGGAATCCATCTGCACAATCCCATTTCAAGCCTGGGCCAGCGATGTCAAGATGCCTAAGTTGAGACAGCACAGTCCCAACCCCAGAATGCCAGGCTTTGTCAATGTTCTTGGCACCTTTCGGGGGACATGGGATCAGGCCGATGAGAATCCAGGCGCGCTTTTTTTGTGTACAGTGGATATCTCTTTGAATAGTACCTATTGTGAGATACTGCGGCCAGGCATTCTGATCGCCCAAAAGATTTGTCAACTGAGTCTTGTCGGATGCACAAATGACTGGCACAATTGTCGCTCCGGCAGGAAGTTGATCTTGGGTATCCCACCACCAATCGCCCGTGTTTATCTCGCTGTAGATTTGACGACCCTCAGAGTGTGCGAGGCGCACTGGTTCGAAATCGAGGTGTGCCTGAAAAGGAAGATGTGCTAGGAGAAACTGGATACATTTGAAATTATCCCTGTTGTATAATGTTCCGAAGATATGTGAGTCATCTTCAATCCAACTATCATCGCCGAGCCTGAAATTGAGTTCAGAGTGGAGTTTTCACAGGGTATCTGCAGATTGGAATGATTCGATTTTGAAGTTGTCCACTCAATGCCTGAGATGTTGATGTATCCTAGTTTTCGTTTGTAGGCTAAATGATTGAGCTTGCTGCAAGTCGTGTGCGGACTGAAAAGGATGCCATGGATTCCATTGTTCCAAGTACTTGCGATGCTTGTTGTACAATCCAGTTGCTTCGTCATACGCTTTCACCGCCGCATTTTCCACTCCAACTACCTGCCTATGAGCCTTTGTCTTGGTTGTATCAGGAGTACAGGTGAGATCAGGCTGCTGAGGATCTATTGGTTCTTCGTTGGGAGTAACTTCAGGTCGTTGTGCACCCGGTATGTTGTCTATGAGTAAATCATTAATTGACAGCTTGTCGATGGCCATTCAGGTGCACCTACTGTACTCAAACCATGATGGCTCAGGGTGAGGGAAGTCTGCAGGTGGTAGAATCCCGTTGGGTAATAGCCCTTCATTCATTGATATTGGGTGATATTGTTGATATTGAGCTTCTAGTCGGTTCTCATTGCATGATTTCTTTTTGCAGAAAAGCATTTAACATGTTCCCGGACATTGTTAACCATATTTGAGAAATGCTCAGTGTTCCGATGAATCTCGATGATGCTTTAGGGTGTATGGTTTGTTGCTAGATTTGAGCCTGAAGGATATTTGTTTGAAAGTGAGCTAACTCTAACTCAGGTTAACGTATCACTTTCAAAGCCACATCACACCCCACCAAATGTAGAGGAGGGGTAACACAAAGTCACTTTACGATCAGTTTTCTTCACAAATTCGGATAATCTCAATCAAATGCTGCACAATAATGCTGCACATAATCTACTGAAAATCGTTAGCAATGAAAGCTTCTTATGTCATCGCTGCGATCAACTTTTAATACTGTTGATCAGGTGCTACTACGATCAGCCTTATTGTATACTACGTCATTGCGGCATTGTGCAGGTTATGTCTACACTTGAGCCTCAAGCAGCAGATAACATCAGCTTAATACAATGAATAGGTAAGTTTCCTAGTTGACTTTATGCCTGCTCAACGATCCTCGAGAACTGATAGGCTGGTAGGATGCTTTCTTCAGTAATGATCCTTGACCGGTGGGTGGATCCTGAGGAGACACAGAGGTTAACACAAGGAGCTCAAAAGGAAGGAATCACCATTGCTGCTCGACTAACAGGCCTCATGTTGAATGAACTAGTAGGTCGTAAACACACATTTTGAGGATAAAATGCCTAGTCGTGCTAACCTTCCAACTGGATATAGTTCTTCTTTGGTTCCTGCAGATAACATGTCGAATCCCGTCTATGACCTTTACAGTCTTTAACTGAACAATGGTGAGGGTCTATCCAGGATCCTACTATACAAATTCGAGCATATAACAAAGAAAGATGCAAAGTGTGTGATTATGATTTCTTTTTCTCAGCCGGGTTTCATGGGATCAAAGGCGAAGTGAAACACCACAGTTCATAACAATGAAGTTGAATATAAGAGGCCTTCATTCTGCCGAAGGTCACTTCTACCTTCAATATTCTCAACTATACTCCGCTTCATTCGAAATCACCAATTGAATTGATTATTTGATTACTACTATCTTCTGTTCACATACGATGTCAACGAATGGATCTCTGCCGAAGACAACCAATATGGCTCCAAGCAGTGGGCTGTTTGGCTCACAACAACGCCCAGATGACAAGGTGGGAGCATCAGATAATAATGCTGGAAATACACCTAGCAATAACACTCAATTCGGGTAAGCCGCGAATCAATTTCATCCACAACCACCAGTGTATAGTTACCTGCCTTCGTAGCCTCCATTTCCAGGCGCTCCATAGTTCTACCACCAGGCTCCATTCAACATGACACCGAGCTCACAACCAAGCTCTGGTGCGACCGAAGGATATTTGAGTTATGGGCTATTGTGGCTAGCATATGATTTCCGCCAAGGAGGATATGGTGGACATCAAATGTTCCCCCCTCAGCAAATCACAGGACATGGGCCGTCATCTCCAGGCGCACCTCGAGTGCCTCCAGCACCGACTGGAAACAATCCAGTCATTCGGCCGACCTCTTCCGCTTCCACTGCTCCAGGACAACTTTCCAGTGCACCTGGCAGACCCCCATTAGCCTCCCAACGAAACGATTTCAGCCGGCTGGGGAACCGCGCAGGACAGATGTTGCCGGGATTGGCGATTTGCCCCCATTGCGAGAGATTTTCAATGACCAATACGATACAGAATATGAGAGGGACGATTCGTCGGACTTGTGCGGGGCCGAAGGCAAAGCCCCAGTCAGCTTGAAGCAAATGGAATTCTCCTTGAAGCAATTTGCCAAAAGGATGGGGCAGCCCAACTTTAGTACGTTCAACTAGTGGAAGAAAGTATGGGTGGCTGGGTTTCTTGAGAAGAAGCATCGGTCCATTATCCAGCGACAGAACCATCTGAAACAGCCGCAAGATGGACCCCTGCACTGGGATCCAGCAGTTGCTGATTTTTTGGAGACTTTTGAGACCTGGCTGCCTTTGGATAATTTCGATAATGGTGAATGGATTTGGCGACAATGAGTGGAGATGTTTAGACCAAATGAACAAGCGAGGTTCGGGAGGCGGGAAAGAAGGGAAGGCGAGGGAACATGCGACCGGTGACTGATTTGGGTGATCGCGTGGGCAAAAAAGCAAGAGGTTACCTCCCAGAGTTGCTGAATACAACTTTCATGGTTGTGATTCTACGCATGCCAAATGGCAAAAATGACCAGACATCCAGCATGAAACTTCAAGCTTCGTACACAGATGTGAGGCACTGGGAGGAGCTCATTGATTTCATTGAACAAAATTGTAGCCCGAAAGAACCATACAGTCCGACTGCAATATACCAATGCATCATTAGGCAGGAAGAATTGGACAAAGAGTGTATGGGATGATACTCACCGGGGCAAACAATGAATGACCGTCTCTCTGGTCACATTTCATACAACAGTTCCCTTTCAAATGCCTTCAAGTTGAAACTGGGACACGATGTGAAACTATTTTTAGGAGAAATGAAGGCAGCTACAGGGAAGGATATTGCGGAGCACATAATTAGCCTGGTGAAGGTAATCCCCGTTAGCCTTGTTCCAGTTCATTATACCCCACAGCTAATCTGTATACTTAGACTTCGGAGGGAGCTGATCAAAATGAAAGTGTGGTGGATGATGAGGCAGGTGGGAAAGAGACTGATAGTAGTAATAATGTAAGTTCTGATTGAGTGAATAGAATTGATTATATTCCACATGCATGTTGGGTCCAAATGCTTGTCTGTGAAATACATAACATCGCAGTGAATTGCAGGAGCGCCAGAATATGAGCCCATCAGCCCAACTTACCACGGAGCAACTGAAAGAGATCATTGAGGATGATAAGAAGACTGGCCAAGGTGCAAGATAGGTTCAGGAGCAAGTGGATGGCAAGGAGGACCTCGATCCAGAAAATACCAGTTCAGTACTAAATACTATTCTCAATACAATCAACAACGGATTTGAACACGAGTGTCATGTGGAGGGAGTCAGGATGCTGAATGCTCATCGTATTCGTCAATCAATAGATGACCGTGTTCCATGCCACAAGTGTTCAATTCCAGGCCTGCCTGGAAAGAAGATTCTGGCGCGCCAGGTTTGGGCGATCTGGTTCATCGTGAGGAGGTGGGTTTGGGATGCTGATATGCCAGGAGCACTGGTGGCAAATGAAATGGGACTTGGAAAGACTTTCACCTCGGTGGCAGCAGCAATGATTTGCATACTGCTGACTGAGAAAGTTGCAGTGGGGCTACCGCTGTCGATTTTGTGGGGGAATACTCTTGCAGAGTGGGTGAATATGGTACAGAACGACTTTCCCGGGATAATTGGTGAAGAATGGGAATGGTATCCACTGCTGAGACATAATGCAGTGCCCCGCCGCCTCATAGAGATCCAGAAAACTCCACCGCCGGGGCATACTGCGCTAAAATCCACCCTTGAACCAATCCTGGTGGTCACAATGCCCGGAGTTGCAGAGACGTTGAAGAGTGTTATCGACGAGATGACGTTTGCAACAGATTTCCAACTCATTAACTTATTGCACGCGGAAAATGTAAATCTCACCCACAAGGATCCAAACACCAGTCTTGACGAGCCAGAAAACCGATGGAATATCCACCTTGTGTCATATGGTACCTTAACATCCAGAGCGAAACCATCAAGCAATGGCCAACTCTCACACTGTTCATGGAGTTTTGGGATATTTGATGAGTCTCATCGGTACAAGACGACAAATCGTGTGGGCTGGCGAATTGCGATCAATGCGAGAATCGGATTCAAACTTCAAGTCACTGCAACACCGGAATTCCATTCACTCAACGACTGGTGTTTTCAGATGATGTGGCTGTTTTCAGGTGCGCCTGAAGATCCAGAGGATGAGACTGTGATGGAAATGCACGGCACGGATACACTGTATTCCGTGGTGAATAGTTTGATGCATGCTATCCGGACTGAAGACAAAGAAGCTCAATAGGATGCGGCTCACCGGATGATCCAAATTGCAAAGCCCTGGACGCTCAGGAAGTGGTCAGATTCGAAACTTGCGAATGGGAAACCACTTGTTCAGATACCAATGGAGAATGCACACCTTGTTGATCTCGAATGGACTGAAGACGAGTAAGCAAAACTGAAGACCCTTTTAGAGAGATACACTTCATGGGGTGCTTCTGGAGCGTAGAGGGTTCATTGATGGCGGCTGGCTTGCTTCTCATTCGTATTGGGAGACATCGAGAATCAGAATGACGTTTCAGGATAATGGTACAATGAATGGCCACTCGACACTTGGGTGGATTCTCCAATTTTCCGATGGCTGAGGGACAGATTTCTGCCAATGGTTGTCAACAAACCTGCGGAGTATCCCGAGCCTGAGAAAGACGACGCATCAAATGAGGTGCTCCTGCATGAGCCTGAAAGTAATAAAAGCGACTGGCCTCGTGCACCTCCTCCTCAGAAGGCTGTCCAATTTTGTCCGCTGCCAGGCCAAGGTTGTCATTTGAAGTGGTGGCTCACAAAGTTTCGTACAGATCATTTGGATATATTCTAGATGTATGCGGAAATGGGCAACTATGAGCGCACAGAAATGCAGCTCAAATTCCAAGATTCGCCAAATCCCTCTGTGTTACGGGGGTGTTTAGATCCCAATAACTAATACAATATTTATTGAATCTAAGTACAACCGCCTATCTAATCTCTTTCTCTCCTCGTCTTATCCTAAGACTCAACCTCTTGCCCGTCTCGCAAGAGCTATCTCTTCTGTCAGTTCTAATCCTATCGCTGCGTCTTCTATGTCGGTTAAATTGAACCGCCTCCAATGGCCGTTACCGATATAGACGTAGATTAGATTTCCCCGTCGAACAACCACTCCTCGGAATATTCCTCGAAGGGTAAAGCGCCGGTGTTGAGATATCTCAGCACCAGGTAGTTGATATTCTCGAGTTGACAAAAAAGCAACACCACAGAATAGGTGTGGGTTGAATGGTGCTCTTCCAACTCGGAAAGCAACTTGCCGAAACACTCGACTATCCGTTGCAGTGCGTACTCGTATGGTGTATAGGGATGTCCAGGCATATATGGCCCAGTCTCGTGTGTGAATGAGGGAAGTAATTTTGAATAGATAGAATTCTTAATAATATTTTAAGATCGTCTTCGGTGTTCTCTGAAAGCTAATCTGTTCACTGATGATCCCCAAATTCCTTCGACCAACGCTGGCTTCTTATAGCCCGTCGCTTTTCTAGGTGTGATAGTGTTATCTCGGCCACGCCCTCATAGCGCCCGATAATAACTTACCACAACACCCTCAGGTAATTGTGTCCTCTGCAATGTGGTTTGAAAGCATTACGCTCCTGATAACTATCAGGCCATCCATCGCGCGATATCAGCTTACCCTTTCCTAACTCAGACATCTTTGCAATCGTACGAGTCGGTAGTTGGAACATTTACCAATCCAAATGATAATGCTTATCGCCTCTTAAATCCCTCACGCAGGTGAGCGAATTAATTGCATCATAGATGTAATCGGCGACTAACCGATACTATGCCAACGTAGATTACTGACGCGTAAGCTCGTATCCGATACGAGGTTACATTGCGATCCATACCACCCGAGCCAATGAGTGGTGCTCGCTCTAGGCACAGTGCCTACGTCATTAATCCCTCAGATACGTCATGCTAAGGTTGAGAATTTTCTCCAGACTGGAACGTGCCTCTCGGATTCTATCCCGTTACGGGTAGGGGAGAAGAGCTCTCTTAATCGCATTTTGACTTAACATCTGCCGTGCGTGATTACCACGCATGTCCCGCAGAGTGTCCAGGAATGAACGAAACACTTTTGTCCCGCGTGACCAACATGAACTCCCGCTAAAGAGCATGTTGCTGACCACTTGATGGTACACGCACAGGTGTTATGCATATCGTAGATATGTATGCGTCTCATACCCCATAATCAAGTATCATTATCACTGCTAGGGGACAACCCCTAACACTCTGTGTTCGTAACTACACCCACAGTGGGTGGGACAGGCGTCAATCTCACAGCAGCAAACCATGCAGTCATAACTCAGAAGTTCTGGGTATTGAATGCGCAGAGCCAGGTATTTGCACGGGTTGTCCGACTGGGGCAAAACAGAGTTCCACAAACCTGTCTATTGAACACTGGACCAAGTGGTTATGATAACAGAGCGAGTGATCTCCACCAGCTCTCTGGAGTGGCACAAATCAAAGTCCTGCATGGCCTGATAAGCCAATGAAACATCACGACTTCGATGATATACCGGAATCTGGAGTATCGCGCAGACCATACGAAGCAGCTTACGAAATATGGAGATGTCGTGCCGTCAGATCGTGAGGATGAACGATAATTATCTGGGCAGTGTAATCAAGGTACTCCTCTTTTAATATTCTACCAACACAATCTCCCCAACTGATGGAAAATGGGCAAATGGTATGGAGAATAAGGCGTTCGTGCGGAGATTTGGTTAGGGCTCGATTCCATTTCGTGTTAGTTGATTATAGTGATGAATATCGGATGATGTCAATGATCAATACATATCTGGTAAACTGTAACATAGCCTCATTTGGATGCTCCAATATGTGATGAAAAGCAGGTGAACCGGTTTAATGGTCGACTAGGTCAATTTCTGCGAAGCCATACATTTCTCTTTATGTCATCTTGATCACGCTACTGTCACATTTCATTTTCATCGTATATTGTCCGTGTGCAGTTGTGATACCGAATTCTGCGAACGGGATTCCAGTTATCAGGTGCGCATGAACCTCCATGTGTGATTCAAATTATGTGTTTCTTGTCTATTCCTGGCGCACCAGACACTAGAATTGCGAAAGAATTCGGGATATTCACTGAATCTCTAATGCTGAATAATTTACAGTCAATTGCACATGAGAATCACTATCAACATCTCGACTCTCCTGAGACAGAGCCATCACAGTATATCTCTAATCATCCAGGAATAGAAAGACCGTCTGAGCGATATCGAGTTGATGTATCGTATCCTACGATACGGCCCGCAAATTCCAGCCTTACCCGAAGACTACCGCTCAGTATTTCTTCACTCAGTAATGAAATTAAGGCAAATGTCAGATCCACTTTCTTGTTGAGTGTGATGGTCTCAGATTTGACACCGCACGCATATTCTATTGAACGGCTAATTTCGACATGCAGGCACTTATTATTCACATATGATCTCACTCCAGGCATGCCTCTGAACTGTGAATACCCGCTTTGCATTTCCTTTGAATCTGTGGCTGCCAGCACCCAGAGTGTCATCTGTCAGACACGAAACTTTTAGGTGCGGGGGCGGCTCATTCCACTCGAACCCAGTATAATATCTGAATCTATGCTTGATCAGTATGTGAAGGCCGTCACTTAAATGCCATAACTGTCATGCTCCGTGTCAACCAATCCATTGGAGGAAGGTGTCCACCACACGCTTACCACAAATGCACTGCCCTGGGCGATAACTAACCACACATAACTGAATTTTGACTAAGAAGTGTGTTTGGACCTTACATTTCCGAGATTCTAAAATAGCTTCTGTCATTCAGGCTCCATCATCGAGCTGCAGCTTGACAGAGTGAACCTCAAATGACAGCTGCTGCTCAGCAATTCTGCAGATGACCGGCAACTACCACTCACTTGTATACTACACTTCCTCGAAAAGGCTTAAATTCACAACTCATCCAATGCAGACTTAACCACATTGTGACTAACTTGTATGTTTGGGCCTCCAAAGACCCGTATCTCAAAATAGATTGTGTGAACCGATTTCCATCAAGAGAGCTCGAAGAGATATAATCTGAATGCCAGTCTCTGCTCAGCGGATCGATCAGTGACTGGCAAGCTCCCGCCAACCTTATATCTTGAATGCCTGAGGTTTGTGGCAAATCATGAACAGACTATATCTGATTTCTGCCAACGTCCAATCCCAAGAGAGCATGAAGAAGAAATCGTGATGAAAGCTCGAGTAAAGAAAAGGCAGTTTCTGAGAGTACAAGTATCTGTAAAAGTAAGGCGAGCCTGCAATCGCAGACAATAGATTGTATCCTGCGAGCTAATTCAATGCTGGCTGCACCTCAATCGGCTGGAACTGCATGCTGTTATTCGTCTTTCCGCTGGCAGATGTAGCCTCATAATGCATTTGTATTGTTCTTACGCACTGCTTTGAACCCTAATACTTATATTCAATCAACATTGTAGCATTGAGACTCAGAATGAGTTTGTGATTAAATGATGCGGTGTTTACAAGATAGTATGAGCAACATCTTAATGTGAGTGACTATTTATGACCCATTCGCTAGCAATCTTGGCATTGACAACAACTGGAATCGATTAGATTACCCCTGAGTCTTCACGGTACCTTTACCGTTCTTTCTCTATGTTGAATCTCTCCTTTGTAAACCCAAATTCTCCATCCTCTCTTACGCTGACTGCATACACATTGTGATCCCGCAGACTTGAAACGCTGAAAGTGAAGATCTGCACCCGATATTGTGTCATCAACCGCTAACTTTGCTGCAGTATTCTAAAACAACAGAATATCATGAAAATAGGGTGTCCATCTGACTGGTATACCGCATTCGGAGATTCATATTTTGCACCATTAGAAACAAACTCGGTTTGAACCCATGAAACTTCAACTGTTGCCACTCACGAAGGTTCCAACTCTATCCTCCATGCCAGTCCTGCATGATTCTTCAACACACCGACAATTCTGTACCACCCAGACACCTCTCATATGCTCCAACCAGAGGCATAATGATCTACCATCGGCGGAGTTATATGCAGGGGCAATCATGATCAACCTATTTCCCAGTATTCCACCTATGTCCAGCCCTGAGAGTAAGTTAGTGATACAACCATGTTAATGTCTTGAGTTCTTCAGCTGCATCTGGTTCAAATTCTAGGTATGTTGGCTTAATCCAACCTCATATTCTTGCATCAATAGCGTATTTGGATACGAATGCTAATATTTGGGAATTGGGGGCATAAAGAATCCATCTAATCCGGTACACCAGACCCTTCCTGAATCTCAACACAGATCTAGCTTCGACAATATATATATGTACTGCAGACACTGTCTTCTGGACTCTTTCCAGGCACGACTCGAATTGCACCGTCGTTGGGAAGACATCACTGTGTCCAGGCACGGCTCGAATTGCATCCTCCTCGACCGTGTGGTACTTTGTTGCCCTATTCTCCCGTTATTCTATTGAACTTCCTACTGTATTAACTCCTATATGCTTCTGCCAATATTCTGCAACTTCACTTCATCGATATGGAACCTACGGCCAGCCAGGTGAGGAATCACTATTCACAGAAGAATCAACAAGCACACCTTGATCGAGCACTCGCACGTGCATTCAAGAAGAGAGCCAATTTTCATTGCCGATCAAATGTTTGAACTTCCAACCTTCATGTATAGTGTTAGAGATAGCTAATGTCTGCGCAATAATTCATATGAAGCAGGATGATGACGATACTGATCGGGAGGAGATCAGCGATGATGACAGTTAACATGCTGGAGAGTCTACCTTGTCATCTGATATCGAAGAGGACGATTTGGACAACCAGCAAGAGGTCGTACATCCAGACCAGGTGTGCCGTGACAAGATAATTCCAACTACAAGGGTTCCACAGCCAAAGAAACGGAACCTTGCCGATACTGTCATTGCCCGCACTGCACTTCCAAATCTGCGACATCCAGCCGGGGCCATGTCACCACCATTGCTCCAACGCCAAAAGTCAACCATCAACATATTATGCGAGTCTGAAAATGTTTCCGCCCAGGCGCTCCCGCTTCCCAAGGCTGGTGGAGACTATAGTGTTCCTCAACCAAAGGCCGGTGGAGATCACAACATTCCTCAACACCAAAAGGCTACCTTTGAGGTAGCGAAACAGTTCATGGAGGCAATCGTATTCACAAAGACTCCCTGGCCAATCATTTCCGATGAGATGTACTCGATGGTTGACAAAACTTGGCAACTAGCCATTGAAGCCCAGGATCGACAGCGGGCATTAGCAGGTGCTCCTGCAGGTGCTCCATCTGTGTGTCAATTGCCCAGTGGTCCATCTCTTAAAATCGATCCACAAACCCCAGAAGCCGTAAGTGTTTACTCTGTTTTCTGCTCCTCTATTGGACTTGTGATGATACCAATGCCCAAAAATATACATAGCTAAAACTAAAGATTAGAACCAATTGAGAGGGTTTGGCAGATGGAGCTCGTCAAACTATTATCCGAAGTTACTGGTTGGATTTAGAATACAAGACTGAGCTTCGAATACAGGTTAAGGAGCTCCTGTTTGATGATGCTTATCTCTCAAAGGTCATCAATGATAAAAAGTCCTGGTTCACGAGGATGGAAGTACTTGATTTAATCTATCATCAGTTTTTCTTCACCGCCAGTAGCTTGGGGCGACAGCTGACCACATTGCAGTTCTGTCAACCGCTCACACCGCAGACATTAGCCCTTGTTGCCGTAGCTATTCATTGTGTGCTGTCTGAGTATGTCACTGGAAAGAAGGTGACATTTATGTCTTCTCTAGAGGAATATCGAGGTAAATTTTGCCCTTCCCCGGTGATGGATTGTATTACTGCAGAAGCCACTGCACTCATCAATTACACATGGTGGGGCAGCTTCATACCCCCCATGGTTCTCCTCCACTATAATAGGTGCTCATCAATCCCCATCGGTGCTCCTCAGTCTGGATTGGCGCTTCGATATTTTATTCAGCGCTCCATACTGCATTTCTGTCGGCACTCCTCGACCTCAATCAGGAGCGCCTCTATTTCATTCCAGACTCTTTCCCTCTCTCCCTTTCGGCGATGCTCAGAATAGATAGGCTGCTCCACTGGATAGGCGCTCCTTGGCCTGGATTGGCGCCCCTCAATTTCATTCCACACTCCTCCATCACCATCATCACTCCCTTTGCCCACCCTGCACTCCACATCAGGCACTCCTCCTTTCCTGGTGGCGCATTTTGTTTTTCCCTGAATTCATCATACTGCCTTTCAAACTGTATTTTATTTCACCGCAAGCTAACCTCTCACTTCCAACCATTTAGATATCACAAATCGAGCCAAACAACATTGGAATTCATTTTTGCCCACTAGCCAGGCCCGAATCATTCGGAAATACAAGGAGCGCCTCCAGCTTCTTTGCGCCGGTAATCAATTGTGTGTTCCTGCGTTTGTCGGCCCTGATGAGATAGGAGATTTAGTGGATGATATTGAGACTATGTTCGATTGATATCATTCGATCGCTCAGCCGGGTTATTGTTTCTGGTTTACCTGCTTTCATTTTTGAATCACTGGTCATTTTCTTCGGTTCTCCTTAATGTTGCGATGCAAACTGTAAAATGTTGAATGAGATGCTGGGTACTATAGTATGATTTAGAAGTTGATAATGAACAATAATCTATGCATCATACGTGGAGGGTATTCTTATTGCTCGTGTACATCCGGAGAATCTCAGATAACGCCTGCAGTGCCTGGAATGAATATCCCTAAGAACCCAGGCATCTCTCAGAGTTAGTATGGGATTCCCGCATTGGTTGGGCAACAGTCCCAGGTGCTTCGAAACTTATCACAACCTCTCCCATGGTTCTCCCGTACCCGTCATCAGAGATCCAAGTTACTCCGAAGGCTGGCCGGAATGCCCTCCTAGGGTCTGAATCTCTCCTGAAATTGACGCTTCTAACTTTACACTCTGCCTCCTCTCGCACTCCTGGAGGCTCCCAGTGACTAAAATACATTTTGCTGATGTTGTTGCATCATCTAATTAGCCGCCTCACCATATGCTTTAAATAAACCCGCTAAGCAATGAGACTTGCTTATCCAATCGAAATGTGTCCCTAACAAACCCCACTAAAGGGACTTCAGACGGTGCTGGATTTTAGATGCCTGCCTATGCAAGTGTTATGTTTATCACGTGACTAAGTTCCGTGACATGTACCTATTGAGGTATTCAAGTACCATAGACACTGTTAAGGGAAAACCCCTCCCGGTTGCAAGAGTTGCTAACTTGCCCCCATTGCCGGAGATTTCCTACTACAGTTATGATGCAGATGATGAGAACGATGATTTGTCTGACTTGGGCAGTATAGAGGGTAAACCCCCAGTTAGCCTGGAGCAAATGGAACTCTCCTTGAAGCAATATGCCAAAAGAATGGGATAGGCCTGCTATAGAGCGTTCAACAAGTGGACAAAAGTAAAGGTGCATCAGCAAAATGTAAATCGGTCCAGCAGCAACAGCCACTTCTCACAGAGACTCTGGGCAACCTCACGAGTGCTTCTAAGTACTTCCAGATGCTCTCAGACCGCCCTGGAGCAAAGCAAAGTGCTCTGAGACTGCAGGAGCATTCTCAGGTGCTCCTGAAAGCACCAGCAGTTATGGAGGTGCATTCAGGATGCTACGAGATTTGACTTATCAGATAGTCAAATTCTGGAGCTTCTGGGACCTCTGCGCAGATCTGTGGGAGACATCGAGAGCGGCCGAGGCCGCTGCACAGCACTGCGGAAAACTTGGTGCCGTATGTTAGGGGTTCCCCCTTATCAGTGATAATGGTGCTTGCAATAGCTATATGAATACATGTCACAGAGTTACTCTCGATCTAGTTACTTAATTTGTATAACACCTTTTCATGGCTTTGGAAGCAAGCCAATCTTATGTCCGTTAGAGGGGATACATAAGAGTCACGTGTCGATTGGATACGCATGACTTAGCGGATTCACTTCAGATGAAGCAGCTATGATGCCTTAGCAGAGATACTTAGTATCGGCCATGCTCATTGTTTCCAACTACATTCATTATACCTGATACTAGCGGGACTTGTCTTAGCAGACATCGGCAGTCGTTAGTCAATATGCTAGTATGTGCGATCTCTGACTTATTGCCATAGCCAATAAGGGTTACCGGGGCACTCCCTGGTCAAAGAGAGAGGTCTCGGCCTAAGAATGACATGACTGAGGGAATTATGACGTTGGTTGATGATATGAGGCCTGAAGCAACCCTGCTCATTGGTTTGAGTTAGTATGCATTGCAACGTCAGACTTGTACTTTATATGAGCTGGCGCGTCAAATTATAAGATGGCATAGTATCGGTTGGTCGCCGATGAAATCTATGATGCAAGCCGAATAGCCGGAAAGGGTGAGGCATTTATTTGCGATAAGTACTACCGATTAAGATTCGTAGTTGTTCCATCTACTGGCTCAATGGATTGCGAGATGTCTAAGTTCAAGTTTCATCTGACACATTGTCTGACATGATATCATGCGCTGGATGGCCTGATTCTTATCAGCAGCATAATGCTTTAATACCTCAGATGTGTGAACACGATAACTTACTGGGATGCATGGCATATTATCACCGGGCGCATGATGTGACCACGATAACGCTATCATGAGCATTGTAGTCATAGCGTTGAAGTATGGGCAGACAAACCAGTGAAGACGACTATACAGAGATGGCATTGTTCTGGCAATGAGAAAAGAGTATCAGCAGGAATCCACAGTCAACAGTCAGAACACCGAAGACAATCTTAAAATATTATTACAAATTCTATCTATACTTTGCACAATTACTTCTCTCATAAATATACATGACTGGGCCTTGTATGTCTGCACGACCTTACACACCTGCCAGGTACGCACTGCATCAGAGAGTCGAGTCTTTCGGCAATCATCGATATTGTTTGGAAGAGCTCCGTTTAGCCTACATCTACCGGGTGGTTTTTGCTTTCTGTAAATATGAGAATATTGGGAACCTGGTACTATGAGATCTGAATACCAGTGCACTACCATTCAAGGAATTTTCCGAGGACTGTTTGTTCAACAGGGAGCTCTAATTTACATATACTTCTGAGACGGGAATTGGAGCTGGTTCGATTTGGAAACTCTTGTCAGACGTGGGCAAGAGGTTGAGTTTCAGGAAGAAATGAGGAGAGAAAGAGTAAATAGATAGGTGGTTGTACATAGTTCAATAAATGTTATATTGATTAATGGGAATAAGCACCCCTGTAATACCGTATTGTCACAGCAGTGGTTCTTACATAACCACAAGGCATTTCGTCTTATCAGATTCATCTTTGTTACAGTCACAAGATTCGCGACATCATAATATGGCATGCATTATGTAAGTCTCTCTATGTATATACATACGGTCAATCTGGCCGCAGATGGTAGTTGAGCATAATCGGAGGAGCACCTGGACACGACCATTGAGTGAGAGCGGTTCTGGTTCAAGGAGCATAGGAATCGCGTGAGAAGATATGATACCACACAGCGTTGAGGATTCACGAAGTCTCAGACAGAGCAAGTGAGACCAAATGTTGGGAAAGATAGAGTGTGTATTTTCATTGTATGATAAGATGAGAAGGAAATGTGATGATGTCTATCTACTCTGGGGTCTGCCGAATGTATACTCCCAGTCACTCTGTCCACCTTCATTATCTCTGTATCTTCGTCCACCCAATGTCACTTCTTAAAAATGTACTTGGAGGCCGTGATTGCATGTGTTTGGAGATGCACTTGGAGACTGCGATCGAGTGATCTCAGAGATGCACTTGGAGGCCGGGATCAACCGAGTTTGGAGATGCACTTTGAGACCAATGTTACGGGGGTGTTTAAGCCACGTTTCAATAAAACATTTATTAACCTAAATACAGCCGCCTATCTAAACTTCTTTTTCTTTCCTCGTCTTATCCTAAGACTCAACCTCTTGTCCTTATACAAGAGC
>Ga0307514_10001860_pt1 | contig 23318 bp, 26 predicted proteins | sample 16_EM_MG_FD_203088 | JGI IMG/M metagenome (GOLD analysis project Ga0307514, IMG submission 203088) | Populus trichocarpa ectomycorrhiza microbial communities from riparian zone in the Pacific Northwest, United States - 16_EM | ecosystem: Host-associated > Plants > Roots > Unclassified | place...
GGGGACGGTTTGGTGGGGGCGAAGTATACGGACGGGAGGGTGTTGTTGAAGGGGTGTTGAGTTGGTTGCAGTTGCGGTTGTAGTTGCGGCTGCGGTTGCGGTTGCGGTTGTGGTTGCAGTTGCAGTTGCAGTTGAGGTTGCGGTTGCGGTTGTGGCTGTGGTGTCTGTACCTTCTAAGGTCGATTTAGTGGGGGTTCCTAGAGAGAATCCTCCCCTCGCGTGGATAGCAGCGGGAAAGCGATCACCCTCTCGGACTGCTGCGACAAAAGATTTCCGGAAAGCCTCTGCACGATTTTCTGCGCGACCTCTCCCGGCCCCTTTGCGTGTCAAAATGCCCTCCCTCTGCTCCATACCTGCATCACTAAGCTGGCCGTAACTTCCCTCTGGCCAAACCAAATGATATCCTCCCTCTTTATTCAACGTCCTTGGGTTTCTCCCCCAGAATGCTGAGAAATGTACCTCCTCGTTCCTCCAACGGGGGATGTGTTCCTTGTCGGCGATGAGCCGGTAGATATCACTCGGGAGTGGGGTTGTGCCAATGTTTCGTAGATGAAGATGCCGCGTAGGTTCCTCACCATCCCCTACACCATCAGGCTGGGGATATATGTCCCTTAAGCTGCGCACGTAGCGAGCAGGTGGTGGTCGGGGACTTGGGGTGGGAGAATATTCCGATATACTGGGTAGGAACTCTGGGGTGGTGGTTTCGAGGTCTATCTCGAGGTCTGACCATTCCTCCAAGGCACGGGTACGAGCTTGTCGGGCAATGAGTTCTTCTGCGGGGATGGAGATACGGGGGACGAAGGATGGTGGGCGGGTAGGCTCCGGGGGATACTCGGGCTCGGCGGAGGATGACCATTTGGAATTCCCAGTTGTGCCGGTAGCAGGTATATGTTGACGGGAGGTGAAAGAAGGGAGGGTGCCCAAGCCACCTAGAGCAGCTGTAGTCTTGGAACCTTTCCGTTTATCAACATCTGCATTTTTTCTCTCCTTGGGACGCCCCTTTTTATTGTGACCCAAAATCTCCCTACCCACCTGCCGAATCTTTAATATATCGCTTGCATCTTTCTCATATACCCCGGGTTGGGTAGTAGCAGTTTGCTGAGCAGGAGGTTTGGCCTTTGGCTTGCGTTTATGGGATTTTGGGGGGCGGTCTACTGGGTCCGGGCCCCGTGACAGTGGTGCAGGTGCAGGTTTGCTCCCACGAGGTGGGGTGGCAGAAGCTCCTGCTGATGAGGATTTCCCACGGCACGCTTGGAGACTGGAACACAGGAGGCATATTGACTGTGTGATGGGGCGCCGGAGGGGTTGCATTGAGGTTGGTAGGTTACATCGGTGAGGCTCTTGTACTTTGGCACTAAGTCAATTCCAAGAATAAGATTACCCTGAAATGCAATGGCATTACCCTGAATTTCATAACGGTCTGGGTGTACTCCCGAACTGCAAATTTGCGGTGCACCAGCTTTCCTTAAGTATGGCTGACTCTCCTGAGGGGAATGCCAGGATGTACAGCCAATGGGAAACCAGCCTACCCCAAGATAACGGTCAATGAACGAGTTGACGGTAGGTCCGATACAATAGCGAATGATAGGATTATGTTTTGAGGATATCCCTCTACGGATTACGGATTCCAAGTTGCGCAGAAATGGTCGGGAGTAGCGTTAATCTGGCTAGAAAATTTACCTGGTATTACAATTTAACGTCTCTATAAAAAGGATGTTTACAAAAAAAATCCACACATCAGTCTAGGATTACCCCTTTCACAAAGACCCCACCAAGACTGCTAATTAGGGCCCTAATCAATTTACCGTTGAACTGTGAGTCTGCAGCCACCCTCCGAGACACCAAACTCCCCAGCTTTATACCTCCGGCTAAAAGTAATTCACCGCTGATACATATTATATCACCGTATCAAATACAGAAAAGAAGAATTAGAGGGAAAGAAATAATTGCCCATGGAGAGATTCTAAAAAACTAATATGCTAAAGTCAATTTGTGCCACGTTAACGAAAGTCCGAAAGCCCACCACCCAAAAACACCAAAGGAAAACAAGGAAAAATAGAAGAAATAAAAAATGTTGTATATGCAAGCATGCAAATTGCTCCCACCAGAAATGCTAGAGGACTATTACCTCAGTCCCGTGGTTGAGGGTGATGGGGAACGAACCCCAGGAGTAGCGACACGCTGCACCAATCCGGCACTGCTGGCCTCCGTTCGCAGTGATGGGTCGCGGTCAACGGCACCGGCATTGCTGCTCCCAAAAACTGTCTGCCGTAGCCTGGACACTCCCAGTTCCGGTCTCCTGCTTCTGGGAATGTGCCCCGAACGTCCAGTCTCAGTTTCATTCATAACGGCCCTGAGAGCGGCTAGCCTCTCTTCGCTCGATGAGTTCCTCCTCGCAATATCCAAGAGCGCCTGTAATCGCCCAATCCGTACGGACGAACTGCGAGGGCTCGCCGTAACGGCTGGAGACGGCGGAGGAAGTATGTTCACAGGGCTGTCACGCTCGCGCTCTTCCGGTGAGCGAAGATCTATTCGACAAAGGGGACAAGATCCGGCGACGTTGAGTAACCAGGGGTCGATACAGTCCGTGTGGAAAGAGTGACTGCACGGTAATACACGCACGTCCTGGTTCTCCTCAAAATCTTCCAAGCACACGGGACATCGGGCCTGATTAGGGTCAGGCTCGGCGACGGATGCCTCTACTCTCCTGGACAGTGTCGGTGATGGATTGACCGTTCCTAGGGTCGTAGTTGCCCCACTGTGGTGTTCTCGTTCCTGCGGTGGTGGAGCAGCTGTAACTAGTCCCCCAATCTCACAACGTAGTTCCACCACCGAACCCCCTGTACCCAAGCTAGATGCCCCATCCTGCACTCCAACGTCCTTCGGAACCGTTTCCGATGATTTTGATCCAAACTTCACAACTGGTAACGTATCCAGAGCTGCCTTTGCAATGCCACGAGTACGTGAATGTCTTGGGCCCGCCCTTGGATGCCGTGTTGGCTCTCCGCCATGTCGCTTGCATGCCTTTACCCCAAGACAACATAGAACCAACAAAAACCCAGCTGCAATGAGAGACACCATGACATATACAATCAGCATTGTTGAACCTTTCTGGTTGCCCTTTTGCCCAGAGCTGGATTCTCCAGAAGCAACTGTGGTAGGAGCACTCGTATCTAATTGTGCCCGGTATTCTACACTAACATTGGCGCCAGTGGTAGTATGTTTGTACCTCAATAAATCCGGGGGATTGATATTAGCAAAGGTGAAGAGGAATGGCCGACCAGGGCCAGCTGATTGCCAGTAACCCGACACGAAGGTGCAGCAATTTCCCTCCTCTGTGTACAATATAATAGCCTTCGGTCCGCGCTGGGCGGCATGGAGAAAACGCTCCGCTGCACGGTCCCCATCACAGCTCAAGAGTGCGATGGTCGACGAATTGACCGTGTGAATCGGGTATTCGGAAGTGACACTATACAAGGTGCCATTGAAATATATGTCCTATGTCAAATAAGTTAGATGCACAATTTCTTTAACCAGACTGGATTTCTTAAGATACCTACAGAGTTTACTCTCGGTGTATTTAGTAGATCGATTGCTACCCATGATGTCGACCCTTCATCCTTAAGGACGTGCCCACTGTGTTTATGGTATGGATCCGTAGTCGAAGGCCAGTTCACAGGACCTATTCTCTCAATAATGGTACTATTTTTAATTTTCTCAGTAGGAATTCCCGTGACAGCCACCATCATAATGGCGAATACTGTGAATAGGTGATGATACGCCAACGTATTGCATCGTCTGAGTGTTCTAGTATTCATTGTGAGACGAAGAAAAAAGGGATCCACAACTGGAAAGATACCAATACAAGTGGTGGTTCACTACATGTATTTTCAGAGGTTGTGTGCTAGGATGTAAGTGTTTGGCCAGCTTCAAAATTCCACCCTGTTTTAAATTCGGACCCCAGAAGGAATGCTATATATTCTGCCCCAGTCCACAGGATCGCCAAGTAGTAAATAAAGTAGACAATACGGTAGATCAAGTGGCAAAAATAATCAGGGAAGTATAGGTATATACAGTACTAGTGTACCTGGCATGCTATATAACCCAGTATGTGCGTTTGTCAGCTACAAATCATCAGCTGGAAGCACAGATAGGTATGACATAGAGAGATACAGATGTCGTATCAGCCCAGAAGCAAGTACGAAGCCCGCACAAAGCCTGTACTGAACCAGAATAACTTAGAAATAGAAACCCTATGGTGGTTGGTTTCTCACTCGCTGCGATCCAGTACCAAGTAACTGCGATGACCACACAAAAAAAACAGATTTTGGTTGCCTACCAGTTTTGGTCAATCTCATAAATTTCCGCAGCTACAGTAGAGTTTTTTCTTTTTTTTTTAGAGTCTATACGCCCTCCCCATAAAGGGGACAGTACTACTCTCTGTATGTACAGTGTGTGGGCATATATTGCAGGGGGGGTCGCGAATTCTTTTGCCCACGCACTGTATGTACCCTAGTACATATGTGCCTAGTCTGGTTGGCACAACACGTTTCCTGGCCTCGTGCTCAATTTCCCTAGCTACCCCCCACACGGTAGGCCCAATGGTTTCGAGAGCCAGTGTGCCAAGTATCTCACCTCGGTATCATGACATAGGTCAATAAGGACTATGTACCGGTATTACCCATCCCACATTCCGAGTGTGGTTGTCTGGTTGGCACTCGGAATGTCTTTCCCCGAAGTATAATTATTTTAGTACGTAGGTACACTATATATGATATATATATATATACATACTGTAGATAAGAGACTGGGACCGAGAACACTCGGAATGGCGTTGCTGATATGATATGGTAGACGTACGTGTAGGTACTTAATATACAACTAACTCTAACAATGGTACCTAAGATTACGTACAACGATAAATTGTGCATAAATCTACTGTCGTGCAAATTGAAAAAATAATTAAGAGGGACTAGCCCATTATGGCCTCTCATACTTCCAGTACCACCCCAACCAGAACCTGTGCCTGGCAGCACATGCGCAGGATCACTTTACTCTATGAGTAGTCTGGTTGCAGATTGTGACTAGGTATTTAGAGTGCTGCTGCTGCCCTGTTGCCCTGCTGCCCTGCTGCCCTGCTGCCCTGTTGTCCTACCCTGTTGTCCTGCCCTGCTGCCCTCATCAACCCCGACGTCATATCTGGATTTCTAACGGTTGATTCCGAAGATCCGGAAACCAAGTTACAGTAGCAATATATCTGCCTCTAACAGTAGGCAACACCTATTTTTAGATTTATATGATGCGGTATCTGTAGAGGCCTATAGCAGTTTCTTGAAATTATGAATATAACATTTTTATTTAATAAAGCCTTTGTTAGTTAGCGTACGTAGATAAGATAGGTATGCCAAGAAAATAAATTGAATACGTGAGGTTGCTTCAACGGCGCGTCGCCCAGCGCGTTCCATCAACAACCTATGGACCTAGCAGAAAATGCCTCTTCCGAGTACTGGAGCCAAAAATAGGATGGGGGCCCTACCTCTACCAGAGCCCCATGAAGCAATCCCGTCCTCGTCAATCGCTCTGATTGTACAGAATTTTTCCAAGGCTAATGGAACCCCCCAGCTCACCACACCTAGCAGAGACGACTTCCAGCAGCTTCTCGCAGAACTTCTCAGCCCTAATGATGTGGATGAAGGGGATTCCACGAACTATATGCTGATACAGATTGTTACCTCAGCAGGCGTTACGGTCCTGCTGCAGGATGATCCATTCAATGTGCAGGAGGACTTAGTTCCCCAGGCTCTGAACAGTCTCCTAGTTATACGAAAGTCGATAAGGCGGAACCCCCAAATACTGGTTTGCCCCCCGCCAATATGTAATGACCCGAAGGAGTCGGACCAAAGCATGCTATTCCTATGGCTACTTCCCAGGTTACTGCCACTCTTGGGGCATGCAAATGCCGAGAGGTTGTTGATATCTCTGGTTGATACGATTAATTGTATATTTGTGTCTGCAACACAAATACCTGAAGCCTGGAGATACATAAAAGACTTGATTTCCTATTGCCATTCTTGTTTTACATGTATTGAATACCCCTCTCATATCCATAATTCATTCCTTTGCGATTTCCAGTTCTTTTATCTTTACAGCTGCTGATTATGGGTGTCTTTTCATACGAGGTAAAAAGCCATCATTAGCGCTTTCAAATCTATGGCCAGAATGACCGCTGCAACATCTAAATCATTTGATATAGTCCTCCCTGGGGAAGACTTCGTGGTTCAAAATACCGTCGTGAAGGAGCAGCTTCTTTCTTACCCAGGGGTCCTCAAATTTCATCTCCGTTGCCCTGCTCAAGCCGGTTTGGTAGCTATCCACATATATTCTATCGTCTCCGGACTGGCCAAAAACTCCGAGCATCCCGGTCTACGAACCGCAAGTGATAATGCTGTGTGGATGCTGGCTGGCGTGGCTAAGCTTTGGGGCAGCCTATCTGCCTGGGAGGACCTCTATATGCTTACCGAAAGCTTGAAATCCCTGAAAAGGCATATCCTCGAAGCGTTGTGCAAAACACTAGACAATACAGCGCTGTCAGTGATTAATCCAATGAGTATGGGCAATGTAGCTTTGTTAGCACTGCGGTGCACTATGGAGGTGTTGGGTAAAGGGATCCAGAGAATAGATCAAGATCTGGAACTGGCCCTCGCTTCTATGATTTTGACATTACTCAGAATAGCTCAACATTTACCGCCATTATCGCAGCTCTTGGTTGAGCAAATGTACCCTCAGTCAGTTACATTCATGGGACAGGAGAAGGAGTGGGCTGTGTTGCAACAAGACTTTCGGGTACGTATCATGTCATTTGGTTGAGTCAAGGAGAAAGCTAACTGTCAAGAGATTGCTATAATCGCCATTATTGTGACTTTATCGGCCGATGAAGTGATGACCAAGAAGGCAACTGTTCTACTTCATTCAGTCGGTGATGGTAAATGGGTATTCAAGGATACAAATCTGCAGAGGAAGGCAGACAGCCTGGGCCTTCGTGAGGTATCTGGGGATACTGTAATGGGCGGGGTGGATGCCGAACGACCCAGCAAACGTGCCCGGTTGACATCCGAGTGTTTGACAAAAGAGGTTGGTGCTGAGGTTGATGTGTCTGCAATGATCTCTGAGGTCTACCAACTTCTTGGAAACCAAGCAGCCTCTGATTTGACTGGACTCAGTCTTGTTGCAAGGTAAGATACCTACAAGAGGCCCAGGCAATGTTCTAATTGATCGTTAGCGATGGGTTCAAAAAAATCAAAGAAAGTGAAAGGTTTATTCTAGTTCGTAGCTTGGGGCTCGTTGCTTGCGCCCTTGCTGGAACCTTGAGAAGGAAATTGCCATCGGCGCTTCCTGGCGATAACTGGGGACCCTATTACTGCTCAGTTTGCGATTCTGATGAGTCAGAGAACTCTGATCGCCAGAAAATCGCCAATGCTACTAATATTCATGAATTATACTCTACATTAATTTCCCTAGTGAAGCTTGGTGAATACTTTCGTGCCACACCACAAATTCGGATATGGGGGATGATGAGCCTAAGACGGCTGATCAATCACACCAATGATCTGAGCTATCTGAACGCTGATGTGAATGAGTTGGGGCAGTGGTGTATTGGGTCTTTAGACACCTCGATAAGAGAGCTCAGGCTAGCAGCAGCGTGGGTGAACCAGTACTCCTCTAACTTTGTTGTTTGTTAACCCATGCTCCAGTCATACGCTGTCCTCATATGTCAACTTTTCCCATAATGCACAACTCCTGAGAACAAATTTACACTGCATCATCACGGCTTTGAGGACTCTTTCAGAGACGGAAGACAGCCTTATTCAGGAGACTTGTGTGATGGCATGGGGTCAGATGGGGCGGTAATTACCCTACATAAAGTCTTTCTCCAGTTCTCTAACAATTTCAGTGTTTTACCCGATCAGGAGCTCGAAGTTGTACTTGCAGCATTGACTCAATTTCTGGGGCACAGCAACTCGTTCATTGTCGGTGTTGCTTATAATGAAGTAACGAGTGATCGCTCTTCTAGAGAGGTACATGTTGCTAACGAATTGTCTAGATACAAGGGTTAGCAGCTGCTCACAAAGAGACACCTCGCCGGCTTTTTACCCCTTTCCTACGCAGTATAAGCTACAATGTCGTTAGGCAGCTTCAATCCCGTCCACAGATAATACAGTTGCTTTCCGAGCTCTGTTTAATTGAAGTTCCGGAATTTCTGGTCAACACGCAGACATATACTCTGCCATATCTGATCCTTCATCGTAAATCAGACATCATAGAGCGAATAGCCTATGCGAATGGGCATACAACTGTCAAGGCGCTATGTGTTACTGACAGTAATATGACAGCAATTTTAGCGGTGTTATTGACACAGGATGTTGGGGACGTAGAGGAGGCAGCAATAAAACACTTATATGCTGTCTCCTTAGAATTTCGCAAAGTCACATTGGACGAACTTGTCCGTTCAGCTCCAATTCCCTTAGCCGAAGAACTGATTAAAATGGCTGGCGATAGGAGCGAAGCCCAACAAGAGGCCAAGGAAAGAGTAAGGGTTTTATCGAATATTAGATATCTGTTCGTGGAAGGTCGCTGACTTGATTGTGCTAGATATTTAACGCTCTGCGCCTCGTAGCGACGCTGCAGAACAAAAAGCCAACTGGTGCATCAAAGAAGGAGAAGAAGGCAGACCCGCTTGGGACTTTTTTTGATACTAATGTCCTCGGCATTATGGCACAGTTCTCGGACACCATCCACGATGTAAAGGGACGATCGACGCCAATGGAGAAGATTAGATGCCTGCGAGGGATAGCAGAAATGACGAAGCTAGTTAAGGGACGTACCAGCAGTGCTCTGCCACAGGTGAGCCCGCACCACTCCTACTGGTTCCCAGTTGATACGCTAACATCATTAGATATGTGCATGCTTGCAATCAGCAATGAAGTTTGATGTTCTGAGGAAACACGCCTTTGGTGCCTGGGCAACTGTGATGTGGGAATTGCCTGAGGAGGATGTCGTACCATTGATGGGACAGACATTCGCAATCATTCTTCAATACTGGGAAAACCTCCCTGATGACGCACAGGAGCAGGTGCGGGAGATGGTCATTGGGCTGTTCGATCGCTATCCCAAGCAACTTGAGGAGCATGTTAACACCCTTCCATCTCTCTCCCCAATACAGTTGATGGCGAAACAGGAGTCAAAACTGAAGGCATGGAAAGAGAGGAAAGCTCTAAGGCGCAGGTTTTTGGATTTCGCAACTAGGTGTGGAAATGAGAATGGTGCGGTAGTGGAGCAGGCATTATTCGAGCTCTCTGTATTCTTGCAGCAAGAGCAATCATTCATTCATACTACAGCTATGGACGAGCAGCCTGATGTTGTCGTATCTGAGCTTATGCGTTCCTTGTTGGATGCCTGTGTTCAATTCAAAGATGCTGACTGCAACATCAGTCGTCTCTCCGCAGAGTGCCTTGGGATGATTGGAGCTGTGGATCCGAGCAAAGTCGATGCCCCTCGTGCCTCGAAGCAACTTATTGTTCTACAAAACTTCGAGCTCGCAGATGAGAGCTTAGATTTTGTTACATTTTTCCTAGAGCATCGTCTTGTCAAGGCCTTCCTTGCGGCAACAGACACGAAAGCACAGGGGTTTTTAGCATATGCGATGCAAGAGCTGCTGAAGTTCTGTGAATTTGATGCAAACGTTGTTATCACTCGGCGGTCATCACAAGGCCCTACCGCCCGAAGGTGGAGAGAATTCTCTGAGATATCAAGGAGTATCTTGACACCTTACTTAACTTCAAAATATGTACTAACCGGCAATCCTCCTGGGGTGCGAGCATCACAATATCCAATATACCGCCCTGAGCACACCTACCGCTCCTGGCTGCAAGAATTCCTATTTGATTTAATGACAAAAGTTCAGGGTACCAATCCATCTGCAATCTTCGCAATCTGCAGTCGGATCATCAAGGGACAAGATATTGCTATTCCACACTTTATCTTGCCATATATCACTTTGAATGTTGTCATAAGTGGGACAGACATGGATCGCAAGCATGTTTTACAAGAGCTTCTCGCCATAGTAGAACGCTCGGAAACACCAGAGAATTCTCTTGAGTTGGAAACTCTACGAGAATGCAGTGAAGTATGATATATGAAAGCACCAGAATTTTTGCACCAGAATTTTTCCAAGTGCTGATACAATGGGTAGGCCGTTTTTTTACTCGTGGACTACCTCTCAAAATGGCTCAAAGCCAAAAAGCAGCATAATTCCAGTGTCCACGCTCAAGCTGCAAGGGTGCAAAATCGCCATCTTCGTGTTGATGAGGATGAGGTTCACGATATTGCCGTATCCCGGGTCGAAAAGATCCTTGCCGCAATACCTCCTGAAATAATGGGTATCCGTTCTTTTGAGTCCAAATCTTACCCTCGGGCCCTATTCTACTGGGAACAACATATCCGCCACGCCCGAGAAATCAAGAGTGAGGAGGATATGAAACCACTGTATGAGACACTACAACATATTTACGCACAGATTGATGAGCCTGATGGAATTGAGGGAATATCTGCTCATCTTAAAATTTACACCATTGACCAGCAAATCATTGAGCATAGAAATGCTGGGAGGTGGACGGCTGCACAAAGTTGGTATGAAATGCAATTATGTGCAAAGCCGAACGACACAGAGCTCCAATCCAACTTGTTATCATGCTTAAGAGAGTCCGGGCAATATGGTAGGTTTGCTGGAGTACCCAAAGTAAAAATCCGCTAATTGCTTGTCCATACAGATAATCTCCTCACCCAAGCCGATTATTTAATGAAAAAGACCAATAATCCCTCACCCAGGATCGTTGATATGGCAGTTCAAGCGTCATGGCTATCAGAGAAATGGGAATACCTCGAAACTTTTCTTAAAACAAACCTCGAAAGCACTGAATCCTCTTATGAGATCCACTTAGGCCGAGCTCTAACTGCCCTTCGACTCCAAGACTCAGAGACATTTAAGGATGCTATTCAGGCTGCGAGACAAGAGGTAATCAAAGGTCTTTCCCATTCCAGTACAGGTACTCTTGACCAATGCCACTCCAGCATGCTGAGGCTCCATGCTTTATCAGAGGTGGAATCTATTAGCAGTGCAATCAACGAAGGGCAGTTTCAGCATCCGAAGAAGAGTGAGATATTTATGGCCCGGCTACAACGGCGATTGGACTTGCTGGGCGCTTCGGCGCGAGATAAAGAACACATTCTCGCCATACGGAGGGCTGTTTTTGCTCTCTCGAACAATGAAATGGTGAAACGCGACCTTGCTGTCGTGTGGTTAGCTACAGCCCGCCTAGCTAGGAAAGCTGGTAGATTCCAGCAGGCATTCCATGCTATCCTTCAGAGTTCCAAGCTAGGTGAACAGAGTGCAACGGTAGAACATGCTCGGCTCCTCTGGCATGAAGGCCAACATAGGAAGGCAATTCAGAGTTTACAAGGTATCATTGATGCTAAGATCCTTAATGCTACTGGTACATCTTCTACTGCCGTCTCAGAGTCTGAGGTGATTGCCAATGAGAATGCAAAGACTCCTCAGAATTTCGCCCTTGCTAAAGCAAATTTGCTGCTGGCTAAGTGGCTAGATACTGCTGGGCACTTACATTCGTCAAACATGACGGCACAGTATCAGAAAGCCTCTAACACGTTCCTTAGGTGGGAGCAAGGATTCTATTATCTCGGGCGGCACTACAATAAGTTATATGAAGCCCAGAAAAACCTGCCTCCCGCCCAGCAGCCCGCGATTTACTTGGCGGGTGAGACGGCAAAACTAGTTTGTCAAAACTATCTCCGTAGTCTACCATGGGGAACCAAGTATATTTTCCAAACGCTACCACGATTTCTGACCTTATGGCTGGATTTGGGTCTGCCCATGGGCCTGGTGGCAGAACACGGATCAACAGAATTCCGGGCTTCTGCCGACAAGGGAAGGGAGGAATCTTTGGCAGCATTGCATGCTACCTTACAAAATCGCTATATTGACAAGATTCCGGCGTATATGTGGTATACCGTCCTCCCCCAGATTCTTTCACGGATATGTCATCCGCACCCTAGTGTGCACCAAAACTTGGAGAATATCATCATCAAAGTCGTCTCAACGCATCCGCAACAGGCACTTTGGTCTCTCATGGCCGTACTAAAATCTACTCAAAAGGAACGGAGCGCTAGAGGACTCAGGATCGTCGGCCAGATTCAGGTATATATGTCACACTTACCCTGAAATTCAGCTGGGGTGGAAACTGATTTTCTTCTTCCCAGGCTGTAGCAAAAGCAAATCGGGCCGCGGAGAAAAAGCACCCCTCTGGTGCGAGGGGTGTAGAGAGGGCCGATATGAGAGTTATGATTAATCAAGCACAGAGGCTCACGGAGCAGCTCCTCGCCCTGTGTAATGCTGAACTCCCAGGGAAGCCTGCAACTGTGAGTCTCAAGAATGACTTGCATTTCAACCATGCAGTGGCGCCGTGCCCACTGGTAATTCCTATACAAGCAGTCTTATCGGCTACGTTGCCTACAGTTGCAGACCCAAGTGCAATTAGTAAACATCAGCCATTCGCACATGAGCAGCCGGCAATTCATAGTAGGTTATCAATACCCAGATAAGCATAATGGGAACTAATGCACGGCAGGCTTTTTGGACGACGCAGATGTCATGAGCTCGGGACAGAAGCCACGCAAGATTACAGTTGTTGGAAGCAATGGCAAAAGATATCATTTCCTTTGCAAACCCAAAGATGATCTGAGGAAGGATGCACGTCTAATGGAATTTGCGTCCATGATTAACCGGCTGTTGAAGAAGGACCCTGGGGCTATACAGCGGCGCCTACGTGAGTTATAACCACCCTTCCATGTTACGGTCTCTTCAGCGATTGCTGACGGCGCTCACCACAGATCTTCGAACGTACTATGTGACTCCCCTGAATGAAGAGTGTGGCCTTATCGAATGGGTTAACAACGTTCGGCCATTCCGGGATATTCTATTCAAGCAATACAGGAAGAGAGGCATTGTTGTGAATGTACGTGAAGTAAGGGAAATATTCCTCCTGTGAACAGTAATATGGAGCTAACTGCTCATGCGTATACGTAGTTTCAGGAATGTAGGGTGCTGTTAGATGAAGCTTGTTCAGACCCATCCAAACATCACATCTTCACAAAGACCCTCCTGCAGAAGTATCCGCCAGTACTACATGAGTGGTTTGTTGACCATTTCCCGGATCCGGCAACATGGCTGAGTAGCAGGCTTGGATATGCGAGGACAAGTGCAGTGTGGTCCATGGTGGGCAATGTTTTAGGGTAAGTTCCTATCAAATGCCCAAGCTCTCTGAGAGCGTTTGAGTCAGTGAAGTAAATTAAGCATCGCTCACCACGTCACAGACTAGGAGACCGCCACGGGGAAAATATCCTCCTCGACGAAACCAACGGCGATACCGCCCACGTAGACTTCAACTGCCTTTTCGACAAAGGTCTTACGTTCGATAAACCAGAAATGGTCCCATTCCGACTGACCCACAACATGGTCGACGGTTTTGGAGTTTCAGGATACGAAGGCCCCTTCCGCCGCAGCTGTGAAATCGTCACTCGTATCCTCCGCTTGAACGAAGCTACGCTCATGACTGTCCTTGAAGCCTTCCTGTACGACCCTGCCGTCGACATGGTTGTTAGGAAGACTAAGAAAAGCGTGAGTATTCTTAAGGCACCAGATAATCCTAAGGATGTGCTGGATGGGATTAGGGCAAAGATTCAGGGGTTGTTCCCGGGTGAGGGGGTGCCGTTGTCGGTGGAGGGACAGGTGCAGGAGTTGATTAGGAAGGCGGTCGCACCGGAGAATTTGTGCAAAATGTGAGCATTTTCCTTCTTTTTCTGAGCTACAAGGGGTTCTATAAGGGAGGTTGAAGACTGACAGTTGGTGGTATTTTAGGTATATTGGGTGGATGAGCTTCTTTTAGAACATATGGGCTACTAATGATAATGATGTTATAATGACATAAAGACATGCTGCTTCAGCAGACCTATATTGGTATTCTGATAACCTAAAAGCGTGAAGATGCTTTTATTTCCAATCCCCGATAGCCTCGTCCACCATTGCCCTATATTCTTGCTGCTCCTTGCTCATCCTCAGAAATATCTTATACTTCACCGCCAACAACCTCTTCTCATTCCCATCCTTTGTCGGGACTACAACCGTCCCTGGTTTACTCATCCTATCCATAATCGTCCACAATCCCTCCACCTCCCCACTTTGCTCATCTGCACTTGCCGCTCTTGCACCCAGCATTGCCGCTCCAAGAACCACAGCTGCATCCATATACCTGGGCACAACCACCGGATATCCTGTAGCATTGGCAATCAGGTCCATGAGGATCCCATTGCTACATTGACCACCGGACATAAATATACTGGTAATTGTATGGCCACCCGTGTTAAGTGCCTCGATAATATGTCTCGTTTGGAGAGCGATAAATTCCATAGCAGCATAGTACATTAGGGTAAGTTCGTCGACGCCAGAGTCCATGCTTAATCCAACTACGGAGCCTCTCATGCGTGGGTCAGCAATGGGGCTCCTGTTACCGTGGAAATCACCTACGAGGAAGTAGTGCCGTGCTAGATAGCTAATTGAGGGACCCTTAGATTCCTTTCGAAGGTCCTCAAGGCGGTTGTTGAGGTAGTCGAAGATGTTTAAGTTTTGGGCTTTTGCGGCCTCCAAGGCCTTGGTGTAGGAAGTATGTGTGGTGAGAACGTGGTGGAGTAAGCTACCGGTAGCAGATTGCCCGCCCTCTGCCATCCAAAGATCCTCGAGGAGAACGTCTCGGTACGGGCCCCTAGCCTGACTTCAGCGGGCCTTGATCTCTGTAGCTTGGGGCTTGCCCTAGGCTCACTGCTCACTCACCATACTCCAGGCACGAATTTTGGTTCCCTAGACATCACCAAGTGGCATGTACTAGTTCCCGCAACGGCTGCCAGTCTTCGGAATGCCTGCTCAAGGTCATTCTTCTCGAAGTCTTTGCTGATAACTCCGTCATTAACGCCTCCTAAATTGACCTTTGCACCGACGGTCCCAACCCAGCCAGCATAGGCATCTATGACCCCACTACCGATCTTTATACCAGGGACAAGGCCTAGTTGAGCAGCTGACTGCTCACACAGAGTCCCAACTAGTTGGCCTGCTGACAACATGATGCCATTCTTTAGAAGTAGGCTGTTAGTATGTGATGCATTCCAGCAACAGTGACAGTCCGGATTTTGGTGTACCTCTCCATGAACACCTCCCATCCTGCGGAAATTGTCTTCACACAGCTCTGGTAGTCCAATTTTTTGAAGAAAATCCTCTTGCCACCCCTTCACACTTCCATCAACCCCCACAGGGACGAAACCCTGCTTACACACGGCAGAACAGTATGACCTTGTCTCCTTGCCCGTTGCAATATGGGTGAGAACGTCAGCGAGGTCGTAGAACTTGCATTGCCGAAAGAGCTCGGTGGGCATGTTCTCTTTTAACCACAGTACTTTAGGGACTTCCATCTCGATTGACATCGAGCCACCTACATACTGGAGAAGTTTGTGATTGGTGGCATTTATTCGTTCAGTCTGGGAGATGGCGCGCTACACAGGAAGTCAACAGTCATCCTTTGGGGGTTTGGCTTGGTAGGCACTAACATGATCCATCCATACTGTTGTTCTAGTTAGCTACTTGTGTTCTCGTGCATGGGGGCAAAGTCAACCTACATATAACATTCCTCTTGTTATCCGTGAAGTCTGGCCAGCAGACTGAAATGGGTTTATCCGTGTCTTCAGCAAGCACAGCAAGGGAGCAAGTCGCATCAAAGCCAATTCCCTTCACTTGACCTGGGCCAATCCCAGCTTGTTTCACCACCTTTTTGGTACAATGGCAGATCGCATCCCAGATATCTTCTGTGGATTGTTCCTATCCGAAATATGATTAGTTACCATTTCGATTGGTGAAACTGCCAATTTTCAAGGTCCAATCTCTGAGTCTCCTACATAATAGTCTGTCTTTGGGTTCCATGTCATAATATCCTTCACGGCAAGGCCTTTGATCTCGCCAGAGTCGTCAATCGCGCAGACACGAACTGAGCCAGTCCCAACATCAACTCCTAGATAGTAACTCTCCGTCATAGTTTAGATTATTAAGAGTCAAGTTCGTATTCCAATGCGCAATTGAAATACGGAGGAGAGATATATTCACCTCGTTGATTTTAGCAGCGCCCCTGCCCCACTACCCCACAACAGGGGTCGTCATAACCGTTTATGTCAGCTGCTATTATCCTTGTATGATGCTTGGAGTGTAGTTGTTATTGACTGAATCAAACTTCACGTCTCCTCCGCGGAGGCATACGACGATCTCCACAACCATGGCCGCCTCCAACCAGTCAATCAGTAATCTATTTGATGGCTTGCTCGAACAGTCCCGCAAGCTGAGGGAGGAAACAGATACTGCCGAATTACCACCAATTCAGTTGGGGCTTGGAGAGATTGAAAGGCGTGCCAGAGAGCTCAAGAAGACTGGTACCAGTGCACGGAAGGACACAAGGGCGTAAGATTCTCAGAGATACCGCCCAAGGTTTCGAGGCTGACCTTGGATATTTAGACAATTGTTGCTCCAAGCTGGTGGAGTTAACCCTGATGAAGCTCTTCGGAAGCTGGAGGCTATCGATGCCCAGCCATACTATGAACCCCCGGCTGCTCCAGTCGACACAGACCTCGAAGTAGGCTTCCCAGTGCCACTGTATTTCTTAGGGGAAATTTATCCCCCCAATTTCGGACAGCTACTAACCACCGGGGTTACAGTCATATCTTAGTTCTAGGAAGGAACAGAATATCCTATCCTCCATTGAGGAGGGAATGCAACGCATATCACGAGATTTCGACGCATACGTAGCTAAAAACGTGACGATGGAGTGGGACAAACAAAAAGAGCGAATATTTGAGCACTTTGGACTACTACCCACGACCGAGGGGGAGCCGGATCGGTTCGGGGCGAGCACATTCAGGGTCTCGAGCTTTGGTCATTCAGCTCGCTCAGGGGCGGGAGGTGTACAGGGTAGTGTTTATGGTTCAACGAGTGTTTGGGCTCACTCAGCTGCACACAGCATTCTCGCAAGACCAACACCAGCCCCATCAGGGTTGATTTTCGCCGATGTGGACCCCTCGAAGCAGCTGACTATATCACGCCCTGTTCAGATTAGGCAGCAAAACTATGCTGGTGTTGTACGGCAACTCAATGAAGCAAGGGTAGCTGGCCCACCCTACCCTATATTACACAAATTCGAGAATGTTTCACAAGGTTCCGGAGCAGACGTTGTACGTTGTACCTTATATAGAGTGAACGGGCATCACCGCTAATTTCTCTAGTTGACACTACAACTCACCGATTCTTGGAAGATGTTGGAGCACATCACCCAGGAGGATCCCGAGGCAAACCCCTTCGGTGGTGGACCTAAAGAACGGCAGTTCTCTAAGCAGCATATGAATGTGAAACCAGATTCGCCGGAAACCACACCCCTAAAAAAGCAGATTGCATCTGGATCCAGACGCTATCTTGAAGGGCTCTTCTATAGGCATGTGGAGGCGCAAATAGATGAGAATCCTACGGTTGCGAAATTGGGCGGTATTCCAACATTACAGCATAAATTTAAGGCATACTTCAATGTTAGAGCGTCCCGACAGACGTGGAACGAGAAGCACTTCGACATGAACCCGGATAATGTCCCAGTGTGGGCAATGGTGTTTTTCATGGTTCGTGCTGGGTTTGTACAGGAAGCAGCGGCTTTTGTCAAGGACCATCACCAATTCTTTCAGAAAGTGGATCGAAGCTTTCACCAGTATATTATTGCATATGCCAATAATGCAGATCGCAGGGTCCCACGCCACCTTGCCGACCGTATTCAGGTTGAATATACACAGTTAGTCCGGGATGCAGAGAATGTGGATATGTTCCGAATAGCTTTGTATAAGATCATTGGGCGCTGTGACTTGACGAAGAGATCGTTATCTGAAGTCATGCCGACCGCTGAGGATTGGATGTGGCTGCAGCTGGTACTTACAAGAGAGTCCGACAAGGCAGGGGAGCCTGCTCATGAGGTCTTCCAATTGTGTGACTTGCAGAAATCCGTACTGCAGTTCGGTGCCAAACACTTCAGTTCAAAGAACAGCAATGTAGGCCTATACTTCCAGATGCTTTTAATGTCAGGTCTCTTCGAGCATGTAAGTCCTACACCCCGCGTGCAACATCCACATGTCAGTGCAAAATCAGCTAACCCCCAAATATAGGCTGTCCAATATCTATACTCATTCCAACCTGTCGATGCTGTACACTTTGCCATTGCATTGACCTACTATGGGATGCTGGGAGTCACTTCCTCGAGCGCTCAACGCGCTGATTCCAACCTTCGTAAGTAAGCATCGCTGTGAATGTAGGTTTGGTATACTGACATAAACCACAGTCCAAACTGGGCCTCAAGGCGATTATCAAATCAATTTCCCTCGGATCATCGGCCAGTACATTCGCGAGTTCAAAACAACAAACATTGAAGACTCGGTTGACTACCTATGTCTACTATGCCTCAACGGCGATCTTCCCCCGCCTGACGGTCCTGCACAACTCTCAATCTGCCACGAAGCTCTTCGTGAACTTGCCCTGGAATCCAAAGAATTCATAAAACTACTCGGAGACGTGGAACGCAATGGCAATCGCGTCAAGGGCGCAATTGAGAAACGGATGAAGTTGATCAAAATTCATGATTCGAGGGACTTCCTCCGTACTATCACTGAACAGGCTGCAGCACAAGCTGACGAGGATGGTCGCTGGCATGATGCTGTCTTCTTGTACCATCTTGCAGATGATTATAATACAGTCTATGAGCTCCTCAACAGGAGTATTGGCGATTGGATTGCGTCTGAAGATCCCATGCAGTTTACGGTGTCCAACAAATATCAGGAGGTAAACCCCGATGCATCAATATCGGAGCTAGAAAATCCTGTGGAGTTGGGCAAGTATATAGCACAGATGTATATGAGCGCAGTGGCCGTTTACAAGCAGATCTCGGTTAGGAATAGGGAGGCCCTGTTGGTCCTATTGAAAATCGCAGAGGCGAAAAGGCATTTCTTGCAGCAAGAATACGACAAATGTTTATCGGTAAGTTGATTCTTACAGTGTAGATCCTGAGGGGAATTTTACAGCAGGAGCCAATGAGGACATTATTGCTAACTTTTTGGGCGCACACATGAACAGCAAATCGAGAGTCTTGACATAATTCCTATGGAGCCAAGTGTAGAAGTAGGGGCCATCCGTAAGGCGGCCCAAAACTTTGGGAACCTCCATGACACAGTGGCGAAGAATGTCGGCATGCTGTTGAAGCTGGCAGTGGAGTGCTGTGCTCAGTTGGCAAAACAGCTTAGAGAGAGCCCATTTCTGGATGCGACGAAGATGCAGAAGGTGCAGGAGTATAAAGCTAAGGTCAAATGCGCCATGATTTATGCGGGAATGGTGCAGTATAAGGTAGGTCTTTCCGCTGCTTCCCTCAAGCCATATCCATATATCAGAATTGTGTGCTAATTTACACGTGTACGCTAGCTCCCGACCAATGTGTATGAGTTCATTGCGCATAAGGACGAGAATATGTGAGGGGATTGCGGAAGCGGCGGTGATTGGCGGATAGGCTATTGGCTGCGATTACGGATGAGGTTAGTTCTTAGTGATAACATGTACTATAGGGTCATTGAGGGGTAATCATTTGGGTGTACCTATGTATATCCAAATTGTTCCAATTCCAGTCGGAGCACGTGCTCAATCTACCCCCCTGACAAAGGTCGTAGTGAGGGGCACAGAAAGAATATTCCTTGCGTCCGTTGAAATGTCTCATAATTGTAGGGCTTTCCAAAAATCGCACATTCGCATTGATCCTGCGTCCCCCCTTTGATGGTTCATCCGCATCCTCACAATGTCACCTCCCTTAACAGCATATTTGGATCGAACCCTTGACTCAGATATGTTTTACTTTTTTTTCACCAGGATGTCATTACTGATGTGTCATATGAAGCGATCGGCAGTCCCAGTGACCAGGCTCGCAGGAAAAACGATTATATGGCAGCCCCCGTGATGATTCCCGAATTTACCCTAGCCAATCACTCTATGATGAGTTCGAGTTTTCAGAACGGGCATACAAAAAGCGAAAGTTCAGATAGAATACCTACCACCTCATTTGATGATGACGATTTGCACAGATTGGTAGGATTCCGGGGATATATATTGTTTAGTATCAAGAAGGTAGATGTTGATGTCATGGAGAATGTTTCTGAACTGGTAGTGGGAACTGAAGGCGGTAGGACCCTAGTGACTAGGTTTATGCCATAGTCACTCTTATGTACCAACGCCATGAAACAATGATGACAGGAGATGAGAAGGAGTTTGCTGTGATGGACAAGATCATTGTGCTCATGGTGACGGGAGCACATAAACAAGTGTTTGCTAGCAATTAATGGAAGATGCGATGCTTTAACAACAGTATTAATGATGGTACCTTCTATGGTGTACTTGAGTACAAGGAAAAGATTAGGGGGGCCGGTACATCTATTTCGATATCCTTGAGACAATACCTAGGTATGTGAGAGAAGTAAGCGATGCGCAACCCGTTCCGATTACCTAACCAACGACTCCTAAGCAGAGTACTCGGGGGTGAGGGTTAATGATGAGAACTCTAACTAATTTTGAGATCGCACTGCATGCCTGTGGTTTTTAGGGGTGAAACGTTGCAACGCAGAACACAACAATGAAGACTCGAGGGACTCGGAAAGCTAGTCTGATTTGTTGGAGAGTATTACCGCTATATAGGACAAAACGTGCTCACTGGGTGCCAGGTTTGCCTAGACACCAATGGTATACTGTGCACCAACATGATTGACACAACACCCTCGTATTGGTGCGGACGCACACTTTGGTGAGAATTTTAGGAGGAAAGAGACAACACGGGATGAGAGGATTAGGGTAACCACATTGAGGGATGATGCGGGAATGGAATGGTGGGATATTGCGGAAAGGGTAGAAGTAGATTACTAGACACGTCAAAGGATCTACCAAAGGTATTGAGACAGTACATATAAAGCGAAAGGTGAAGGAGGAGTGGGGATATATTCTGTCACGGCTTTTGTCTTTAGTTAGTATGATATATAGGAAGTTAGAAAGGATAACTGCTGTTGGAGGTGCTGCGTACTCCATATTGACGGTCTAATATTCGCTGACTTTTGTCCACAGAATTTTTGCCCGCAAAAATACCCCTGCTACTGACCCTGGTTGTATGGCGCATTTTACAGTACGGTAGTGTGTTCTCATCACTTTTGTCTACCCCCTAGTACATACAAGCTACCTAGTCTGGTTGACACAAGCCTCTCGGAAAGTATCCTTACCTCAACTGGAGATAGTAGGTATATACAGCAATATTTACTCCGAGACTAGGTAGTGCGAATGGGGCAGAGGGAAGTATCAATATGCCAATTCTAGTCTTGGTTTAGTCTGGTTGGCACAACACCCTCGGCATTTCCTTGACTATATCTCAGTAGTCTGGCGGGCACCTCAGGCGCCACTACATACGAGGCTACACGATAGTAGGGTGTTTTGAAGGTGGGGAAGTAACGCCACATAAGATTGAATCAGCGCAGTGATGACTACATAGAGCAGCCAGAGTTCCACTTAAGCATGAGGACTTCACGAAATGTAGATACATTTTGTGATCTCTTCTTTCTTAGGAAGGCCATCAATTTGTCACAATACTGGCTGGTATATGAGTATGAGTTACCCGTCATTGCTTACCCGTCTGGGATCTAGTGGATGGATGCTCCAATGCAAGGGATTGAAAAGATAGTCCTACGCCAAGCCCCTCTTTATTGCTGTAACCGAGACGGTTAATTAATTGGTTATTCCGAGTATGACTAAGCAGGGCAAAGCCTAGGGGGATTGCGGCGTCAAAACAGAATCCAACAGCTGCTGTAAGTAGGTAACGACCCAGCTCTGACATTGGTCAATGGGGCTTTAGGAATGGTCGTCTCCCTGTGTCACATCTGCTCTGCGAAACAAATTTAGATCAGATTTCAGATTTCAGATTTCAGATTCCGTCCACCAAGCCATTGCGTCATATTGCATTACCTGGTAAGTAGGAAACCTTCCCTGCCCGTCTGGGTAACCCCGACGTTGATTAAATTTCTTATGGACACCACTCTCAGCCGTCGATAGAGCTTTGTCCCTGTCCCTGACGCCGCGCATGGTGCTAGGCCGGGAGCAGACGGAGAATATCAAGCTTTCAGCAGAACAAATTCAGGTAGGTGGCACAAGGAAGGAGACTGGGGGATTTGCACTGTGGATAGTTTGTATATACCATCAACATTGAAATAGGCCTTCCTTGCTTTTGAATCTGACTCGAGGGCCGGAGAGCTAGAAAATGAGACTGGACCGAGGTATATGCCATAGAGTTGAGATATTAGCCTCTACGTTCCTCCCTTCGATTCTCTTTGCAAAGCTGCGGTCATGTTTTATAATCCAGAAATACCTGTTTTGTCAGCCAGCTCTTCATCTCCCTCTAACAAATTCATCATACGGATACCAGTAACACCTAACCTATAATCCTACTGTGCTGGTATCAAGTAACCAAGTATAGTGGACTACAGAGAGTATCATCTCCATTCTGCAGTAGCTCTCTCGCCTCGCGAATCGGTGCAAGACTGCCATAAATCTCAAGCAGCAGTTATTTGCAGTTACTTCAAGTTACATGCGTAGCTAAGTACCTAGCTAAGGGGCCCGGCTCATACTTACTTACGATAGATAACATAGAGATCTGTATCCGGCTTGCCAAACGTCAGTTGTGCACCACAGGAGACTGCACCTCAGGCCACAGGTCACTACTGTCCTCTCTGCCACTGTCGTGCCCTGCCAGTGTTGTGTACAGTATCGCGACCTCCATTTCCCGAATCTGCGCAGTTGCGAATCCTGAAGCCCAAAGACGAGCTTTCCTACCTGTCCGCTGCGCTCGCCCTTTTGTATTGTCAATTCCTACCCCATATATTGGCCACGGGTAGTATCCCTGCCCTAGTCCAAGGCCTCAACCTCACCATCAGCATCATCATCACCGTCAAGATTTCGGTACGGTAGCCTGAAAAGCTGCTGGGAAGAAACCCGATTACCCCCGCAAGAAAACTTGCTTGGCCAAATTCCGGGAACCCCCTTCCCACCCCCCTCCCCA
>Ga0307514_10001861_pt1 | contig 23293 bp, 25 predicted proteins | sample 16_EM_MG_FD_203088 | JGI IMG/M metagenome (GOLD analysis project Ga0307514, IMG submission 203088) | Populus trichocarpa ectomycorrhiza microbial communities from riparian zone in the Pacific Northwest, United States - 16_EM | ecosystem: Host-associated > Plants > Roots > Unclassified | place...
AGGCCGGCAGGAATGCCCTCCTAGGGTCTGATACTCTCCTGAAATTGACGCATCTAAGTTTACACTCCACATCCTCTCAGACACTCCTGGAGGCTTCCAGTGCCTAAAATACATTTTGCTGATGTATTTTATACGAGCTGACACGTCAAGTTCTACATTGCCATAGTATCGATTGGTCGCCGATTGAATCTATGACGCAAGCCAAATAGCCTTTAAGGTGAGGCATTAATTTGCGATAAGCACTACCAACCAAGATTGGCAGATGTTCCAATTACTGGCTCAAGTGGATGGCGAGATGTCTAAGTTCAAGTTCCATCTGACACATTGTCTGACATGATATCATGCAATGGATGGCCTGATTCTTATCAGGAGCGTAACGCTTTGATACCTCATTTGCATGAACACGATAATCTACTGGAATGCATGGCATGTTATCACTGGGCGCTACGCGTGACCGCAAGAACGCTATCATAAGTACTGTAGTCATAGCATCGAAGTATGGGCATACAAACCCTTGAAGACGACTATAAAGAGATGGCATTGTTCTGGCAATAAGAAGGAAGTATCAGCAGCAATCCACAGTCAACAGTCAGAACACCAAAGACGATCTTAAAATATTATTAGGAATTCTATCTATACTTTACACACAATTACTTCTCTCATAAACACATGTGACTGGGCTTTCTATGTCTGGACATCACTACACAACTGCTGAGTTCGCACTGCAACAGAAAGTCGAGTTTTTCAGCAATCTTCTTTTCCAGTTGGAAGAGGCCCGTTTAACCCACATTTGCCAGGTAGTTTTTCTTTTCTGCGAGTATGAGAATATTGGGTACCTGGTGCTACGATATTTGAACACTGGAGCACTACCGTTTGAGGAATTTTCCGAGGACTGGTTATCTGACGGAGAGGCTTGATTTATATCTATTTAGGAGACGGACACTGGAGAAGGTTTGACTTGGAAGCTCTTGCAAGACGCAGGGAAGAGGTTGAGTTTCAGGAAGAAACGAGGAGAGAAACAAAAACTAGATAGGCGGTTGTACTTAACTTAATAAATGTTGTATTGATTATTGGGATTAAGCACCCCTGTAACAATGCACTTGGAGGCCGATATCGAGTGAACTCAGTGATACACTTGGACGCTGTGATCAATCAAGTTTGGAGATGTACATTGAGGCCATGATCGAGCGAGTTTGGAAATGCAATTGGAGACCGAGATTGAGTGAACTCAGAGATGAACTTGGAGGCCGTGATCGAGTGAGTTTGGAGATGCACTGGGAGGCCATGATCGAGCGAGTTTGGAGATACTTTTAGCGGCTGTGCTCGAGCGAGTTTGGAGATGCAATTGTCGCAGGCTATGATCGAGCGAGATTGGAAGAGTACATGGAAGTAGTCGATCTGGAGGTGGTCGATGGGTGGTGTGCCAGGTGCTGGGACTCTATTCATCGGTTAGTTAACTTGACACTGCGGGTATGTGACAAGGTGACGTTACATTTGCTGCTCTTATGGAGAACCGGCTGGTGGCGGTCGATCGGTCAAGAGGTACACTGGAAGCTGAAGTTACATTCAGGGGTTAACTCGAAATCGTGAGAATGAAAGGATGACAGACAATCTTAGGTGTATGCTGTATTCGGTGTATGCTGTACTCGGTGTATGCTGTATTCAGTGTGTGCTGTACTTGGTGTATACTGTACTTGGTGTATGCTGTACTCGGTGTATGCTGTACTCAGTGTATGCTGTACTCAGTGTTAACTCATGATGATGGCATGGAGAGATAGAGAGGGATGACATAATTTTGTTTTCTTGTGATGATGGTAGAGTTGTGGACAAGAGAGAGAGAGATGGGGGATGAAGATGACAACGATATGGAGAATATGAGTGGCTATGAGAAGTCAGGAGTACGACTTGCCTGATTGGGTTTATAAGACCTCGTATCGGTGGTATTACCCGCCAGATCGGGACTCGTACCTGCTGTATCAGGCATGGTCAATTGACTCACACACCAAATTCTCTTAAGTCCCAGTTTCTCATGATGATTTCCCCCATCTCCTCTGATCTCTCTCTTTCTTGTACTCAACTCTACCATCACCTAAGAAGACAAAGTTAAGTCATCCCTCTCGATCTCTCCATGCCATGATCATGTGTCAACACCGAGTACAGCATACACCAAGTACAGCATCATCCCAAGATCGACAGTCTTCCGCTTCCAGGCAGTTTGCCATCTCTCGGCCGATGTTGTTGTACTCAACTCTCTACATTCCCACACTTATAAGTTAACCAATGAATAGAGTCTCAGCTGCTGTCGCGCCTCCCTCCAAATCGACCGCTTCCAAGTACTCCTCCAATCTCGCTCGATCATAGCCTGCAAGTGCATCTCCAAACTCGCTCGATCACAGCCTTGGAGAGCTTCTCTTAGTTCACTCGATTTCGGCCTCTGAGTGCTTGTCCAAACTCACTTGATCACGGCCTCCCAGTACATCTCTGAGTTCACTCAATTGCGGTCTCCAAGTGCATCTCCAAGCTTGCTCGATCATGGCCTCCCAGTGCATCTCCAAACTCGCTTGATTACCGCCTCTAAGTGCATCTCTGAGTTCACTCAATCTCAGTCTCCAATTGCATCTCCAAACTTGCTCGATCATGGCCTCAAAGTGCATCTCCGTACTCAATTGATTATGGCCTCCAAGTGCATCTCTGAGTTCTCTTGATCTCAGCCTGGAAGTGCATCCTCAAACTCGCTTGATCACGGCCTCCAAGTGCATCTCTGAGTTCACTCAATGTTGGTCTCCAATTGCATCTCCAAACTCGCTTGATCACAGCCTTAGAGTGTATCTCTGAGTTCACTCAATCTCGATCTCCAATTGCATCTACAAACTCGCTCGATCACGCTCTCGGAGTGTATTTCTCAATTTAGGTCTCCAATTGCATCTACAAACTTGCTCGATCATGGCCTCAGAGTGTATCTGTGAGTTCACTTGATCTTGGCCTGCAAGTGCATCTACGAACTCGCTCAATCTCGGCTTCCAAGTGTATCTCTCAGTTCACTCGATCTCGGCCTCCAAGTGCATCCATCAGCAAAATGTATGTCAGTCTCTGGAAGACTCCAGGAGTGTCTGAGAGGATGTGGAGTGTAAACTTAGAAGTGTCAATTTCAGGAGAGTATCAGACCCTAAGAGGGTATTCCGGCAGGCTTTCAGAGTAACTGGGATATCTGATGACAGGTACAGGAGTACGATGGGAGTGATTTTGATAAGTTTGGGAGCACGTCGGAGTGCCGGAGAGAACTTCGGGTACACCTGGGAGTGTCGCCGAACCAATCCAGGAATTACAAACAACCTCTGGGAGATGCCTGGGTTCTTATGGATATTCATTCTGAGGACTGCAGGCATTATCTGGGACTCTTCGGATGTACATGAGCAATCGACTTCCCTCAACAGCGAATATGATCCATGGATTATTGTTCATTATTACTTATGAGTCATACTAGCCATCATCTTCTTCAACATTGTATTTTGTGCCTCGCTAGATGAAGGAAACGACAGAAAAAGGCGAGAGATTCAAACATAAACCCAGATACACCGAAACAATAACTGAACTAAGTGATCGAAAAATATCAATCAAACATGGTGTCAATGTCATCCACTCCATCTCCCATCTGATCAGGGCCAACGAACGCACGAACATACAATTCATCAACGGCGCAACGAAGCTGGTGGTGCTCCTTGTATTTGCTGATTATTCATTCCTGGGAAGTGGATAAAATGGAATTCCAATGTCGTTTGGCTCGATTTGTGATATCTAACACAGGTGTAATGAGATGTTAGCTAGCTGCGAACCTAAATGGGGGTATGAGAGGCAATATGATACATTCAGATGAAAAATGTGAACAACTACCAGGGGAAAAGAGGAGCGCCAGATGGGGAGTGTTGTGTGGAAAAGAGGAGTACCACAAAAGGTGTTGGTGATGCGCAGAATGAAAGAGAAGAGCGTCAAGTTTAAGCTGAGGAGCGCCGAAAGAGGAGGGGTTAAGGAGAGTGGAATGAATTTGAGGAGTGCCAAAAGAGGAGGGTGTACGAGTGCAGAATGAAATTGAGAAGCGCCAAAAGAGGGTGGGTTAAAGAGTGCGGAATGAAATAGAGGAGAGCCAATCCAGGTAGCGGAGCACCAATGGGATTGAGGAGTGCTTATCCCAGAGGAGGAGTGCCAAAAAGGGGTGGGGTAAGGAGTGTGGAATGCATTATGGGAGTGCCTGTGGGAATTGAAGAGCTCCCATCCCAGGCTGAGGAGCGCGGATAGGGGGGTCGAGCGTGCGAAATGGGATAGGGGAGCGCTGAGAGGAGGAATTGATTGTGGAATGAAATAGAAGAGGTTCAATCTAGGCTGAGGAGCTCCGATGAGGATTGAGGAGTGCCTATTCTAGTGGAGATGCGCCGCAGGGGGGGGGGGGGGGGGGGGGTGTGATGCGGCCGCTGATGTGTGATTGATTGTTTAGTAGCTTCTAGAGTAAAATTGATTACAGGGGATGGGCCAAATGTACCTCGATATTTATCTTGGGAAAACATAACTGTGGCCTTCTTTCCATTGGCGTATTCAGACAGTGCACAATGAATAGCTGCGGCTGCCAGCGCTAAAGTCTGAGGAACAAGTGGTTGGAAATACTGTGATGTTGTTGGCTGGTGCCTCAAGCTATTGGTGGTGAAGAAAAATTGGTGGTAAATGAGATCAAGCACTTTTATTCGCATGAACCATGACTTCTTATCATCGACCACCTTGGAGAGGTAAGCATCATCAAACAGGAGCTCCTTAACCTTGATCTGAAGCTCAGTCTCAGAGTCCACATCCAACCGGCAACTATGGACAACAGTTCGACGTGCCCCATCTGCCAACTGTCCTCAAGTGGCACTAATCTTCTGTTTCAACTATGTATATTTTTGGGGGTAGTCAATATCCGTAAGTCTGATAGAGGAGCATTAAACAGAATTCAAGACTTACAGCTTCTCGTGTTTGCGGATCTATTTTGAGAGATGGACCACTGGGCAATTGACATACAGATGGTGTACCTACAGGTGCACCTGCTAATGCCCACTGACGATCCTGGGCTTCAATCGCTAGTTTCCAAGGTTCCTCAACCATCATGTACCTGTCATCGGATGATATTGGCTAATGAGTCTTCGTGAATACGATTGCCTCCATGAACCTTTTCGCTACCTCAAAAGTAGCCTTTTGGTATTGGGGAACGTTCTGATCACTACTGGCCTTGGATTGTGGACTATTCTGGTATCCACTAGACTTGTTGGGAAGCACCAGTGCCCGGGCAGATGGTGCATAGTCAGACTCGGATAATTTGTTGAGGAGGGATGACTTTTGGCATTTGAGCAGTGGTGGTGCCATCGCCGCAGGTAGATTTCAGGAATTTGGAAGCAGAGGGCGTGCAATGACAGTATCGGCACGGCTATGTTTCTTTCGCAGTGGAACCCTTGTAGTGCGTAATGGCTTGTCCCGGCGTGCCTGACCTAGATGAAGGACCTGCTGTTGATGATCCAAATCGTCTTCTTTGATGTCGGATGATAAGGTGGACTCTCCTGTGTTCCCAATGTCGTCATCACCGATCTTCTGATTGGTCTCGTCATCCTGATTCATCAATGAAATCGGGGATATTAGTCATCCACAATACGATACATGAAGGCAGATAATTGGAAGGCAAACATTTGATGGACAATGAAGATTGGCTGATTTCTTGATAGCGAGTGCTCTCTCTAGGTGTGCTTCTTGATTCTTCTGTGAATAGTGATGCCTCACCTGGCTGGGTGTAGGTTCCATTTGCTGTAACGAAGATCTAACGTTGGAGAATGTAGGAGAGAGTGTAAAAGCAGAAAATATACGATTAAGTGCAATATAATGACAGGATAAATGGTGCAAGAATTTGCACATAGTCGAGGAGGATGCAATTTGAGGCGCGTCTTGAAAGGGTTCTAGAGAGATGACTTCAACGGTTTATATTTATATCGAGGACAGCAGTTCATGCTGCGATTTTGGATATTTTCAGGTGCACCGGAATAGATGAATTCCTAATGCCGAATGTTAGCAACTCCTATAAACAGCACTCTGTACAGATGCAAGAATTGGAGGTTGGTTAAAGCCAATGCACATAGAGAATAGAACCAGACGCACCAGAAGATAACTAGCAACATCAACTAACCCTTAGTGCTGGCAAATTGAGCCCTGAGAACCTGAATGAAAACATGAGCCCCTGCATATGACTCCTCTAAACGTAGTAATTATGCCTGAAAGTTCAAGCATTTGCGGTGACCGCATAGCATAGAAATTGGTGCAGCATTGAGAATCTGCAGAACTCGATAGATTTGGTTGGGACCTTGTGAGTGACGGCTGAGTTGCAAGGGTTCATACTGGAGTTTGTTATCGAGTGAGAAGAAATATGAATCTTCATATGTAGTATATCTGCCAGAAGAACACATGTATTTTCATGATATTCTAGTGTATTAGGATGCTGCAGCTAAGTTAGCGGTCGATAAGGCAATATCGTAAGTATAACTTCCCTTTCATGCATTCATCTGGGCCGTGTCTGCAGAATAGCCTTCACAATAATGTTGCAGTAGTTAATGGAAGAGGGAGAGAATTTCGTACACAAAGGAGAGATACAGGTGTAGAGAATGAATGGTAATGTATGATGGATGATTCAGGGGTAATCTTATTGATTCAAGCACACATCTATGCCAAGATTGCTAACAAATGGGTCATAAATTGTCACTCACATTCTGATTTTGCGCCTAATATCTAGTAAATCGCACACCGTTAAATCACACATTCATTATAAATCTCATAACTACAATGTTAACGTAAAATAAATATTGGGGTTGAAAGCTATATTCTACAATGGTATGAATGTAAAGTGAGACATCATGTCACGGCGGGCAGAGGAATGATGGTTGCATGCATGCAGTTCCGGGGAATTGAGGTGTACCGAAGTTGAAATGGTTATGCTTGGATTCAATGGCTGAGGATTGCAGGCTCGCCTTACTCTGACAGTTAATTGTACTCTTTGTAGCTGTCTTCTCATAACTTGAGCTTTCAAGATTCTCTCTCTCAGAGCTTCTCTCGATGGAATTTGGTCGACATAATCTATTTTCGGATACGAGTTTTGGCGGCCGAAACATACATTCACTTAGAATACAGTTAAGTCTTGATTCAAAGATTTGAGAACTTAGGCCTCTTTGAGTAAGTGCGGTACATGGGTGAGCGGGAGTTGCTGGCCATCTTGCAGAGTTGCTGAGCAGAATCAGTCTTTTGAGATTCTCGCTTTTAAGCTTTCACAGCTCTTTTGACAGAGCCCGAACTTGCAGAAGGTATTTTAGGATTTGGAAGCATTGGTCCAAACATACTACTTAGTCAATATTGAGTTAAATGGGGTTACTAATTGGCCAGCCTTGTGCATTTATGGTTTAGTTGCGCAGTGGCAACCTTCCGCCAACAGACAGTTGACATGGAGCTGACAGTTCAAGGCATGTTAGCGGTGGCCTTCAGCATACTGATCAAGCATAGGTTTATATCTTAGCAGGTGCGGAGCGGGATGAGCTGCCTGCATCTAAAGGTAAAGTGTCCTGATAGATCTTTGTGCACTAATTCAAAGTCAAGGAAATCATGATGAGAATGAAGTAAACTAAAAGATACAATGTGCACTACGTACTGCAAGTACATGTGTTTTGGTGGCTTATTTGTCACTCTTGAGGCATGCCTGGGCTGGAATGATAACATCCATAATGACTCGCAGCTTGTCAAAGTTGACTTCATACATATCCTAGAAGCTTATTCTGGAAAGGATTGAAGATCCATCAGCAAAATGTAATTCGGTCCGGAAACCATACACAAACCTCCCAGACACTCCAGTAGCCCTCACCACTGCTTGAAAGTAGTGTTAGCAACGGGTCAAAATTCCCAGGTCGGTTCCGGTTCCGGTTCCACCCGAAACCGGACTGTGGCAACAGGTCTTAAAACACGAAAAACCCGGCCAACTGGAAATGGGCCGGTTTTACCACCAAAAACCTGGCATTTCAACATCACAACTTTGCCTCCAATTAAGTATTTGAGTTCTGATCGTATCATGACATGATCAGTACATAGATTGTGCAGTTCTACCCGCTCTTTCGCCTCCCGATCTCAGATATGTGATCCGACCAATATTTGTTGAGTCGCTATCGAATACCCGCTGATTTCGCTTAAAATGGGCCCTTTTTCACAGCCACTCAACAAATATCAGTCAGATCGCAAATCGGAAAGCGGGAGGTGAAAGAGCGGCCAGAACTGCACAATCTACATAATGATCATGTCACGATACAATGAGAACTCAAATACTTCATTGGAGGCAAAGGTGTAGGAACTGTAAAGTTGGAACCGCAGTCCAGTTCCAACCAGGCCGAAAACCCTCGGGTTTATGTCCGGTCCGGGTAACAAACCCACCAAGACAAAGCGGATCGGGTTTTTGGCTGGGTAACGAACCGAACCGAACTGAACCGCCGGCCAAAAACTGAACCGCTGGCGGGTTACCCAGACCCGTTGCTAACACTACTTCTAAGTACTTCCAGATACTCCCAGCCCCCCCTGGAGCTTTGCAAAGTGCTCTCAGACTCTGCAAGAGTATTCTCACGTGCTCCTGAAAGCACCTGGAGTGATGGAGGTGCATTCAGGATGCTATGAGATTGACTATTAGAATAGTCAAATTTTGGAGCTGCTGAAACCTCTGTGCAGGTCTGCGGGAGACTTCGAGAGTTGCTGAGATCTCTGCACAAGCTCTGCAGGAGACTTGGTGCCATATTCTCACACCAGTGGTTTTTAGTGTTACGGGGGTATTTTAAATCCCAATAATCAATACAACATTTATTAGACTAAATACAGCCGCCTATCTCCTTGCCCCTTTTATCCTCGTCTTCCCAGACTCTATCTCTTATATTTCTAGATATAAGAGCTTACCACTCTGCCTCGTCGGTCCAAGGTCGCTTGTCGGACCACTCTTCGTAACGCAATGCACTGGTAGTGATGTACCTGTGCACCTCGTATCCGAAACCTTCGGTAATCGCTAAGTACGAAAGCACTCGGGAGATGTGGGTTAAACCCTGCTCGTTGTAATACTGGATAAGCTCACCAAAAAGTTCGATGACCTTCTGTTGTGCGTACTGAGAATGTGTGGGTCTCCTCGAACTCATAGAGCGCGTATTCACGTAGAGAGAATAGGGAAATAATTTTGAAGGTAGATAGAATTCTTAATAATATTTTAAGGTGTTCTTCGCTGGTAGTGTCTGACTGTGGATTGCTGCTTGAGCTTGATTCTTTTCATTGTCGGGGACAATGTGAGCTTTTTATAATCGGTTCCTCAGTTCAAGTTTGACTTCGGTTTTCAGTCATGACACCATTATTGTTTGATAGCTTATCTCCGGAGACAACTGGTGTGCTCCATTGATAGTGCCACGAGTTCCCTTTGGTTATCGTGTTCATGCATGAGTGGTTATCCCTTATCGGGTCATCCCCATGATCATGATATCAACCGCTAATAATGACAGCTCATAACCTCGTGTTCGACATCTTGCTTCCCATTTGTTCAGTAGCTAGAACATCTGACGACTCTTAGTCTTATCAGTGCTTATCACAATATAACATTAATAGCTCTTCACTATTAATTGCCTCGCCGTTTTAATTTGGCTATTTGGCATTGTGTCAGAGATTTAATTGGCGACCAACCGATACTCCGCTAGCATAGATAATGACACGTCAACCTCGTATCTATGACGAGTATGACGTTGCAATGCATATGGTCTTAACTCAATAAGCCAGTTTGCTTCTGGCCTCTTATCTTCAGCCAATGTCATTAATCTCTGAGACACTGCATGCTTAGGTCTCGACCTTCCGTAGACCGGAGAGTGCCGCAAGTTCTCTTACCTCTTAGCTCATGAGCTTGCAAATCCCTCATACTCGCATATTGCAATAACGTCTGCTGCACACGTAATTCTGCGTGATCGCAACTTAACTATGTGATGTCCCGCTAGACAAGGTTTAATAGGTGTGGCCAATAATTATGCGCACTGCTGAAGGTTTTTCACTTCCCAGTTATGGCGACATAATTGCGTCATCATAGTTGAATCCGCTAGTGCGACCGTAGTCTTCACTAATTGATCGACACGCGGCTCAAGTGTAATTCCGCTAAGCACCACTTGACTGACAAACATGTTCACGTATTCGCAAGTAGGTGTTTTGCATATGAGCATTGTTAAGATATGTCACATGTACCTGCTTCATTCAAACATGTATCATTACCGCTGCTAAAGGAGAACCCCTAACATTTACGGTTCCATAAGCACAAGGCATTTCACCGATCATATTGGTCTTTGTTACAGTTACAAGATTTGCTACAGCATTATATGGCATGTATTATCTAAGTTTCTCTATATATATACATATGGGGATACAGGGATAACGGAGATGGACCGAGCAACAGGCAGTATATATTTGAGAGACCCCGGGGTAGATAGACATCATCTCATTATATGAACTATATACTCTATCTTTCCCAGCTCTTGGTGTCATACACTCTTGCCGAGGTTTCGAAGATCCACGCACTCTTGCAAAGCGTTCATAGATCCACGCAGTTTCCGTGGTACATCATGACTGGCTATCCCTTCATATCATCTCACACTCTTCCTACCCTCCTCGTGGTAGAACCTCTCATTGTGATAAATTCCCTTCAGATACCATGCGAGCTCCACCATTTCACCACACTGTGATCGAGTGAACTGAGAGATGGACTCCGAGACCCTGATCGAGCGAGTTTGGAGGTTGTGATCAAGCGAGTTTGGAGATACACTTGGAGGATGTGATCGGGCGAGTTTGGAGATGAACTTGGAGGCTGTGATTGCGCGAACTTGGTGGACATGATCGGGCAAGGTTACAGATACACTCGGAGGCTGTGATCGAGCGAGTTTGGAGATACACTCGGAGGCTATGATCCAGTGAGTTTGGAGATGCCCTTGGAGGCCATGAAGGTTCGAGTTTGGAGATGCACTGGGAGGCCGTGATCATGCGAGTGTAGAGATGCATCTGGAGGCCGTGATAAAGCGAGTTTGGAGATGCACTTGAAGGCCGTGATCGAGCGAGTTTGGAGATGCACTTGCAGGCCGTGATTGATGAGACAATCAAATGAGGGTGAGAGAGATGATGATTGATTGAACTGTCTATCGTACAGAGAGAGAAGAAGATAGACCTATACAGAGAAAGAAATCATCTCAATCACTAAGAGCGAATCAACAAGAGAAAACACTATGAGAAAGCACTAATCAGAAAGCACTAATCAGAACCCGAGGCTTTTGGGGAAATAGCTTCCGCACAAAGCCCAAGGATGGCAGAGAAATAGCTGCCACACCAAGCCCGAAGATGGCGGAGAAATACTCTCCATACCAAGCCCGAGGCTGGCGGGCAAATAGGCTCCGTACCAAGCCCGCTAAGTCTTGTACATAGCTTAGTCCCAAAGGCCTGCGTGCTGAATCCCTTAGTCAACAGTGATCGAGCGAGTTTGGAGATGCACTTGGAGGCCATGATCGAGCGAGTTTGGAGATATACTTGGAGGCAGTCATTGTGCAAACCTGGAGGCCATAATCCTGAGAGTTTAGAGATACTCTTGGAGGCTGTGATCGAGCGAGTTTGGAGATGCACTTGGAGACCATGATCGAGCGAGATTGGAAGAGTACTTGGAGGCTGTCAATCTGGAGGCGGTAGTTCAGGAGGGAGGCGCGATGGCAGCTGAGACTCTATTTATTGGTTAACTTGTAATTGTGGGAATGTAGAGAGTTGAGTACAACATGGTCTGCCGCGAGATGAGAGGCTGGCTGTGAGTGGGAGACAGTCCATCTTCAGATGATGCAGTACACAGTGTATACAGTACTCAGTGTAAGCTGTCCTTGGTGTATGCTGTACTCGATGTATGCAGTAAGTGGTGTTAACTATTGATCATGACATGGAGAGATAGAGAGCGATGACTTAACTTCGTGTTTTCAGGTGATGTTAGAGTTGAGGACGAGAAAGAGAGAGATGAGAGGGAATGGGGGAAATCAGTATGAGAAACTGGGACTTAAGAGAATCTCGTGTGCGAGTCAATTGACCACCTCCAATACGGCAGGTATCAGTCCCGATTCGGTGTGTAATTACACCGATAGGAGGTCTTCCCAACCCACTCAAGCAGGATGTACCCCTGATTTCTCCTATCCGCTCGTATCCTCCACCTCTTTCTCATCTTCATCCCCCATCTCTCTCTTTCTTGTCCACAACTTTACCATCATCGCAGAACACAAAGTTAAGTCATCCCTCTCTATCTCTCTATGTCATGATCATAAGTTGACACTAAGTACAGTATACACCGAGTACAGCATACACCGAGTACAGTATACACCGAGCACAGCATACACCAAGTACAGCATACACCAAGTACAGCATCCACCCAAGATTGTTTGTCTTCCCTTCATTCTCAGATTACGAGTTGACCTCTGAATGTAGCTTCACCTTCCGGCATGCCTCCCTACACAATTGACCGCCATCAGCCAGCTCTCCATGACAGCTCAAAGGTAAAGTGACATTGTGACATTCCCACAGTTGCGAGTTAACTAACTGATGAGTCTCAGCACCCGGCGCGCCGTCCATCAACTGTCTCCAAGTGCATGTCCAAACTCGCTCAATTATGGCATACAAGTTTGCACGATCATGGCCTCCAAGTGCATCTCCAAACTCCCTCGATTATGGCCTCTAAACTCGCTCGATCACAGCCTCCAAGTGTATCTCCAACGTCGCACGATTACGGCCTCCAAGTTCGCATGATCATGGCCTCCAAGTGCATCTACAAACTCACTCGATCATGATCTCGGAGTGCATCTCTAAGTTGACTCGATCATGGCCTGTAAGTGTATCTCCAAATACGCTACATTACCGCCTGCAAGTGCATCTCCAAACTTGCTCGATCACGGCCTCGGTGTGTATCTCTGAGTTCACTGGATTCTCATTTTCAGGCTCACCTTGAATTGCTCTCAAGCACCTCCTGCAGCCAGTCCAGATATATCGTGTGTAGATGGGTAGCTATATAGATACATAGATTGATTGATACATAGATACATAGATGAGAATACAATCTGAATACATGAGTTTTAACAATCGTCGAACGATAAGTAGTAGCTATGATTTCCAGGCGTACCTGCAGCATTCTGAAAGATGTTTTTCCCAGACTGCTCTACTGTGATTCGAGGTGCTCCCAGACTTATCGCCGGTGCTCCGAGGCTTGTCGTGGGTGCTCCCAGACTTGTCTCCGGCGCTCCTAGACTTGTCGCTGGCGCTCCTAGACTTGTTGCCGGCACTCCTAGACTTGTCGCCGGCGCTCCTAGACTTGTCGCTGGCGCTCCTAGGTGCTCCCAGGTGCACCCAAAGTTCTCTCCGGCGCTCCGAGGTGTTCCCAAACTTATTACAATCACTCCCATGGTACTCCTGTACCAGTCATCAGAGATCTCAGTTACTCCGAAGGCTGGCTGAAATGCCCTCCTACAGTCTGATACTCTCCTGAAATTGATGCATCTAAGTTTACACTCCACATTCTCTCAGACACTTCTGGAGGCTCCCAGAGACTAAAATACATTTTGCTGATGTTGAAGGCTGTGATCGAGCGAGTTTGGAGATGCACTTAGAGGCAGTGATCGAGCGAGTTTGGAGATGCACTTGGAGGCAGTGATTGAGCGAGTGTGTAGATGCACTTGGAGGCCATGATACTACGAACTTGGATGCCGTAATCGAGCGAATTTGGAGATACACTTGGAGGCTGTGATCAAACGAGTTTAGTGGTCGTAATCAAGCGAGTTTGGAGATGCACTTGGAGGCAGTGATTGAGAGAGTGTGTAGATGCACTTGGAGGCCATGATACTGCGAACTTGGATGCCGTAATCGAGCGAATTTGGAGATACACTTGGAGGCTGTGATCAAGCGAGTTTAGAGGTCGTAATCGAGCGAGTTTAGAGATGCACTTGGAGGCCATGATCGTGGAAACTTGTATGCCGTAATCGAGCGAGGTTGGACATGCACTTGGAGGCAGTCGATAGACGGCACGCCGGGTGCTGAGACTCATCAGTTAGTTAACTCGCAACCGTGGGAATGTGACAATGTCACTTTACCTTTGAGCTGTCATGGAGAGCTGGCTGATGGCGGTCGATCATGTAGGGAGGCACACCAGAAGGTGAAGCTACATTCAGGGGTCAACTCGTAATCATGAGAATGAAGGGAAGACAAACAATCTTGGATAGATGCTGTACTCGGTGTATGCTGTACTCGGTGTATGCTGTACTCGGTGTATGCTATACTCGGTGTATGCTGTACTCGGTATATGCTGTACTCGGTGTATGCTGTACTCGGTGTATGCTGTACTCGGTGTATGCTGTACTCGGTGTATGCTGTACTCAGTGTATGCTATACTCGGTGCCAACTCATGATCATGACATGGCGAGATAGAGAGGGATGACGTAACTTTGTGCTCTGCGATGATAGTAGAGTTGTGGACGAGAAAGAGAGAGATGGGGGATGAAGCTGAGAACAATGTGGAGGATACGAGCGGATATGAGTAATCAGGGGTACGACTTGCCGGATTGGGTTGGGATGACCTCGTATCGGTATAATTACACACCGGATCGGAACTCATACCTCCTGTATCCGGAATGGTAAATTGACTCGCACACAAAATTATCTTAAGTCCCCGTTCCTCATGATGATTTCCCCCGTACCCTCCCATCTCTCTCTTTCTTGTCCATAATTCTACCATCACCTAAGAACACGAAGTTAAGTCATCCCTCTCTATCTCTCCATGCCATGATCAAAAGTTAACACTGAGTACAGCATACACCGAGTACAGCATACACCGAGTACAGCATACACCGAGTACAGTATACACCAAGTACAGCATACACCAAGTACAGCATATACCAAGTACAGCATACACCAAGTACAGCATACACCAAGTACAGCATTCACTGAGTACTGCATACACCGCGTACTGCATCATCCCAAGATCGACTGTCTCCCGCTCCCAGCCAGTCTCATCTCGCGGCAGCACATGTTGTACTGAATTCTCTACTTTCGCACAATTACGAGTTAACCAATAAATAGAGTCTCCGCTCCCGTTGCGCCTCCCTCTCGAACTTACCGCCTCCAGATTGAACGCCTCCTAGTACACCTCCAATCTCGCTCGATCATGGCCTCCAAGTGCATCTCCAAACTTGCTCGATTGTCGCCTCCAAGTGCATCTCCAAAGTCGCTCGATCATGGCTTCCAATTGCATCTCTAAACTCGCTGGATCGTGGCCTCCAAGTGCATCTCCAAACTCGCTCCATCACGGCCTCGGAGTGTATCCCTGAGTTTACTCAATCATTATTTTCAGGCGCACCTCGAAGCTGGGCAAGATAGAGTGTGTATTGCGTATAATGAGATGTCTATCTACCCCGGGGTCTCCAAAATATATACTGCCTGTGGCAGAGTCCATCTCCGTTATTTCTGTATCTCCAAATGTATATATATAGAGAGTCTTAGATAATACATGCCATAATATGATGTAGCAAATCTTGTGACTGTAACAAAGACCAATATAGTTAATGAAATGCCTTGTGGTTATGGAACCCTAAGAACCACAGGTGTGAGAATACGGCACCAGGTCTCCCGCAGACCTGCGCAGCGGTTTCCATAGCTCCAAAATTTGACTATCCTAATAGTTAAATCTCGTAGCATCCTGAATGCACCTCCATCACTGCAGGTGCTTTCAGGAGCACATGAGAATGCTCTTGCACAGTCTAAGAGCATTTTGCAAAGCTCCAGGGGGGGGCTGGGAGCATCTGGAAGTACTTAGAAGCTCTGGCGAGGGCTACCGGAGTATCTGAGAGGTTTGTGTATGGCTTTCGGACTGAATTACATTTTGCCGATGAATGGGGCTGCTTGATTGAATGCAAGTGCATGTTTTCGAAGTAGTCAGCCGTCCATGCAGAGATAACAGGATAACATTGCCGCATCCGACCGTCTCCACAAAGCATAAGCTTTCCAGTGTTGAAAAGCGCGTCGAGAGGATCAAAAATAAGCTCGAAGACCTTCCTTAAAACCTCTTGATTGTGGATTTGTTGTTCCCTCACCGCAGTTGTTTTTCCATGCCATTTAAAGTGATGTTTTGGAGGAACGGGAAGAAGGGCAACAGGGATGCTTCCAAGATTGAAAGGCTTTGATATAATCATCGAGTGGATGTTTCCGAGACTCAAATATCACGGACATTCCTTCTTGTCGCCCAAATAGTTTGAAAGATGTGTCTGGTCTGAACTGCCGAATAAAGAGACAATCATAGCTCCAAGCAGCCGCCATAGCTATTGAAGCGGTCAAAATCATCATAGCTATGACGAAATTCAACTAACATACCTGTTCATTCCACCACCAGTTGCTTGATTTCACCTCTGAGTAGATACGTTCCTCAGCATCATTGAATTCCTTTGCTGGAGCATATGACATATATTCCCTAAATGCAGGCTGTTGCATGAGGAACTCAATGCATTCAACAGGATTGCGGTAAAAGAAACGTGTGTAATCATCGTCGCAAAGGTTGTTTGCATCGGCCAAACGATTCTAACACACTTTGCCAGATTTCCGAGAGTCGATGCCCATCGCGTAGGACATTTCGTTCAACCTTTTGAATAAAGTGTGAAACGAAGTGAAGTTGCTGACGGTTGCCATCATAGGGTTCCTGAAAAGCTCGTTGATAGCAGCTCTGCTCAAGTTGTGCTTGACACACCAGTGTGCTAATCGATATTCCTCCTCGCAAGGAAACGGTGACCATAGATTAATTTAATCGTCGAAGAAATCGAAATACTCATTACTAATAGGCTTGCCAGCTAGACGGTTGTCCAAGTGTGGAGTACCATAAATACGTGTCCGAACTGGAGCTTACTCTGGATCGATACACGCATATTTGCGGACAGCTTCTGTATCGCTGGAATCATTGTCGGAAGGGTAAAGAAAAGGGTCACGATGCAGTTCAGGAACAAATGGAAGTAGAATACTATTGTACTCAATCGCAAAACCATCATTTGGCAGTCGTTCAGCTGATACATATACTATCGTTTCTTTGTGGTCGTGACGTAGGTGAGTGACGTAAGCGCCAATGTAGGAGTACGTCTTCGAGCAGTAATAACACTGTTGACAAATATCCATGTTTCATTAGCAAAATGAAATGTCGCAACAACGTTAAGAAGCGTCTCGACGGTGTTTTAGCTACTCATACCATTACAAGCCGGCTGTCATCGGAAAAAGCTGCACCTCAATTTACTTTTTCCAAAAAGGGGTCCTACCACTCTCGTAGGATTTCTCTCATCCTCCTTCATAAGTTTGCAAAGTGTTTAATTGCTCTCTCAATTTCAACATCCCTTGGATCTCGAAAAGTATACTGCATCTGCATTCAGCTTGTCACGGCGATTGTTTCGCACCCTCACAAAACCCTCCTATGCCCATTGCCTGATTTATGGTTGTCACTTTATGTTAAGTTCGTACCTTGCATGAACCGTGCATTCTCCTTTGCCACCGACCCAGCGACATCATCCCGGGGTACAAGAACTAGAGCAAGGACAAATGAGTGAGATATATAGCTGCAGAGCATGCTTTTAGTTGTCTTTGTGATGAACTTAAGCATTCAGTCGACGAATCAGGGCGCTTAGATGATGCTAAGCAGATTTCCTCCTAGCTGAATTGCAGCCAAGATGATGTTGCCGAATCAAGAAAACCCTCCAAGCCTATATATATATTCGCCTTGCATGCCCACCTTACTTACAATCTCCAGAACCTTCGACACACTCTTCTCACCTCTGCTACCGCATTGCATCACCCTTGACAATAAATTCAACACTCCCGACCGTTATTTAGCGTAACAAGCATTCGATATCCACCACTCATTCATTGACCGCCGTTGAGAACCTAAAATGTAATGTGATGCCTTCTGGTTGCCGAAATCAGTCGTCGCAGATGCTAATACAATCCAGATGCCGACTCTACAAGTCCGCATCTCGGCCGAGAACGCCGGTGTTGGAGTCAGCCAATGGGCAGCAGAAACCGTGGGGATTTGGCAGGATAAGGGTGGCTTGACAACACAACAGATAGATAATAAAGTGAGGGAGCACATCTGAAATGGCACGGCTGCACGTAATGTGTCCAGGGCTGGGTAATACCCGCTTCATATAGTCGGCTCGCCACAAGCCTTTGATCTCTAGCGATAATCTTACCTTACTTACCTTTATACTACTCTACAATATGGCCATCCACGTTTGCAACCGTATCTACTGATATACCTTCCTACGAGGCCATACACAGGCATATGCCTTTACACCATTATCGCTCTTACAATTTCAGATACGTTTCGCATACTGGATTTCATGAATTACCCCTTTCCGACACATCAGAGTACACCCGATTTATCATTCCAATTTGCGAGCACTGATTGCATCAGCGAAGAGTCTGGATATGTTTATTGAATTGGGATTAAGGGTAACAGATGATTTCGTGCGGATTTCTGAGGCTAATCAGCCAGAGACTCGTCGCGACACCTATGAACGAGAAATTGTCCACATTTGCCAGTGACAGATTGCACAAGCAAAGAGGCATGATAAGTACACCCCATTGAGGTTAACGGACACAGAGACAATTGCGAGTTGATTCTAGACACCAACTTGCCACGAGATGCGTCAGCGACCAAGTCAGTCGAAGTCAATTGCAACCAATTCATAGAAGAACTCAAAGGCTACCAATTGAAGCATCAATGAGATTCGATAAGTTACCTTCCAATTGAGTCAATTGACGATTATAGGCACAATTACATAGCCCATATGCCACAGAGAGTTGTGTCACCGGCGATACCAAAGCCGGTCCTACTTCAATTGACTTTTGATGATAGCTAATTGACGATATACGGGCACATACCTCGAACAAAGTACACCTACAAAAGATCAGGGCAGATTTACGAAATATGCACGATTCACGTCAATCCACATTGCCAACGACAGTTGCAATCGCAATTACCTGCTGCAAGACCCAACATGATTCCCTACGTTACGGATGATGTTGGGAGTTTACCGCAGCGGCTACGGAAGTCTTACAAGGCTATATATGGATCAATGGACACAGTTCAAGATAGTGGAGCAGCGATTGCAGATCGTGTGGCAGCTCCGTAAGGGAAGTACAATAACCCCAATTGTTTTAAAGTGGCTAGCAGATACAATTCGCGATTACCATTGGCAATTATCACCTGATTGGACAATCGAATTGGATCATTGTGAGGAGAGGGAGCCATTAACACCAGCTCTAATCAATTCCATGAAACATACGCCAATGAGCGAATACAGATGTGCCCATACGATGGCATACAAAGAGGGTTTTTAGGATTTCAGTAGAGATGATGTTTATTTATAGCCGGGATTCTCAGGATCCATGGGGCTACCGGATGGACTGTCTGGGCACTCTCAGGAGGCCAGCGGATACAGCAGGTATTTAAAGCGCAAAGAGGTTCAATTGATATGTCGTATCCCCACGTGGGAATGGACAGTTACTTGGTTGTCAGACAGTCCCAATTGGGTGAGGCAAGGATGTTATTTGGTTGTCAGTCCCAATTGGGTGTGACAAGTATGTGATTTGCTGAGCGAGCTTACTCGTACAAATTGGTGGCAGCTGCGGTGGACGCACTGTGTGAGCTGGAGATTGAGTTTGGATTGCCTTGGTACAACACCAAGAATCCTAGGGTCGACTTGCAAAGCATTCAACTTTTGGCTCTGCAACCCCAGGGTGAGCGGAAGAGGTGGCAGTGGACCGGGCAGGCCATGAGGTATGGCCCGGGAATGTACCTGAATCACGGCTAGGGAGGAGGCGTGTTCCGAAGGAGGCGGCGGTGTTCCAGATATTCCAATACTGGAGCAACTACCTTTGACAATCAACTGGCCAGTGAGGAGGTCGTTTGGATGTTCTTCCTGAGAGTGGGAGTTCGTATAGGGCTGCTGGGAGTGACCGTGGAAAGCATCTCTAGTGGTGGGATAGGCACCAGGCACTGGACGGGCGAGCAGGGAGCAGCGGTGGTAGTTGTGGCTGAATAGCGTCCAGGAGGGAACCTTGAATGACTGCTACCAGCACGCCAAGACACAAAGGGAGTACTGGATGGCAGGGCTTGGCCATATTGTGGCGAACCGTTTTAAATCTGGGCTCCTGGATATTCCTTCATACCGCTCCATATCTAGTACAAATTGAGAACTAACGTTTGCAGATGGAGCCGGCACAACAACAAAGATGGTGCCTACAGACGATAGAGGACATATCCCGGCTATATACGGAGAATTCGTGGAGGTTTTCAGCAAATAGGTGGAGACATTCGCGCCACATCAGTCAATTGACCATGCAATCGACTTGGAGCCCAGCTACAATTTGCCATATGGGCGGATTACAGTTGAACGGAGTTTTGAGCTGACTTGAGTTGAGCGGTATTCTTGCAATTGTGTGGATAAAGATCACGTGCTCAAGAGGCCGGATCATGCTTTTGGATTTGGACTTAAAGATCCCATGCCATATGGACGGATCGATGAATGGTTATTTTCTTACGATGGACGATATGTCACTGAATTATGGAACTGCGATGAAGAGTCAATGGAAGACGGACATTATGGAGGTTAGTAAATATAACCGCTAGAGGGCTTACAGAGCTACAGGAGCAGTCACAGAATGCGACCCATACGAGCGCAATTACACACAACATGGAAACGAACAGCTGTAACCAACTGGATCACAGCCAGAGATGGTTCACGGCCGGAGATGGATTGCGGCCAGAGAAGGATTGTGGCCGGAAATGGATTACAAGAGATGGATCCCATCCGGAGATGGATCGTGGCCAGATATGGATCATGACTGGATATGGATGGATGACAAGAGGTTGACAGCCAGAGGAGGATGATAGGAGATGGATCTTAGGAGATGGATTACAGGAGACAGATGACAATCAATCTCCTTTCCTATATGAAGCTACGAAGTTACAATCGAGCGCAGATTTGGAAATATATGGTGTTCCAGTGGCATGGCTCCACCGAGTACGATGCCATGCACTACTCAGCACTATTCAGAACACTATTCAGAGATACCGAATCATGTACCTACATGCCCGAGTTCCAATGCCGAATACGATCGCGAATCAGATCTCGGGTTACACAGGTACAATGCCGATACCGCACAAGCCGTATAAGATTGACTTTGGCAGAGCAACAATCTTTAAAGAGGGGGATGACAGTGCCAGAATCGCAACAACCCCTACCGCGAACAATTACCGTACCGGAAGTGCAGAAACAAAGTACCGTGAAATGCATTCACCAATAGAGAAGGCTGACAGCGGCAAGTGCACATGGAGAAGAAGCAACAATTGTATTCCAAGAACGGCGAAAAGTGCACGCAAGGAAGTGATGGCAAATGCACCTACAAATGAATCAAGAAGCCGCATGTCCAAGTTACAATACCATGATACACATCTGCGACTGGAACATCAACTTCCAAATCAATCCTAACCAATCGATATGGCACCCAAAGAAGCCGTAATGGATTAGTCGTCGACGTAGCTACAACGTACAAAAGGGTGATGACCATACTGGAATCAAATCCAACCCCTACTGCAAGCAATCACCATACCGGAACATCAGCAAAATGTAAATCGGTCCGGAAGCCACACGCAAACCTCCCAGACACTCCCGCACACCTCACCAGTGCTCCCAAGTAATTCCAGATGCTCCCAGGCCCCCCTGGAGCTAAGCAAAGTGCTCTCGGACTCTGCAAGAGCATTCTCAGGTGCTTCTGAGAGCACCTGCAGTTATGGAGGTGCATTCAGAATGCCACAAGATGTGATTTATAGGATAGTCAAATTTTGGAGCTGCAGAGACCTCTGTGCAGGTCTGTGGGAGACTTAGTGCCGTATTGTCACAGTAGTGGTTCTTAGGGTTCCATAACCACAAGGCATTTCGTATATCAGATTCATCTTTGTTACAGTCACAAGATTCGCTGCATCATAATATGGCATGTATTATCTATCTAAGTCTCTCTATATATATACATACAGCCAATCTGGCGGCAGATGGTACTGGAGCGTAATCGCAGGAGCACCTGGAGACGCTGATTGAGAGAACCTAGAGATGCACTTCGAGGCCGTGATCATGTGAACTGGGAGATGTACTTGGAGGCTGCGATCAAGCGAGTTTGGAGATGCACTTGGAGGCCGAGACCGAGTGGAACTCAGAGATGCACTTGGAGGCCGTAATCGAGCAGGTTTCGAGATGCATTTGGAGGCCGAGATCGAGTAACTCAGAAATACACTTGGAGGCTGAGATCAAGTTGAACACAGAGATGCACTTGGAGGCCGGGATCTGGCGGGTTTGGAGATGCATTTGGAGGCCGAGATCGAGTAACTCAGAGATGCACTTGGAGGCTGAGATCAAGTTGAACTCAGAGATACACTTGGAGGCCGGGATCAAGCGAGTTTGGGGATGCGCTTGGAGGCCGAGATCAAGTTGAACTCAGAGATGCACTTGGAGGCCGTAATCGAGCGAGTTTGGAGATGCACTTGGAGGCCATGATCGTGCGAACTTGGATGCCGTGATCGGTCGAGTTTGGAGATGCACTTGGAGGTCATGATCGAGTGAACTCAGAGATGCGCTTGGAGGCCGTGATCGACCGAGTTTGGAGATGCACTTGGAGGCCGTGATCGAGCGAGTTAGGAGATACACTTGGAGGCCATGATCAATTGAGATTGGAGAAGTACTTGGAGGTGGTCGATCTGGAGGCGGTAGATCAGGAAGGAGGTGGGACTGCAGCTGAGACTCTATTTATTGGTTAACTCGTAATCATGGGAATGTAGAGAGTTGAGTACAATAAAGTCCGCCGAGAGATGAGAGACTGGCTGGGAGCGGGAGATAGTCAATCTTGGGATGATGCACTACTCGGTGTATGCACTACTCGGTGTATGCAGTACTCGGTGTATGCAGTACTCGGTGTATGCTGTACTCGGTGTATGCTGTACTTGGTGTATGCTGTACTCGGTGTATGCTGTACTCAGTGTTAACTCATGATCATTGCATGGAGAGATAGATAGGGATGACTTAACTTCGTGTTCTTAGGTGATGGTAGAGAAAGAGAGAGATGAGAGGAGATGGGGGAAATCATCATGAGAAACTGGGACTTA
>Ga0307514_10001863_pt1 | contig 23276 bp, 23 predicted proteins | sample 16_EM_MG_FD_203088 | JGI IMG/M metagenome (GOLD analysis project Ga0307514, IMG submission 203088) | Populus trichocarpa ectomycorrhiza microbial communities from riparian zone in the Pacific Northwest, United States - 16_EM | ecosystem: Host-associated > Plants > Roots > Unclassified | place...
ACACAAGCATAAACATAAACTAAAAAAAATATGCTCAATCAGACCACCCCTACCACACGTTTATATATATAGCCCCCCACCCCACCGCATTACCTACTCCACAACCCTATAACTCACCGCCGTCTCCACCCTATGGCTACTCGTACCCCAACTCCTCAGCGCCACCTTCTCCCCCCCGTTAATTTCTCTCGCCTCGCTATCCCCCCACTCCATTGGCACCTCCGCATCCCCATCTGCATACACAAGCACATTAAACGTACACCGACCATCCAGCATCGGTAAGAAAGTTACACAGGCCGTAATCTGCCTGAACAAACTCTGAATCTCCGCTTGCACTTCCGCTTCCCCCTTGCCTGGGGGTCCTTGGGGGGTAGAGGTGTCTTGGGGCTCAGAAGATCCTGCGGACGTAGATTTTGGGGGGGGTGGAGTGTGGGAAACGTCAAACTGCCACCTCTCCAGATCCTCTCCCGTGTCTTTGCTTGTGATTACAACAACAAGTTTCTTAATCTTCCCAGCGAGCATCCACCGCGTGAGTTGTGTGGTAATGCGCCGGATGTAGGACTTGACTTGGTCGTCGCTAGAGATGAGCATGCTTAGGCCGTATTTCTTGACGGGGGTGAAGTCTTCAGCGGGGTAGACGCCGCGCTGGAAGAGGATGGTGTTGATGCCATAGTCGAACTGTGCGCTTGTCATGTTAGTACCCACACATGTATACCTAATAGGCGGGGCCTGAGGGGACGTACGAATTCCGAGACAATTTTGGCAGAGCCTTTGAGGGAGAGTTTGTGCGTTTGCTTGGGGTCATCGCTGGTGGGGGCTTTGCTGGTGGAGGTGGGTTTGGGGCCCTTTGAGGGCTTGGGGGGCTTGGGTTTGCTGGCTATGGAGGACATCGCCCGGGGTCGTAGTTGGTGGAGGGATGGAGAGGGAACTAGTGTTGATTGTTCGTAGGAATTCGAGTTGTTTGGACATTGGGTTTGCCGGTTTCGACCAATATAAATAAACTGACCTATATGGCAACAGAAAACATGCCAAAAAGCCCAGTTTACATTGCTTGATTCAGAATTGTCTTGGCAGCGAACCTCTACTTCAAATCTATCTCCGTTCAATCTCCCTCTTCGACTCTCGCTAGCTCGCCTGATCTGAACTTTGGGCGTGAAAAATTTCTTGTTTTTGCCCTAAACTTCCTATCCCGCGCCCTTCCCCTCAATTCTTCCGGTACATGGACACATGGCTCTTTTTTCAACCTCTTGCTGAACCAGTTGTGCTTTCTTTCTTGACCTCTGACTTCATCTTGTGATAGCTCGAGTAGATAGATACCCAAGGTTTAAATATCGAGCCACAGCCTTTCTCCCTTTCTTGTTGAGAAACATGGCTTGGGTGTCCATCAAAGATAATAATTGTGGAAGGTCCTGTTGTTATGCCCCATAATCCTGCATCTGTCGTTATCACCCAAAACCTCTGTACTAAAGAATCAGTCTAAGGCCTCCCTCCCTTTCTTCTGTAAGATTACAAGTTATGAGGGGGAGACGTGGTAGAGATCTGTATCGAAGAGGTAAAAGTATATGTGTATTTTGAAGCTTAGTTTGAACAGCTAACTAATTGTGCTTCATGATGCTCTAAAGAAAGAAGAGGAAATACAGAGTGTGACCCAGCCGTATATATTATAAATGACCTGTTACCAGGTTTTACCCAGATCCGTCACTTCTACCAGTTTTTCTCCATTTTGGGCGTTAGCGTCTAGGTAATCACCCTTGTTTCTGTCAGGGGGTGTTCAGGGTAATTCCCACATCTTCCAGCAAACTTACTTTAATCTCATTTCCCGCACCTCTTCAGAACCAATATCAGCTCACCGTTTCAGGAAAGCCTGCTTGTGTAGATACACTTTGAGCTGTGTACGGAGAATCTTTTCCTTGTCACTTCGCCTCGCTTGAAAATACTTTCCTCACGATTTCTACCCCAAGACCAAAGATGTCCATGAAGGTGGTATGTGCAGTTCTTGGGTTTTTTTTTTTGAGTCTATACACCTTTCCCCCGAAATGAGGCGGCCCGCAGTTCTTACTGTACAAGCCACAACCGCATAGCTGCTGCCCCAGTAACCACAAGCATGTGATATCAATCAAGCTGACTAAATTGGTAAAGAACCAAAATATCGGTAGATCTACAAAAAGTGGAAAGCTAATCCTGCGTAATGATTTCTCAAGAACATGGTGTCACTAATACTATGTATCAATTTCATCAATAGTGTCAAATCGACCAAAAACGAAAGCAATCAAAACAAGTATATGTAATATGAAGCCAGATCACAGTAATCAAGGGGTAAGTATAGTAGCTTAGAAAACACCCTCCAAATCAATCGTACCTCACAATTACAATATTCTCCGTCGACTTCTCTACATCCTCATCATCAGTATCCTCCCTCAACCCAAGCTGTCGGTAATAACGAGACTTTCCATAAACTAGAAACCTTCTATTGTTCCAGTCAAAGACTCCCCTCAATCCCCCATGATCGCCCCCCGGTGGGGGTAGGTAGACATTGGCATTCTGTGAAGCCACTAGAGCCTCCTCTTCTTCCCCTTCGGCCTGTACAGCTTTATCTCTAACACCCTGTGGACGCTGAGGACTGTACTCGGAGTTGAAATTTCCTGCGGCCGCCGCTTTATAATCCTCCCAAACCCAGTCTGAGATTCTTTCAAACTGCTCTAAACATGTCCTCTTTTCCTTAGCTATCTTGTATGCTACAAGAGCACGATCTCTGATCCGTTTACTAGTCACTGGACGGCCTGTTTCTAGAACTGCCTGGTAAATAGCATAGAGATGTCGTCCTGGCGGAACAAAATCGTGATCATCCCTACCAGGAGCCCGCGGATACCCCAGTATATTGGGGGCCGATTCGGAATAGTTGATGCCTCCTATGCTGTGATGTACCCTTTCTGCACAGAAAACGCTACTAACGGTCGCATCCCAGGAGAACGCATTTTTGAGCCAATAGTGCGAAGGGAAAGGATAGAGGGCTGCTCTATCAATATCCAAATCCTTTGGAATGAGTGGCAAGGCACAGATACCCTCCCGGCTGTAAGGCATAGTGTAATAGGTAGGGGTAGGATAACACTCCTCCAGATCCACGTGACCTGTGGCATCTGCCCATAGGCTCGCTTCGTTATTCAAAGGCTCATGTCTTTGGCTGCGCCATTCTTGGATCGTAGGAGGTTGTCGTGGAGATGGCCTTGCAGTGATGTACCAGGACACCAGGTTGACGCACTCATCCTGTGCTGTGGTTCCTTTGATGATAAAGTCCCCTCTGAGGCGAAGGCGCACAATGTCTTCCCCAAGTTTCCAATTTCTCCCTTCTGCTTGGGCACACATATCTTTCGTTACCTCAGTTCCATCATCGAAATCTATCCAGTACGACCTAGGCAAAGCCATCCCAGTACTTTCAATATGCTTCGCCAGCGTCCGTAAAACCACTCTTTTTAGCACAGTAGGTTCCGCCCAGGTGTTGTCTCGGGTTTTCCTGGGTATTGAGATAACTTCTACGACAGGCCTGCGATCAGGGGGTGGCAGAAAGCCCAAATAAAAGACTTGACCCTTTGTGTCTGCCGCTATATCAAAAGTGCTGAGGGGAGGATATTCTGTCTTTTTTCTGACGCAGAAATGATGAGCTGGTTCGTAACTTGGAGCAGTTCCACCAGTGGACTCTTCAGTATGATAGATTACACCCTCTAGTCGTTGCTCCATCAGGTGGAACTCTGATATGCAATAGTGTTCGTTCAATGCCGCTACAGTCAAGAAGTTGTCTGTCTCATACCACTTTGTAATTAAACGCCCTCGATCTTCTGGGCGTACAGAAAAGACTGCACACTGAGTATGTGTAGAGTGTGACACTTTTTGCCTTATTGTTGAGACTTCAGGTGGAGGTAGGTCACTCGAAGCCCATGGCCTAAGCCGCAGGTTAGCCATCTTTTTGTCTCTAATCCAAGCTCGCCTGATATATGCGTACCATAGCCACCCCCACCGATTTGACTCATTTGACTCATTTGGCTCACTTATAGCTGGTGTCATCTCAGGTGTAAGGGGGTGGTGTTCATGCGCTTCCCCCGCAAGAAACAATCTTCCCCTATTTAGTCTCATGCGAATCCGCTGGCCATCTCGCAGAGTAAGGGTTGGAGAACTTGTTACGATACAATCACCCAACACCACTCTCAGATCAAGAGTTGTTACTGCTTCTGGCTCCTGGCTGTTGATGTCCCTTATGCACAAGATGCCACGACTCTTTTGATACACTATTAACCCTTCCCGAGGCTCAACCACAATGCTACTCGAACACCCAACAGATCCATCCGCTACAGGATCGATTATTTCAACATCTGTTGGCTGCCCGGCCTTCCATTTTCGATTCCGGGCGTATGAATTATCGAAATCCGCTGCAGTGCGACAATCTCCTCCTTTAATGAAGGGTCGCGGCTGGAAGCCCGGGTATGGTAGACCCACCTTCCCAGTGACTTCTGACGAATTTCTGAAGTACAGCTTATGTACATAGCGGCATATATCGTCTTTCGTGAAGTAGTCGAGAAAGGCCTTTGAAACTAAGCGTAGGGTCATAAAGTCATAAGCAGTCAAGTAGTCGACTATTAAACAAGTAATCTCTGGTGGTAGGTTGATAAGCGATAGCTGCTGTGGCTGGTATGCCTCTGCTCGCATGCATTCGTCCTCGCCTACTGACATGCTTAAGGTGACTGACGCTGGAGGAGACAATGGAACGGAAAGTTAGTTTCCTCGGCCGGCACGAAATAAGTAAATGAGCAAACCAATGGGTTCATATTGTTACATACGGTATATATATCCCCGGTGAGTAACGTAAACCCTCTTGTCTCAGACTGCGGGCTGTGTATGCTCGGGCAACAGATTAAAGGAGCGAGAGGCCCTGCAGAGTTCAGTAGGGAGAGGGAGAGAGGCAGTGTCAGCTTAAAACCGGACGGAGAGGCCTAAGCTCCAGAATGAGTGAGGTTGGAAAGGCGGTGGTGTTCTGAACCTGGAGATGAGAGGCGACTGCAAGCTGGATTTTCCATCCATCAGGTACAGAAGATGAGACATAGTGGGGTCGAATTGAGGGAACACGAAAACGCCTGGTCAAAAAGTGGTGCCTCCACATTGTCGAATAAGTCAAGATCAGAGTGCAATAGGGTGAATCCTCCGACCCTGGTCACAAGTAGTAATGCTATCAAAAATATTTATCAAGGCAGGCGATGCATCTCACGTGGCTGGCCGTGCATTGCCCAGTCATGGCCGCATTTTTTTGACCTGGCGCTAGCAAGAATCTAACGTGAAGAAGCAAGATTTTCAGGTTTTCAAGCCACAACTAGACCTATTAAAGAGCTCGCACAGACAGGAAGGTGGATTTTGTATGAGAAGCTCTGGATCATAAAGAACCAAAAAATACGGTACGGCCTGATGACCAGTCACTTAGCAACCGACCGCATCCTGGGAGCTTGATTTAGTCGTTGAGCTTGCCGTATGATTCCTGATGTCCTGAAGCTTGTTATGCTCGTTAGTTACGCTTCACAAGTTATTCGTAGCTTGTTCTTCTAGTTACGCCGTGCACTTATTTGTTCACTCCATTGCCTGTGATTTCGCATAGCCTTGAGATGTATATATAGCTGGCTATTTGCCCTCACGCAACGATTATTTGTACCTAGTATGAATATAATGGATTTAAAAATAAAAAAAATCCCGTTTCCGTTCTTGTATCTATCCTTGTATCAGTTATCACGACCTAGGGTAGCTCAGACTTGCCTGACCTGATCCTGTGTCTGTCCCGTGTTCTGTCCCGTGTCCTACCACCGCCAGTCTTGCATCATCATTGCCAGCTCGAATTATTACACATATCAGCTCTCATCATAGCTCTCGTCATAGCTCTTGTCATACCTCTTGCCCTGCCTAGTCATCATCGCACCCGACGTTGGTTCTTCGGCCCATACGCCCTCCGCCCCTGCAACCTCTTCCCCCCCTTCATCCCCGCCCCAAGCATAACATCCACTCTCGGCGGCGTACTAAACCCGAACGCCTTCGCCACCTTCACCAAATCCAACTTATTAATATCAAACACACTCCGCAATCCATGGCTCGCATATGCCTGAAGATAGCTCTTATACCCATCCTTAGCGGACTTATTCAAAAAGTAATTGGAGCTAATAAGTTTTTCGAGCTGCGACTGGATGTTGACAATTTTCTTAGCAGGAAAGTCGAACTCGATGACCGGGATGCGGGACTGCTTTAGGTATGAGAGGAACCCGAGTTCGTTTGGTTGGAGGAAGAGGAGGGAGCGGCCGGTGGCACCGCTGGGGCCCCGTGCAGTTCGGCCGACGCGGTGGATATAGTCACGAGGGTCATCGGGGGGGTCGAACTGGACAATCCAGTCGACTGAAGGGATCTATTGAGGTGAGGCTAGTTAAGTTATATGGAACGGGGTGGTGGGGGTGAGGAAGTGGGCTTACATCAAGACCACGAGCAGCTACGTCTGTACATATCAATGTCCCAGATTTTGCATTGCTGAATTCGAAGAAGGTGTTTGTCCGCTTCTGCTGTTTCTGCTTTCCGTGTAGGTCTAGAACTGGTAAGTCGATATAATTGAGTAACTCTGCATAATACTTGACACAATTACAGCTCGAGAAAAACACAATGATCTTCTTCCCTTGGAATCTTTTCAGAAAGCTAAAGAGGAGCAAAAACCGCTTATCGCTCTCACAGACCACATATCCCTGCGTCAATCCCTCGACGGTGCTAGCTTCCTCTTTATAGTGGACATTGATATACAGAGGCCCTTTTCGTAGTGAGATCCTAGCAAGATCTTCGACCTTTGTAGTCTGCGTTGCGGAGAAGAGCATAGTCTGCCGCTTTGTCTCCTCGGCATTGGGGAGGATCTTGACGATTTGCCGCATCTCGTCCTCAAACCCAATTTCTAGAATCCGGTCTGCTTCGTCGATGATGAGAGCTTTGAGGTTCTTGAATACGAAGCCCTTTGTGTTTTGAAGATGGTCGAGAAGACGGCCTGGGGTTGCGATGAGGAGATTGACACCTTTGCATAGTTTGTCCTCTTCGCTACGACGATTCGCCCCACCGATGACGATACCCAGGGTCTGGCTATGATGGGCCATAAGATCCCTTGCGACCCCGAAAATCTGCAGAGCAAGTTCCCGAGTGGGCGTGATTACGATAGAACCAGTTCCGTTGCGGGGTTTGAAGCGGAGGGAGGTGAGCATTTCGATAGCGGGGATGAGGAATGCGAGGGTTTTCCCCGAGCCGGTTTTTGCTGCACCGAGGACGTCACGGCCAGCGAGGAGGGGGGGAATGGTTTTGGATTGGACCTCGGTGAGTGTTGTGAAGCCCATGTCTTGGATAGCTTTAGTGAGGCTGGGGGAGAGAGAGAGGTCGGAGAAGAGCGTGGGGTCTTCGCCGGTGGTGGGGAGGGAGAGGGGTTGGGCCGCGGGGAGCTCAGTTGTTTCTAAAATAGTGGTTGTGGGGAGGTCGGTGGAGGTGTGGTCTGCCTCCTCCTCGCCGCCTTCTGGGGTATTCAACCCTGTATTCCCAGGTGCATCGTCTCCATCCTCCTGCTCGCCCTTCCAATCAGCGCTCTTACCCTGAGCTTTCTTCCTCGCCTTCTTCTCTGCTTTCTGCTCCTTCTTCTTGCTCCTCGCCCCTACTAGCTCATCCACAACAAGCTTCACCTTCTTCGCCACAGGTGCATCAGCCTCCTCCATTCCAATATCTTCACCCCCATCTCCTTCCCTCTTCTGCATCTTCCCCTTCTTGTCTTTCTTGTCCTTACTTTCTTTTTTGGAGCCGTTCACTGCGGCAGGTGTAGCACCATGCCTCCCCTTGCGTTTCTGCCCAATAGCGGGGATGTCCATCACTGAGAATTGAGCTGGAACAGTAGACACTGATAACGATATTTAGTGGGGTGAAGTCAAGTAACGTTGGAGGCTTGGGACAAATTATGTGAAATCTTGGCATGGGGTCGCCAAGTAGGTCCCTTCGCGTATAGACTCAAAAAAGAAAAAAAAAGAAAAAAGGTCCCTTCTGCTGTCCACATACAAACCCCAGAAGAAGTGACAAAGGAAATGAGAGTTTGCAATCGAAAAAAGACAAAGTAGCACTAAGATTCTCAACTTGGGTCCTGGTTATCGAGGAGCACTGGCATGGAAATTATCATTATTTGCAACCAGGGTTAGGAAAAGTCGCAAGTAAATACCCTATCTAATATGAAAGTATAGATAAAAGGTATCAAAAAGATGGGAATAGGAAAATAGAATGCAAAGAATAAAAGAAAAATCCTTGTTTATTTTTTTTATATGTATTTATAGTAGTTCTTCAGTCGCAACTTATATTTATTATAATATTATATACCATATGCAGTCTGGTTGACGTTTCTTTTCTTCCTGCTTTCGTCATCTCTCATCCTATTTTTGATTTTTGCATCGATTACAGACACCCTTGCTAGCGCGATGGACCTATCCCAGTTGCAGCTGCATATTCATCGTTCTCCCGGAATTTGTTTGGAGACAGTTTTTCGCCACTGCATGATCTCCCCAGGCTAGCAATCTCTTTTTTCCTTGTATTGTGTAGCTGACCATTATAATTATTACGCTTCATTTGTCTTGCTGCTGACCTGGTCAAGACCTCCCTCTTGTAGTCAACTGGCAGACTCGCTCCAGACTTCCATTCTATATTCCGACGTGGCGCTATCCTGAAGGCAGAGAATCTTCCTCACCGACGGTCGGGCCAAAGTCGAATCGGGGCAGTGTATCAAAGTGTGCCGCACACTGCCGCGCGTTACATGGGCAAATTGGTGGACCCCAGTACCACAAGACCCTGCCTCGCAATCAATCCCCAGACGTGATACCCTTCCCAGCACTCGGCAAATACCCCTTTCCCACCACTCTAAATCCTTGACTGAAAGCAGTCGCTCATTCTTAGCTCTCACCTTCTTTTGTGCATACCCGGAAGAGCAACTCTTTCTTTTCCAATCCCCTCCCTCCCTCATATACCCTGGTGTTCAGCTCACCGTTTCTACTTCATTGTTTCTCTCCCTTTTACACCCCCCTCTCTAATCTCCCTTCCCACAAGCGTCAGGTTTTCCCATCACCCCACCGGAAGCCAATTCTTACAGTCGCTCCAACTCAGCCTTGAGCAAGAAACTCGGCTGCACTTTCAATCCAACCTACGACTCACATTATATTCCAAATAGGGGGGAAAACGGGCTCTTTGTTGTTTATTCTCACAATCGCTTCAACACGGATTCAGTTGTTTTGCCAGATTGTTTCGGTCTCGTTCAACAGATCAGCCACTCGTTCGCATCTCACCCACAATCCGCAATCACACGGGGGGCCAGCTGGAGAATAGAGGGATAAAAATAACGAACTTGGTGTGGCATAATTGTTGTGGAGAATTTGACCCCTTAACGACACTACCAAAATAAAATCCCAATCTCAACTACAGCCGGGTACCTTATCATGTATCGCTCCTTATTATCATGGGCGACTTCGTCGCTGTTACTATGGTCTGTGCTCAGTCCTACAACCTCAGCTGAGAGGATCATAGAATCTCGGTCGTTACTGTCATGTATGGAGAATTCGAAATTCACGGCATCAATGTTTCAAGTTTCATTCAACCCCGATACTCGAATAATTGCTTTCGACATCAACGGTATATCATCGATTAATAAGAATGTCACCGCAATTATGCAGGTCTATGCTTATGGGTATAAGGTCATGGACGAGGTAATGGACCCTTGCAAGTCCAAAATGCGTGGGATGTGTCCCATGACAGAGGGGGTAATCGACCTACAGTCCAGCATAGATAATATCTCACAGGATGTCATCAATAATATCCCAGGTATGTTCAGATGAAGGACTGCCACAGATTTCCCAAACGATAGGGCTGATACTGTTGTACAGGTATTGCTTTCCAGGTTCCTGATCTTGACGGTAAGGTTCAGGTCCGAATCAATGTTACTGGCACCAATGAGCAGGTGGCATGTGTAGAGGCCAAACTTTCCAACAGGAAGACGGTTGACCAAAAGGCTGTTGGGTTTGCTACTGCTATCATCGTGGGCCTTGGATTGATTGCCTCTGCGATTACCTCAGGGCTGGGTCATGACAATACTGCTGCGCATGTTGCAGCAAATGCTATGTCTTTGTTTGGATACTTCCAAGCACAAGCCATGATTGCGATGACTGCAGTGAACCTTCCACCAATTGTTGCTTCATGGACTCAGAACTTTGACTGGTGCATGGGTATTATCCGCATTAGGTTCATGCAATCCATATTCCACTGGTACGTCCAGGCTACTGGAGGCACGCCCACGAACTTGCTGAACAACCTCGACAAGGTCTCTGTCAACATTCAGAAACGTTCAATGCCACCGGCATTGGAGAAGAGCGTTTCACTTGTGGCTCGAGGACTGAGCACCCTAGCACGAAGGTCAAACAATGACAACCAGATCAACCAGGAGACATCCACCGTCACCCTATCCGGCATCGAGCGTGTTTCATTCAAGTCGAAGGTGGAAATTACGAACTTTTTCCTCACAGGACTATCCTTCTTCATCGCTTTCCTTGTCACAGTTGCCATTGGTGTTGCCTTGTTCAAGTACTTCTCTGAGCTAGCTATCCGGATGAAGTGGATCCATGGAACTAAATTTCAACAGTTTAGAGCACAATGGTTGACTTGCTTGAAGGGAATTATGTACCGTCTCGTAAGTAGTAGTCTCTCACCTTTTTGGCACTTTTGGGCTATTGGAAATGCTGACGTTATGGCTTAGGTTTTGATTGGCTTTCCCCAAATGTCTATCCTCTGTCTTTGGGAACTCACTGTTCGCGATTCGAAGGCGTGCATTGTTCTCGCGCTGTTTTTCTTCTTCACCGTGGTTGGTGTATTGGCCTGGGCAGCCGTGAAGGTCATCAAAATTGCCCAACAGTCAGTTACACAACACAAGAACCCAGCTTATATCCTCTATTCCGATCCCAACTCATTGAATCGCTGGGGTTTCCTATACATCCAATACAGGGCTACAGCTTACTACTTTGTTGTCCCAGCCCTGGTTTATGTGTTGGTCAAATCTATGTTTATTGCCTTTGGACAACTAAAGGGAACTGTTCAGGCTATAGCTCTGTTAATCCTCGAACTTGGGTACCTTGTTGCTGTTGCAAAGCTCAAGCCATGGATGGACAGGAAGACCAACATCTTTAACATCTCCATTGCCAGTATCAACATGCTCAATAGCATCTTCTTGGTCGTCTTTAGCGGCATTTTCCATGAGCCTGTGAGTTTTCTGTTGTACAGTATGCTTTCTGATCCTAAACTGACATTATGTAGGGCTTGGTCAAAGGTGTAATGGGTGTTATCTTTTTCGTTGTCAATGCAATTTTCGCGTTAGTTCTCCTGCTTCTTGTGTTTGGCTCTTCCTGTTACTCTCTGTTCTCGAAAAACCCAGAGACCAGGTACCAGCCAATGCGGGATGATCGTGGCTCGTTTATCAAATCAAATCAGCTTCTCGGTTCCACAGAGCTGGATGCACTAGGAAAAACTGCCCGAGGGGACAAGGAGATTGGTGGTAGGATAGACCTCGACGATGATAGAGACTTCTCATCGCCTCACGACGCCAGTGCCGTGCCCCTCCCACCATCAACATCAGGGTCTTCTCACGCACCCAGCTACCACGAGCACCCAGTACAACCCACGATGCCATACTTTCCCTCAACACGGGGCGACGCAAGGGCCCCACAATACCAGCAACAGACAGGCCCCAGTGACCTGCCCCTACTAAGCGCTGGTGGAGCTTCGCGAGCACCGAGCAGGAATGGGGAGCGAGCACCAAGCCCGTTTGATCAGAGACCCACGCATCACGGAGGGTATCTACAAAATGATACTTCGCGGTGGCATGTAGGGGCTGGTTACGATCACTAAATGAAATGCTTAATTTTGTTGTTTTTCTGTTGGTCGGCCCTTTCCCTTGTTCTTAGGTTGGTTTGTTGTGACTGGGTTGGAATATTAGGTATACAAAAACCTAATGGGACCACATTGAGGATCCTGTGTTTAAATAGTTATGGGGGTTTTCTTATTGTCCGTAAGTACCAGGTGTTTTTGATTTAATTCTTGATATTTGTTGGTTTTACCCTGCTGGGAAAGTCCTTTTGGTCGAACTGTTCATAGAACATTATTTCTTTTACAGTAATGCTTCTTACCTTCTACTTCACCCTTTTTCAAAAATATGTTCTTACACCTTGATTGTATCCTCTCTGTTACCTACAATTCGGGCGCTCACGAGGAATAGCTTCAGGTTTTATGCCATCGGCTGCCTTTTCTGTATCCATTGCAGACTTCTGTGGCCTGTCTTCAGCTCAAGAATCGTCTGGAGAGCAAGACATGGCATATTTTTTGGAATTCCGATGGAGTTGTCCTTCTTTTTTCCTTTTTGGTACCGCTTATGTATTGTACGTCAGGGTAGTAGTGTACGTTTTGTTCGGCCTAGGGTGGGGATATGTATCTGGATCTAGACAAAGATACCTATATATATAACTCCCTCCACTCGTCATAACATGATACCACACTTTCATCAGAATTATCGAACTGCCACCACTATTGGTATTACTATCTCTCGATTGGGTCGCTTATCGTCCATACTGTACATGTTTCAGGTTCTGTTTTCTTTGCTGCTACTTTGTATGTTTTTTAGTCACTCCCTCTGAAACTGCTGTTTGATTAATCACCTTGAGTTGAGCCGGGGACCTCGCGGGGGGTTAAAATCTGGCTACTGTATTTGCTTTTGTATTTGTTTTCTTATTTCCTTGGGTATACTGGGAGATGTAGGGAGGAGGTGAATACAAAGTAAACAAATGATTGAATAAATAAATGATGAAGTGAGTGATGCGTCATATTAGACGGAAGTGCCAGCCGGCATGCTGATCAAGTCGAAATCGTATTCAGCCTTTGATTATTTGGGGCTCATGAGGATGGTCATGAGGGTTTCACAGTTTGTTCAGGTCTCTAGAGCATCTGCCCAATTATCTGCAGTAGCTGCAGCATGCATGACAATCACACAACTCTAAAATCACACATAACCTTACTGCTATATATAGATAGGTACAGCCCACCTACTCTCCAAAATCTCTCTATAAAGTGTACTAGTACAGTACCTTCATCACGGGGTTACTTATCGCATCCTTAAAATAAATGAATACATATTACGCATATAGGTTAATAGGTCCAGCACTTGATACAGAACATTCCGTGGAGAAGTCTGGAACACAGTTGGAAGATAAGCATATATAAATATAAACTTTTTCATTAAATGCAGTCTGCTCTAGGCATTCTTCTTTACGAACTTCTCTACTGCGCCTCTGTTCCATTACAGTCCCCTGCAATAAGTCTAGACGTTGGTGCGTTTACACTATGTGAGAGCACGAGGTACTCAACCATTTGCCGCCTTTAAGCGCGGTCAGGCGAGTCTTCGTAAATTACAAGTGGTGTAGCGGGTTGGGCGTTGTGCAACCATACTTCTTAGCCTTGCGAGTCCCAGCTGCCTGGTTACCTACCTAAAAATACAGCAGAGACTTAGTCTCAGATTACCTAGAGAACCACTCAAAAATCTGAGACTCCGCTACCGAATATCTCCATGGTATGCATGGCATCTAATTACGCTCAAGTCCAATGACACTGTCCTGAATCCTTTGGGGGAAAGGCGTATAAACTCAAAAAAAAAAAAAAAAAAACACTATTCTGAATATGTACCGTCCGTCCCCTATAATCAACCACCAGGCACTGCGGCACACATCGTTGATACCGATACATATCACTTTAAATGTTGGAAATACACAGGCCTTGGGCTCCTTTTCTATGCAAGCCTTCTTCTGAGGGCAAATAAGGCATTGGCCGTGCTCCCACATAAGCGCACCAGCGTCTGAACCATACCGCAGGTGACTTTTTTTTTTTTTTGAAATCTTTACTCGCAGTCAGCCTTAGGCTATGGCCGCAGATGACTGTATTGTTGCATTGCATATATACTTTCTTTTTTTTTTTTTTTTGAAATCTACATATACTATACGCCTATGGAACTCGGCCTAGATTATATCACTAAGCACGTCAACCCCTACACAGCTCCCACTGACACATCTACATGGCGTATGCTTATCGTGGATGGCCATAGCAGTCATATTGCATATCCTGGGGTTGAATATGACCTTAACCATGGCATTGTCGTATATTGCCTTCCACCCCACTCAACCCATCTAATGCAGCCCTTAGATGTTGCATGTTTTGGACCATTGAGCAAAGCGTGCCGCACTGCGCTTCAAGATTTCATATATGAAAATCCTGGCAGGTATTTGGAAAGCAGGAGTTCTGTACCGTCAACACCTCTTAAGGTAGCTAACATGCGATCTACCTTATCAAGATTAACTATAACCCCCAATTCACGAGCAATTATGGATGATGGGCTCATACATCTCGAAAAAAAGGTTGTCCATACCCAAGTCATAGATCCTGTCTCTCAAGGGCTCAAACACCTTCGAAACGACAAGAAGATAAAGCCCCGATCAACAAAACAGCTGAGGTGGTTACATATATACTGTACTAGTATTATAGAACTTTTTTAAATAATCAGGATGGGTAGTGGTGTAGGGAGTGAAATACGGGAAGGGTTAGATAAGCAGGAAAAGGTATCTAGCATGGAACAGTAGATAGCACTCAGGAAAAACACCCTACTCTCTGCATACCAATCCTCCCACAGTGAGAAACCCACTGCTTGATACAAAGTAGTAAGTGAGTAGCAGACTGTTTGATTTACAGTAATCAAGCAGCAAAATGGATAGCAGGCCGATTTTCCTTGATTATATGGGCCGCAAATAAATATCTCCCCACCCGAAAAGTAAAAGTTTTTCCGCTCCAGACTCTCTGAGAGCTACAAAGAAGGAGCCAGTCAGTGCCCGCCAAAATCCATCTCAGATGTTATGGTACATTCAGTTGCAAATCTGAATCCTATGTTATTAGGGAAGCTGTGGAGACATTGGGCTACTCTGCCGTCTCATAGCCTCAGGCTCTATAGGCGTATGCATATGCCAGAAATGTGTTACCCTGAGTTGGCCTCCCAACTAGAGACACACCACCACTCTAAAATAGGCCTAGAAGAAGTAATAGTCCACTGAGTGCCTTCCAAAAAGCTAATCCAAATGTATAACTGCCAACAAGTTTCTCGCCAGTGCCATGTATTGGAGAGACTTATAGTGAATATACCTGTAAAATCACCATCTCACTAGTTATAACAGCTGGGCTACTGGATCTTCCACCCTACCTGTACCAATTTTAGGGATCTTGGGTTGTACAGCCAGACCGACATATCTACCAGGCTTATCAGATAGACAGACGGTAGTGGGGTTTATATGGTGGTTATCAGGTCGGGCATACTCACCATACGCCAAAGATATAGTGACTTGCGTAAAAAGACCAAAGTGTTCTCATCTCATGCTATACCAATTCAATCACAGCATACAACACAAAAAGTTTCATCTCACAAAACATGTAACACAGAATATATCATACCTACCCCCGCCAGCCTCATTCAAACGCAAAAGGGGCTATTCAGGATCAGTGCAAAGGAAGGTATAGGTCGTGCCAGGTAATAGCAAAAACAAAAAGTTCAAAAGCTATACTAAATATCTTTCCCAGTCAATGCCCACCGCCTCACCCACATTTTCCCATTTGACTATGCCCCCCCCCCCTTGCATACCAGTGCCAACCCGATCTTTCCAAACATGACAGCCAAAAGCTCGATAAGATGTAATGTGCAGTGCCAAAATGAATGATGGAAATGATAAAAGCAAACCCAGCCAAAAAAAAAAATGACATTTCCAGGATACCAACACGTACATCACATCCTCCCTTACACGCAAAAGCAACTAGCTCAGCCACAGCAACAAGCACGTAATCCCCATTAAACCAGCACCAGCACCAGCACAAACAGTGGCAATTTCCATTAACAAAGATGAAAAAAAAGGAAAGCGAGCAAATAACTAATTTAAATGACGTGACTTACCAGGCTCTCCTTCATGTAAAGAAGTCACCCGCCTGTAATCCCACTCCATGTGAGCTCTTAACTCTATGCCTCTTAATCACTGTTCCACTTGGTTCTAACCCCTCAACTGATCTCTCTCCACTATGTCTCCTCTCCCTCTCACGCCTCTCCCTCCTCTCACTACTGCTCTTCCTCTCCTTATGACTATGGCTGCTCTGCGGCCTCGGTCCTCTCAACTTGCTAACATTCGAGATCGACCTCGTCGTCGTGGATGGTGTCTTAAAAAGAAAACACACAATATCAGCATCAGCGAAACCATACACGGTTACTAGCATCGTTGTGGTTATGATATTCAACCCAATTCTCTCCCTCACTCGTACCGCCACTTCCATAGCCACCTCCTGTAGAATTCCTTTTTCCAAAAATCTCATCTCGACTCTGAGCCCCGCCTAAACGGTAGTCATCATAGTCGGTCGCCAAATTACCATTATCACTATTACCAGCCCCCTTATAATGCTTCTTTCTCTTTCCTCTTTCCCAGTTCCCACTTGCTGGTGTTTGCATCTGACTCTGCAACTGCAATTCAGGCGCCTCAAGTGACACCTCACTCTCCATTGACTGGTGGTGAGAAAATAATGGCCTTACCTGATCCAATTCAGACCTAAATTCCGCTTCTAAATACTCTCCACCCACTTCCTTCAGCTTACTCTTCGAGGATCTATGGCTTCTTTCACCCCCATTTTCTTTTTCGCGCTCGCGACGCTCACGTCTTTCTTTGCGTTCCCTTCGGCGAGTTTCCTTGTCCTTATACTCGGCATCCCGGTCCTTTTCACGATCCTTGCGGTTCGTGCGGTCCTTATTCCTCTCCTTACTTCTCTTCTCTTTCAGGGGGCCCAAGACTGGGGATGGGGTGCCCTCATCCTCCTCCAGGATCTTGGGAGGCTTCGCGAGAGGAAGGTCGCTGGCGGCTATAGAATTGGCGTAGCCATCAGACAGTGGGGACATTGGGGTATTGCCGCTCTTATCGTCGAATGACCTGACCAAACTAGGGTTGGAGTGATTCATATCTGGATTCATGTTAAGTAGCTCCTGAGCCTGTTGCTCCAGCTTGTGTCGGTATACCGTCTTTGGCTGCGGATGTTTAACCTCCAGAGACGATCGGATGGTAGCCTGGTTGACTGGAACGTCAGTACCCCTAGATGATGGTGGCAGCCCAGGTGACTGCAAGTCCTGCCCACCAGGGCTATCCACAAACTGATCTTGTTGGTGACCATTCTGGCCAGATTCAGCCCAGAAGTCGAATTCGGAGTTTGACATAGAAGCTTCAGACTCCTTGCCAGCCTTCCCCTTCCTAAGGAAGCCTCTCACACCAGAGGAAGTGGTTGTCTCCGACCATCTAGAGATCTTTGGAAAGATGGACGAATTGTTAGACTCCCGTTTTCCACCAACCTTCTCAGCTACTTTTGTGGGGGTTGCTCCATTGCTCGTGACGTTAAGGTTAGTAGTTGGAGGGGCAGATATCTGCTGTGGTGGGTTCTCAATTGGAAGACCCCTAGTCTGTACCGGGCTAGGACCGTGCTCCTCGATGGGTGAAATCCTGTGATTTGTGTGATTCTTTACTTCATCAAAAACCTTGATCCCACTAGGCTGCCTTGACGGCCCTCCAGCACTCCCTACTACGCTTGGACCAGTACCAGTATAGTACCCCGAGTTCGCAGTTGATGATGAAGGAGGATCTAAAGCTGTGTGAGGAGGTGTCGGCTTGATACCCTCAATCGTGCCTAGTATGCTTTGCTGGTATTGAGACATTAATGCCTTATCATCCCTCAAGCCTTCAACTTCATCCAATAATCGTACAAGCCTGTGAAGAATGTAAATTAGAAGGACTCAGGTATGATGTACAATAATGCAGTTACTCACATATCCTCAATTCTTGAAAGGTCCTTCTCACTCTTCATGCTCAGTCCCTTCAAGGCCTTCTTGAATATACCAGTGCTCTTCCTCTTTTCTTCCTCGGTTGGACCTTCGGTAATACTTCTTCGTACCCTTGGTGCACTTATAGGCTGTGGTCGAGGCCCGATGAGAGCTTTCTGAACGGTCCTTTCTGTGTTTTGATCAACCTGGTGGATGATCTCATGTTTGACCTGCTCCAGTTGCTTCTTCAAGTCCTCGTTGGCATTTCGCATTTCCGCCGCACTGCGGACAAGAGTGATCAAGATTTCGGTATCTCGTGCATTACGCTGCGCGTCTCGAACCGTAAGCTGTAAAAAAATCATTGAGGTCAGTAAATCTCACTGCAGAAAATGAATAGTATCTTGAAAGAATCGCGCACATGATCCATCAAAGCTATAATATCCTTGGACTGGATCCTCTCCACGCCCCTTCCGGTCGCGCTGTCGTATAACTGATCAGGCATGCCGTGAGAGCCACCGCTTCCCACCCGACTGTGTCGTCCTCGGTGCGGGGAATTATATTCGTCACTCTCCATGATGTCGTCAATTCCCCCCATCGGATGGGCAGACGGGCCAGGCGATGAAAAACCGGGACTAGCGTATCCTTCATCTTTGACCTGGCTCTTGCCATCACTAATGTTCACGGGTGCGAGGTCATCCCAGTTCTGGTTTCTGTTGCTGATAGGCCCCTGGATATCGGAGGGATTGGTTATTTCATCGTAGTCGTGGTCTGGCAACATGCCGTGGATGTCAGGGATAGGGCCGCTGTGGTCTGGGTACGCATTATTTCCCGACAAATTGGGAAGCGTCTGGAAGGAGAGATTAGACATGCCGTCTCGGATGGATGCAACGTTGGACTCGATTGCAAAAGGGGTAGAGACGAGGGAAGGGTTGAAGGCACTTATGCCATAGACTTCTTGTCCGGGTCGTACCTTTTCTGACTGCATATCTTCAAAGCTTCTTTCATCGTGTGCAGACATATGGCGGACCTCGATAGCAGCGCGTTGGAGGTTTGGGTCCAGCAGGGCCTTTTGTTGTGCCAATTCACGTTGCTCAGCAAACCAATCCGCGGAGTTCTTGGCGGGTGGGGCTGCTTCGTTGTTCGATAGGTCAGTGGGCGCGTATTCCTTGTATTCCTTGTCGTCATCTTCGTCTGCGCCACCAATGAAATCGTCCCGCGCCTTGCCTTTGCGTCGTTGTCGTGCAATTTTGGTACTGGGTGTGTCAGATATAGAGGGAATAGACAGCTGGGACGGGGAGTTGACAACAATCGGTTTCGCCTGCGCAATGTGAGCGCGCTGGATTGAATGCACTGAAATTCGCGAGCCCGAGTCAATGGAGGTGGTACTGTGCGGCCTATCCACGTGGTCTTCGGGACAAAGCGTGCTTGGAGCGAGCACGGACTCAGGCTCTCTAATTATTGCTCGCCCGCCGATGCTGTCCAGCGAGTCAATGCTAGACGCACGGGAACGCCGTGGGCTGTTTCCCGTTCCTGGCATGCCGGCATCTGCATTTTCCGGGTAAGGCAGACCGTCCTGTTCGGTGCGAATGGAAACCCTGGTTTCTCCCGAATTACTCTCGGGATAGTCGAGGGGCATCGGGGGCATAGAAAGGCGTTGGTCTGGTGCCACATCCTTGGCAGGCTCCAGAAGCACTCCTTCGCCTCGGTCAGAATGCAGCGAATGAATAGAATGTCCATCAGCCAACAATGTCGGGCCAAGGCCTGGAGCTCTAGAGTAGGAGATGTCTGATTGGAGGCTTTCAGCAGCATTGTTTGCTTCATCTTCTTTAGCTGGCGAGCGAAATTCGGGAGCGGAAACAACGAAACCTTGACCTTTGCCCTTGTCGAAATCAGGTTGCAAGACCACGGCTGGTTTGCTGACATCGGGCATACTTGCGCTCTTAACTCCTCTATGATCATCTGCGACCGCAAGCCGTGGCTGAACCTTTGCTGATATGGCAGCAAGAGCCTGGTCAAACTTCGACTTGTTCTGACTAACTTTGAGCTCGTGAAGCTGGGGAAGGATAAGTTTCCTAATTGAGTCTTCAACTGCCTCAAGCAAAGCCGGGTCGTACTGCTGATGCTCAGATAGTTTATTTTTGATTCTTTCACCTTTCTCGTCCTTCTTGGCCGTGCGATCACGGCTGGTGCTCCTGTCTCGGCGGCGTCGTGGTGCCTTGAGGTTACCACTGCCATCAATACCTTTCGACTTCGACTTTGATACTACCTCTCCCCCAAGTTTCTCAATCTTTTCCTTGACCTTCTGAGAAACACGATCCTGGCTCAAACTCCTGCTTCTTCTTCTTCCAAGCTTGGGCTTCAAATTATCATCGTATTCCCTGCTCGTGCTTCGGCTTCTGCCCTTCCTCGCTACATTTGGCGACAATGTATCTTGACCGTAGGCATCACGATACTGCTTTGAAGACGATCTGCCCGTTTTCGTTCGGATCGTGATGTCTGCTGGTTCGTGGTAGCGACCTGAAGAGTTGTAAACCGATGGACTTTCACCGTTGTAAATAGTAACGTCAATGGGGGCCTTACTATCATCATCTTCCATAGAAAGATTTGAAGAAAAGTCGCCAGAGAATGACCTTGTGCGCCCATTTGCGTCCACACGGTCTTCACCCAGCGTGAGGCGATCCTCTCCCTTGGGCAGCGGGAGCGATGTGCGATTGCCATGAGACGAACGGCGCGCAGTCTCACGAGCACTCACCTCAGTGGGGTCTCGAGACTTGACCTGTGATCGCCCCTTGTTGGACGAGGGGGTTAGTTTGACCCTAACACTAGGACGAGAAGTAGGGACACCATCGGCCCCCTTCGAGCCCTCAAAATACTCTATGAGCAGAGATGTTTGCGATGCAGCTGTCATGGTGCTTCCATTGGCGTCGTCTCCACGCCTTCTACGGTTGGTATGGATTGTGATCGCTCGCCCATCGCCCGGAACCGAGACGCTGGTGCACTCTGTTTTCCTGGAGAGATCAGTGGGTGTATAGCTACCCCTCGAGCTCACCATCGAGACGTCTTCCCTTCCCATGTTTGTGTTTATGTTATTATTGCTGTTGCTGAGGGAACCTACTCCCCGACACAGCGTTGTCACCTATCTCAGAACTTTAAAAACGTGTGACCGAGGCAGCTGCGAGGCCTGGTCGGTGATGTAACAAAATTATCTGCGATGCTTGTGTGAATGTGGGGTATGGTGAGGGGGAGGCCAGTAGAAGCACTGAAAACAATGCGGTTTTTTGTGTGCTTGAGTTTTTTTCGGCGGCTGTAAGGTGATTGCCTGATTGTAGGTTGAGCACCGGGTAGTGGAGGATCTGAGTGAGGGTTGGGATAGTGGTGGCGATGGGGTTGTGTGGTGCGTACAGTCAAAAGGAGAAAAGTGTGTACAGATAGATGCGTGAGATGGCTTTTGGCAGTGGATGTACAGCGCAGCAAATGAGAAGGACGCGGCTTTCCACCACAAGAAAACAGAGGGTGTCGCACAAGGCAACGCAGATTTGTACGTAGGGCAGGCGGAGCTGTACAGCGTTACTTGTGAGTGCGAAACCGAGAAACAGATGCGCAGGGGACAGAACTGTGAGCAGCGACTCGGGCAGGGGAGTATAAACCCAGGTATGGGAGCAGGACCAGTGTAGAGGTGAGCGGCTATAGTATAGAGCGGGGGCTGTGAATATGACCGAAGATAAAATTGAGAGGCACAGCAACAGTGACCTGTTGTTGGTTAGAACCCACCAACCACCGCAGCGATCGCTCAGCAGGCCAGGCCTTGCTTTCAACTTACTAACAAGACAGCTGAGTAGAGTTACTTCTTTCTGGCAACCTCAGTAACCAAATGTGAAGTACGGAGCTGTATCTCAACTGTCTTAACTGTCGAAACAATCAAGTAAACATACCCCTCGTGGGGGTGGGGGCAGCCTGAAACACTATTGGCCAGGCAGTATCTGTTGTTTCTGTTTTTCCCATTCTATGGATGCCACCAATTCCATAAGTAGATGGCAGTGTCCTTCTCAAAGCAATGAAGGGATAGTTTAGGTCCAGCCAAACAGAACTCAAGCTCCCTTGATCCCAATAGCTAGCGTGTCTCTTCAAACACAAATTGTTTAAAACCCAAAGTGCTTCAGAAATCATGACTTGAAATATTTGACTCTTCCCGCTCCAGCACCCATACAAGGCAATTGGCAGCTCGCAACGCATGTGCCGAATGCCCGTCGATGAGACCACCTTGACCCAATAGGATCACCACTGCTGATGTGCTGCAGTGCCAGTATCCCATCCAGGTACGCACTCCATTGGTCACACAGCTGGGTTGACGAGATTGGCTCCCAAAACTGGGTAATGCTCAACTCCTGTTGGGAGTACTTTCTTGCTAGGGCTGGAATCCAGCAGGCCGCCGTTCAAGTTCAGCACTCAATTTTGACAGGTTATTTTAACTCTGGTCAGTGAATATTTTCAGCCCGAAATTCGAGGAGAAAATCTCTCCATACTCGTCAGTTGCCTTCTTAACCAGGGTATACGTGGTCAGCTTTTTTTTTTTGGTTCTTGCACTCTCAATTTTCCTGAGACAACATACTTGTGCATGCAATTGCGGGAACGTGAACAGGGTCCAGCAGATTAGAGTTTTCTGGGCCGGATACCTGGTTGATACGACGGGGAGTAAATCGAACGAAGTAATGGGGAAGGATATAGACGAGATCTTGTAAAGTTGATCATGGTATGAAAGAGGTGGAGTAAGGACCAGTCCCGTGATCACACTGTAGCGCAGAAACCTGAACATACTTTCTACGTATATTGATGGAACATCGATAGATACCATTGCTTAATTCATCCTCAACGGTGGAGGGGATATCGATGTGAGAGAGAATATATGAGACATGCCATCCAAAAAGCAATCTATCACGTGTATAAACACAGACCTGGGCATTTGTTCGTGGATCTATATTAGCACAGCTCTTCCCAGGGACTCAAAGCCTATTCAAGGAGTGCCGTTGATATATAAGTCCCCACCATCAAAAGGACACAAGCCAAAAGTACTCAAACCCACAATCTCGCGGCAGGACATTTTTGATATCCCCTCACCAACCCCCCCCTCGAGCATGCACACCCCCCCGGGCCATGCCCCAACCTACACCTTACTCTGCACACACAACGCAATTCCCCCGCAAACCATCGCCATCCCAATCCACGTATCTATGAACACTCCATTAGCACCAAGTTCCCCAATTCAGGCCCCATATGACATGCACATACCTCTCTCCACACC
>Ga0307514_10001864_pt1 | contig 23275 bp, 17 predicted proteins | sample 16_EM_MG_FD_203088 | JGI IMG/M metagenome (GOLD analysis project Ga0307514, IMG submission 203088) | Populus trichocarpa ectomycorrhiza microbial communities from riparian zone in the Pacific Northwest, United States - 16_EM | ecosystem: Host-associated > Plants > Roots > Unclassified | place...
AGGTGCTGGCAGATCGGCTACCACCACATCGACCCGGGATTGATCATGAAGTCCGCTTAAAAGATGGAGAAACACCAACGTGGGGACCGTTGTATTCGATGTCAAGAGCAGAGTTAATCGTCTTGAAAGAATGACTGGAGGAGAATATGTCAAAGGGGTGTATTCGACAATCATCATCGCCTTTTGCAGCTCCGGTATTGTTTGCAAAGAAACCCGGAGGAGGGCTACGATTTTGCATTGATTATCGAGATATCAATAGTAAGACAATAAAGAATCGGTACCCCCTCCCACTGATAAAGGAAACGTTGAACCTTTTAGGGAAAGCCCGGATATATACGAAGCTAGATGTCAGAGGAGCATATAATTTACTTCGGGTTAAGGAGGGGGATGAGCATAAGTTAGCGTTCCGGACGAGGTATGGATTGTATGAACCTACGGTGATGCAGTTTGGCACAACAAATGCACCAGCGGATTTCCAAGGCTATATCAATAATGCTATTAGAGAGGCCTTGGATGATTTTGCTTCCGCATATTTGGATGACATTCTGATATATAGCGATTCCGAGGAAGAACACGTCGGCCATGTCAAATGGATTATGCAACGATTGCTAGAGGCCGGACTGTATTTGAAGCCAGAGAAATGCGAGTTTCATAAGGAAACAGTGAGGTATTTGGGATTGGTTATATCAACCAAAGGGATTTCTATGGATGAGGATAAAGTTGAAACAGTACGGAATTGGAGCAGGGAAAAGAAGACGGAGAATGGACGACTAAATAACCTCTTCGAAGTACAACAGTTCCTTGGATTTTGCAATTATTATCGGCGGTTCATTTCTAAGTATTCAGAGAAAGCGGAACCATTGACGAGATTGACCAAGAAGGATGAACCATTCGTATGGGAAGCAGAACAACAATTGGCTTTTGAGACAATGGTAACTGCGTTTACAACGGCACCAGCACTTCGACATTTTGATTACGAGAGGGAGGTAATCATTGAGACTGATGCTTCTGACTATGTGTCCGCAGGGGTATTGTCACAAAGGGATGATGAAGGAGTGCTACATCCTGTGGCGTATTATTCGAAGAAGCATTCCCCGGCAGAGTGCAATTATGATATATATGACAAAGAGCTGATGGCGATTATTAAGGCACTCGAGGAATGGAGACCCGAATGTGAACGCGCCGCGTACCCCTTACAACTGATAACAGATCATAAGAATCTCGAATATTTTATGACAAAGAAACTTCTGAATCGACGACAAGCACGGTGGTCCGAGTTCCTGACACGATTCGATTATGAGATTGTTTATTGACCAGGGAAATCGAATGGGAAAGCGGATGCTTTAACGAGGAGGCCAGGAGACCTCCCTGAGGGGGGGGATGAAAGATTAAAAAGTATGGAACAGGTGGTTTTAAAACCGCATAATCTTCCGGAACAATTAAGGATATCAGCAGGAGAGATGCCTGGGCAAGAGGCTCCCATGATATCCGATCTTTTTGCTCAAGCATGTGGAAATGACCCGTTGGTTAAAAAAATAGTGGAGGCTATAAGACAAGGAGGCAGTTTGAAGGATATTACAGTAGCAGAATGTACGGAACAGGAGGGACAAGTATGGTATAGAGGAAAGCATTACGTTCCGGAGGGAGACCAGTTACGGTTGAGATTGATACAGGAACATCACGATACCGCGTTGGCAGGACATCCAGGACGAGCAAAAACTTTCGACCTTCTGGATAGGAAGTATTATTGGAAGGATATGCGAAAACAGGTGGATCAGTATGTACGGAATTGCCATAGCTGCCAACGATCGAGGACCTCGAGGCATGCAACGTTTGGAGTTCTTCGCCCGCTCTCGGTGCCGGAGAAGCCATGGGAAGATATTTCAATGGATTTTGTGGTAGGGTTACCTGAGTGCGAAGGATTCGATGCAGTTTGGGTAGTGGTGGATCGGCTTTCAAAAATGCGCCATTTTATCCCATGCCATACAACAATAGATGCGGTAGGGTTAGCTGAGTTGTTTCTTCGAGAAGTTGTACGCCTTCATGGTTTGCCAAAGTCTGTTGTTTCGGACCGAGGACCTCAGTTTGCTTCGACCTTCTGGGGACAGATATGCAGCCAGTTAGGAATAGATCGACGGATGTCCACAGCATTTCATCCACAGACAGACGGTCAAACTGAACGAATGAATGCAGGAATGGAACAGTACCTCCGTGTATTCGTCAACCATCAACAGGATGATTGGGTGCATTGGTTACCCCTCGCTGAGTTTGCTGCTAATAATGGAGTATCCGAGTCAACTAAGTGTACCCCCTTTTTTGCAGTTCAGGGCATGGATCCACGAATGTCATTCGCTGGAGAACCTACACAGGAACGGGATCAACGACGCTGGGAGGCAGATCAGGTCCAAGCCACGATGCAACAGATACATGAACATTTGAGAGTGGAGATGAGACGGAGCCAAGCAGTACAAGAAGAAGGTGCAAATAGAGGACGTATTCCTGGACCTAATATTCAGGTCGGATCTAAGGTATGGTTGGACGCACGAAATATACGAACTACTCGCCCGACTCGAAAGTTAGAATGGAAACGCTTGGTACCCTTTCGAGTACAGAAGCAGGTGTCCCTTATGCTTATGAATTGGAGCTACCTGCGTCAATACAGATTCATCTGGTACAACCAGCTTCTCTTTTAGATCCGGTGGTTGAAGAACCGTTAGATGGGCAAGTAGTACCGCCTCCCCCTCCTGTTGAAGTCGATGGCGAAGAAGAGTACCAGGTAGCCGGAGTTGAAGATAGCCGAGTGTATCGGAATCAGCGGCAGTACCTTGTTCGATGGACGGGTTATAATTCTCTTACTTGGGAACCAGCGAAGTTTTTGACGGGCTACAAGCAGTGGAGGAGTTTCATCAACGATACCCCCAGAAGCCTGGACCAGTGGAAAATGCTCTCGGAGGACCTCGAGCTTAAGGGGGGGTACTGTCACGGCGCAGGCAGGTACGAAGATACTTGGGAATAAGAAAGGAAGATTATTGGTGGTGTCGGAGGAATGGTGTTACAGAAAGGCGGAGACGTTGGAAGACACGGAGGAAGCGACGAGATGGTGGCGGTATAATTTAGTAAGATAAAGAAGTGGTCTGAGGTGTTGCAACGTCGGGTGATATGGCGTGGTTGTTACGATAAGGAATGATGGAGTGGTGTGTAAGATCATGGGATGAGATTTGGATGGTACATCAGAGCATGAGGAATGGTTCGAGGGTGGCGGACGGATTGTATATAAAGAGAGTGTTGTTGGTGTTGGAGGATTTCCTTTTCTTCTCTCTTTACTCGTTCTCTTGTATAAGCAAAGCAAGTTACGACTTTGAAATAGCTCCGACTCTTGTCTTGTCTTGATTCCCTCGAAACGAACCTCGAGCCTCTTGCCCCGCTTTCAGTATAACATTAGTGTTACCAATATCACCTACGCCCGATCCCGCCCGTTTCATGCACACAAAAAATTCTGTGAAAATCAGTGATGAGATCCCGGCTGAGCACTAAATCTGCGTGGCAACGGGTGCACCACATGAAACTCGCTGACCATCTAGGATTAGCCCAGAGCCCACATGAGTTTTCATCAAGCATGACGTAATTTTCATCACCATCGCTGTCAACTGGGTTTTGCGCCACACAGCACGTGAGTTTTCATTACCATCTCGCGTGAGTTTTCATCACCATCGAATCGGAGTTTACATTAACATCGCTTTCAACTCGGATTGGCTTCACGTCTTACGTGATTATTGTCACGAAATTGCAATGTAAGAGATCTTCAGTCCATCATTCTTACCGACGCGGAAATACTTAGTAAATCTTTGAATGAATGTTAAAGTATAGGAGTGATTATGGTCTAGGCACTCTTTGCGCTTTCCTCCAGATGGCCTCAGAGTTTCGGCACGCGTCGCACTTCGCCACAGACTGTCGGTGACATTCTGCTGTCGTAGCGCTTCCCTCACGATCGTGTTAGAGTCTCAGCTCCCAGTGAACCTCCCTACAAATCCAGCGCCCCATCCAGCTGTCGATAAATGAGCGTAAAGGTAAAGTCACCCCTCTTGGCATTCCATCCACTGTGAGCTAAACACTGATTAGAGTCTTGGCTCATGTCGCGCTTGCTTCCACATTGTCTGACAGTCTCAGCTCCCGGTGTGCCTCGTTACAAATTGGGCTCCTTCTGCCATCTATCCATGGATCAGCTGAAAGGTAAAGTCAACCTGGTCACATTACAGGGACTGAGTGTTAACCAATGATTAGAGGCTCAGCTCCCATTGCGCCACCCTCCCGATCAACTGGCATCCGATCCACCACCACTCATTAGACTCTCTCCAGGTCGCTCTCCATGAATCAGTTCAAGGTCCAGTCAACTTGTGCCATATTCCCACGATGGGGAGTTAACCAATCAGTAGACTCTCAGTTCCCGTTGTGCCGACCCTACCATTCGAATTTGAGTCTCAGCTTATGACGTGACTCCCTTCAGATCAACTGCCTTCTACTAGCTCTCTATCAATGAGCCCAAAGGTCAAGTCACTCGTTGTCACATTCCCACGCTTGTGAATTAAGTAATAATTAGAATCTCAGCTGGCATTGTGAATCCCTCCCGGTCAATCCCCATCCGATGGATCACCTCTAAGTATACCTCCAAGTACAACCTCCAAGTACATCTCCAGATTTGCTCTCCCACCATTTCCAGCCGACCCTGGATGTAGCTGGGATTCAGTGAGTTTTCACACATAGTTGGAACGTGATGACATGTCAGCATACGGGACCCGGATGCTGACTACGTCGTGTAGTCCACCCAGATACTGACTCTACCGTATATTTCTCCCCGATCCTGACACACAAAGTTGCAATTTTACACACTGCTCATATTAGTATGGTGGACTCTGGCAGGGGTTAGTTTACCTGAAACATAACTGGCTGAAAAGTTGATGAGAAAGGAACAAGCCGTAGTGGATGGCTGCAAGGTGGAAAAAGTATGCTTTGGTGGGTGAAAACAGGGGGTGATTGTGAAAACGGCAGTAGTGATGATATGAATATGCCAAGGCCGCTGACCGCAAGTAGACTAGCTACAAGGTTGTGTCCATGGACACATACTTGTAACTAAGGCTAAACAGGAATGGTTCATACATGCAGACCATTTGTCTGGTTCCTCACGGCCAGGTAGCTGATCATTTTGTCACACCCTCTTCCTCATGTCCTCGACCCAGAACCGTTCTTTCTTACAAATTCCCTTTCGATGCTGTGCGAGGTGTAGCAGAATGATAATGATTAGCTGTCGGCCTTCTACCTCGGCTTTTTCATGACACAGCTGAAAGGTAAAGTCAACACTCATCACATTCCCACAGTTGAGAGTGAACGAATGATTAGAATCTGGGGACCACGTGTACCTCCCTACAGATCGACTGCCTCCCACCAGCTGTCCATAACTTTGCGCTGAAGGGCAGTCAGCAGTGGTCACATTCCGGCGGTTGAGAGTTACCCAACGATTAGCATCTCCACTATTGCTGCACCTCCCTCCAGATCAAAGAAAAGTCTCACCTCACAGTGTTTGTCCCTACACATCGACCTACGCCACTCAGTGCACCGCGAATGAGCTTAAAGAGATAGTCAGCACTTGTCGCCTACCAACTACTGAGAGTAAATAACTCATTAGAGTCTTAGCTCCGATCACTCTGTCCCCTTGAATCTGGTGCCGCAGAAATGTCCGCTACCCGACTGTCCGCCATCGCGTTGGCCGCCACCTGATTGTCTGCTCCCTGATCTTCTGCCGTGTGTTTGTTGGCCTCCAGCGATCACTCGATGAATGAGCTCAAAGGTAATTTCAACTGTCGCCGAATTCCCACGATTGATAGTTAATTAATATTTGCTTTGTCGATTCTTGTCGCATCTCCCTCGAAGCACGATTGCAGTCTCTACTCCGATTGTACCGCCCGCCAGATCCACTTTCTTCCTACCAATCACCTCTAAGTATCTCTCCAAGTAAACCTCCAAGTGAAGCTCCACACTCACTCGATTACAGCCACCAAGTGTATCCTGTAATGAGCCGGCCCTCCATTTGAAGCCGCGCTTGGTTGAACCTGGTACGCTGTAAGTCTCCGGACATAGGTGGGACTCAATGCTTTGTCAGCATGCGGGACCCGGATGCTGACTAAGTGTTGTCATCCATCCGGATGCTGACTATACCATATGTTCCACCCGGATGCTGACTATACTCCATGCTCCAACCGAATTGTGACACAGAAAGTTGAAATTTTACAAACTGCTCAAGTTAGTACTGCCGACTCTGGGAGGGGTAGGTATACATGAAACACACTCGGCTCAAAGGTTGATGAGCAAGAAACAAGTCTTAGTAGAGCGCCGTGTGGTTGAAAGGTACTGTGGAGGATAGAGTATGCAGCGGTAGGTGAAAAAGGGGTGGAGCAGCGGAAGTTGTGATGAAATGAATATGCCAAGTCAGATAACCGCAACTAGACTAGCTACAAGTATGTGTCCATGGACACAACCTTGTAACTAATCCTAAACCGTAATTCATCATATATCCACGGAATTTATTCTTTTCCTCACAACCAGATTACCCAATTACATCCTCTCTCCCTCTGCTTACACTGTTCGAGCTAGATAATTCTGGCAAATTCCCTTCGGATGGCATGAGTGGTACGGCGGAGTGTTGATAATGAGCTCGCTGCCATCTTGTTGTCTTGTTTCATCACTGCACACCCCGTAATTGGAGTCGATCGGTACACTTCAAGTGTAACTACATATACAGCGGAGAGCGACAAGTTGAGCGACCCGGATCGATTACCCAGCAGTGTTCATATCGCTTCCAAAGTATTTCCAATGTAGTTCCAAGGTAGTCGAATGAGATACCGGACAAGTGGAAATCGAGTGCCAGCATAAGTCCAAAGAAAATCAAAATTGACCACCATTCATTCTGAATCGAATCCCGAATGGTATCACAAGAGACAATCGACACCAGCAAAATGAACTTTAGTCACTGGGAGCCTCCAGGAGTGTCTGAGAGGATGTCAAGTGTGAACTTAGATGCACCGATTTCACGAGAGTATCAGACCTCAGAAGGGCATTGCGGCCAGCCTTCGGAGCATCAGGGGTCTCTGTTGACAGGTACACAAATACCATAGGAGTGATTGTGATGAGTTTGAGAACACCGCGGTGCGCCGGAGAAAACTTTGGGTGCATCTGGGAGCACCTCAGTTCGCCGGAGACCAGTCTGTGAGCACCATCCACAAGCCTAGTATCACTTGGGAGCGCCGACGACCACTCTTAGAGTGCCGACCTCAAGCCTGGAAGCACCTTGGTGCGCCGACAACAAGTCTGAAACTGCCGACGACAACCCTGGTAGCACCTGGGAACACTGATGACAAGCCTGGGAGAACCTGCGAGCACCTCGAATCGCTGTAAAGCAGTCTGGGAAAATAACATCTTCCATGGGAACGTTGCCGGTGCGCCTGGAATTCATTGCTACACCTTATCGTTCAATGATTTGTAAACTCATGCATTCAGTTTGTATTCTCATCTATCTATCTATATATCTACCCATCTAAACACAGTATATGTGGACTGGGTGCAGGCGGTGGTTGAGAGCAATTCGAGGGGCTTCTGAAAATGACGCTCGAGTGATCTCAAAGGAACACTCCGAGGCTGTCATCGCGCGAGTTTGGACATGAAGTTTGGAGGCCTTGATTGTGAGAACCTGGAGGCCATAATCAAGCGAGTATGGAGAAACACTTGGAGGCCGTGATCGAGCGAGTTTGGAGATGCACTTGGCGGCGGTAATCGAGCGTGGTTGGAGATACACTTGGAGGCCATGATGTAGTGAACTCAGAGCTGCACGCTGAGATCGTGATCGTGCCAGTGTGTAGATGCTCTTGCAGGCCGTGATGGAGCGAATTTGGTGATACATATTGGGGGCCGTGATACATTGTCATAAGACGAGTACTCAGAGCCGGTGAATGGACGGTGTGCTGGGTGCTGCGACTCTATTCAGCAGTTAGGTGACTCTCAAATGTGGGTATGAGATAAGGTGACTTCACCTTTGAGCTCTCATGGCAATCAGGCTGATGGCGGTCGATCCTGTAGGGAGGCATGCAAGAAGGTGAAGCTACATTCTGTGGTCAACTGGTAATAATGAGAATGTAGGGAAGACGAACAATCTTGGGTGGATGTTGTATTCGGTGTATGCTGTACTCAGTGTATGCTGTACTCGGTGCACTTTGAACTCGGTGTATGCTGTACTCGGTGTCAACTCATTATCAGGGCATGGAGAGATAGAGAAGGAAGACTCAACTTTGTGTTCTGCGGTGATGGTAGAGTTGTGGACGAGAAAGAGAGCGATGGGGGAAGAAGATGAGAACGATGTGGAGGGTACGAGAGTATATGAGAAATCAGGGGTACGACATGCCCAATTGGGATGGGATGAGCATGTATCGGTGTAATTACATGCCAGATTGGAACTCGTACCTGCCATATCGGTGATGGTCAATTGACTTGCACACGAAATTCTCCAAGTCCCAGTTTCTCTTGATGTTTTGCGCAATCTCTTATCAGCACTCTCCTTCTCGTCCTCATCTCCACCGTCACCTACAAACACGAAGTTAAGTCATCCCTCTTTATATTTCGATGCCAGGATCAAGATTTAACTCAGAGTACAGCATACACCGAAGCTCGGCATACACCGAGTACAGCTTACACCGAGTACAGCATACACCAAGTACAGCACGCACTTGAGTACTGCATATACCGTGGACTGTATCATGCCAAGATCAACTGTCTCCCGGTCCCAACCAGTCTCTCAGCTCTCAGCGGACTTTGTGGTACTCAATTCTCTACATTCCCACTGTTACAAGTTAACGAATGAATAGAGCCTCAGCTTCCGTTGCACATGCCTCCCAATCTACCGCTTCCAGATTCACTGCCTCCAGATTCACTGACTCCAAATGTATCTCCGTTCACGCTCAGTTACGGCTTCCAAGTGCATCTCTGAGTTCACTCTCTCTCTCGGGCTCCAAGTGCATCTCCACACTTGCTCGATCTCGGCCTCCAAGTGTATCTGCAAACATGCTCGATTACGGCCTCCAAGTACATCTTCAACGAGCGACGGCGGGTGTACGTAAATACAGGGGTAACCGAGGCGGAAAGAGTGACATGGAGTATATATTCCGCAGACCCTGGAGTAGTTAGACATCATCGAATTTCCATCTCATATTATCATATAATGAATATACACATTCTATATTTCCCATCATTTGTTCTCACTCGCTCTGTCCGAGATGTTGTAGATCCGCGCAATTGCGTGGATCCTTAATGCAGGGTTGTCTCATATCATCTTACCCATTTCTTACGCGAGTCGAACTAGATCCGCTCTTCCTCGTGAATGCTGTTTGGATGTCGCGAGAGGTTCCGCTGAGTGTTGATGATGGGCCCGTTGCCATCTACCTCCAACCTCAATGGGGATATCCAGCTGCTGCTCCGATTATCTGCGACTACCATCTGCGGCCCGATTGATGGTATGTAAATATATAGAGTGAATTAAATCATGCATGCCATAATATGATGTAGCGAATGTTGGGACTGTAACAGACGAAATGCTGTGTAGTTATGTAGGAACCACCACTGTGAGAATACAGAACAAAGTCTCCCGCAGAGCGGTGCAGCGGTCTCAGCTGCTCTTGACATGTCCCGCCGAGCTGTGCAGCAGTCTCAGCTTGTCTCGAAGCCTCCCGCAGACCTGCACAGAGGAATCAGGAGCTCCAAAATTTAACTATTCTAGCAACAGCAAACTGTATTATAGTCACTGGAAGACTCTAGGAGTGTCTGAGTGGATGTGGAGTGTAAACTTAGATGCGTCAATGTCAGGAGATTATCAGACCCTAGGAGGGCATTCCTGCCAGCATTCAGAGTTACTGGGTGCTCCAACAACAAGTCTGGGAGCGCCGGTGAAAAGTCTAAGAGCACCTCGAATCACAGTACAGCAGTCTGGGAAAAATAACATCTCCTTTGGGAACGCTGCTGGTGCGCCTGGAAATCATTGGAACTACTTATCGTTTTACAATTTTTACAATTCATGTTTTATGCAATGGGACGTACGCCTGCCTCCGGCTGCGTAGGCATCAGGGTGGGAGTATACGAGATACGGTTGCACAGGTGGCATCGAGTGATCTTAGGTGTAGAAGTCTAGGTAAGATTATCTATGATGATCAAAGTCCTCTCGAGCAGTCGAGAGAAGGTTGCACTTACCCGGCCGCATTGCATGCTCGCTGTGGCAACCCTAACCTCTATTACATGACATTGCCATTACATTTTCCCCCACTCTATTCGCAGGCCTCCTGGGCTTCATATCTACATACAGCGAGGGAAACAAAAGATAAAACAAATTTCACGATAGTTCGGCGGATCCGGCGCAAGGCGACACTCCACCTCCACTAGAATTTGATCTGCAGGTAGTAAAACCCGTGCCGAGGCCAGTTGTATTGGGCCGGACTAATAAGAGAAAAGAAGTCAAGCAAGGAAAAACAAAACATATCGTCCATTTGATGTATTTCCTCCACTCCCAAGTCCCGAAACTCAAACCATTTCCTCCACTCCAGAGTTCCGAAACTGAATTGCTGCCTTTCATTTCCTCCCCGGGTTCTCCAGATGCTTTCAGTGAAACTCGTTGACCATCTCTTGGGCATTTTCGAGGTGTTCTGACGGTTTCCAACAGGTAAGTATGTGGCGGTATCTCGCCCACTGAACGAGGTTATGAAGCTTCCGATACATCAGGGTATAATGAAGGACACGATCGACTTCGCATTCTTGGGATTGTTGACGATTGTCGGCGGCGGCTCTGCAAACAGCTGAGCTTTGACTGCTGGTACACATCAATCAAGCAGCGACATGTGGAAGACCTTGTGATTTCGCATTGTATTAGCCAAGTCTAGTTTGTACGCAGTCTTTTTGATGATCTTAGTTGCCATGTACGGTCCAGTGGGCTCGATATCGAGCCTCTTCAATGGCCTGGGAGTCAGGAAATGTTTGTCGACAGCCAAACTTGATTTCCAACTCCAAAAGTAATTTGTTTACTGCCTGCGGACATTGTTTGTCGATGTCGAGCCTGGAGCAAGTTTCCTCATAGGATTCAGTAAGTCTATTCCAAGCCTACCAGCACAGCATCCGCTACGATCTCCGACTTCAGGTCCACTGTGGCGTTGGGAGTGTTGAACAACATTGGGGGATTACAATGATAAACAGCCCAGAATGGAGTAAGCCTCGTTAAGCCAGGCATCGATTTATTTTACGCGGATTCTGCGGGTGGTAGGAGCTCAACCCAGTTATCTTGATCGGAGTTGCAGAAGGTGCAGAGATACTGTTCCATGGTCAGATTTTGGCAGTGGGTTTGGGTGTTGGTCAGAGGATGGAAGGCGAGCGATAGTCGGGGCTCTATACTCAAATGGAATATACTCGGTACCAACATGGGCTGGTGAACCGAGGTCCGCGATCGGTGATGATATTGTCTGGGATGCCGTGTTTGCAAAATTATAGCCAGATTGTCAGTCGCTGGGTTGAGGTTAAGGCTACACTTCCGACCGGAAAGTTGTAACTTTTGACACTAGAACTGCATCCTCCAACCAGAAGTTGCCAGTCTGTGAATGCTCCGGGCGGAAGTTGAAAATTTCTCCCATTAAATTGTATCATTCTCCGACCGGAAGATGAGAATTTCTTCTGGGTACATAGCAGTTAATATTCCTGCCAGGAGATAGTAGTTTCTACCATTATCGAAATATGTCATTCGAGTAGAAAGCTCCCAGAGTCTGCTAGGTAGATCTCAATTCTCCAGCCGGAAAGTTGAATCTTACCCAAGAGGAACTGCATTCCCTGATCGGAAGTTGAGAGTTTCTCCCAGGCAGCTAGCATTGAATCTTCCGGCAGGAAAATGGTAGTTTCTACCATTGTTGAACTAAGCCTTTCGAGTAGATAGCTCCCAGGTTCTGCTAGGTAGATTTCACTTCTCCGCCGGAAAAGTTAAAACTTTCACAACAAGAATTGCCTTCTGCGACCGGAGGTTGAGAATTTCGCGTAGCCAGGTAGTATTCAATCTTCCGGCCGGAAGATGATACTTTCTACCAGCATTCAACTCAGTCCTCGGAATAGACACTTTCGAGCTTCTGCCAGGTAGATCTGAATTCTCTGCCCGGAAGTTGTCACTGTCAAATGAACAAAACATGCTCCGAACAGATTTTGTGACTCCATCTAGGCACAAAATGAATCTGCACGTCAGATATAGAAACTTTCCGATAAAGAATTGCTTTCTCGACCGGATGTTGACTATTTCTCCCAAGTAGGTCTTCTTTAATTCTCCGGCCAGAGAATAATGATTTCTACCAGCATTTAACTCAGTTGTCAGACTAGAAAGTTCTGAGCGTCTACAAGTTAGATCTCCATTCTCCGGCCGGAGGTTGAAACTTTCGGAAGAAGAATTGCATTGTCCGACCGGATGTTGAGAATGTCCGCCAGTAGGTCTTATTTAATCCTCTGGCCGGAGGATGACGGTTTCTAACATCGTTGAACTCAGTCTTCTGACTAGAATGATCTTAGCGTCTGTAAGTTAGATCTCAATTCTCCGACCGGAAGCTGAAACTTTCCCACGATAAATTGCATTCTTCGACCGGATGTTGTGAATTTGTTCCGCGCAGCTCTGGTTGAATCCTCCGCCTGGATGATGATGGTTTCTACCCGTGTTTAACTCTGTCGTCAGACTAGAAAGTTCTGAGCATCTACAAGTTAGATCTCCATTCTCCGGCCGGAAGTTGAAAATTTCCCAAGAAGAATTGCATTCTCCGACCGGATGTTGAGAATTTCCCCCGGTAAGTCGTATTTAATCCTCCGGCCGGAGGATGATGGTGTCTACCAGCGTTGAACTCAGTCTTCCGACTAGAAACTTCTGAGCGTATGCTAGTTAAATCTCAATTCTCCGGCCGGAAGCTGAAACTTTCCTACGAAAAATTGCATTCTCCGACCGGATGTTGTGAATTTACCCCGGGTATGTCTTGTTTAATCCTCCGCCCGGAGGATGATTGTTTCTACCAGTGTTTCACTCTTTCGTCAGACTAGAATGTTCTGAGCGTCTACAAGATAGATCCCAACTGTCCGGCCGGAAGATGAAAGTTTCCGAAGAAGAATTTCCTGCTGTAACGGGAAGTTCAGAATTTCTCCCAAGCAGGTCATATTTAATCATCCGGCCGGAAGATGATTGTTGCTAATAGTGTTGAATTCAGTCTTCCAACTAGAAGGTGTCGAGCTTCTGCAATGTACATCTCAATTCTCCAGCCGGAAGTTGGCAATTGGTACCTGGTCTACCAATGGAGACCATCTCAAAACCATGTCTCGCATGGTCTAGTCATGGGTGACCATATGAGACTTTCGAAATCCTCCGACCGGAAAGATGAGAATTTCTCCAAGGCAGGTGCTGTTCTGAATTCTCTTGGCTCAAGTTGGAGTTTGGTACTTTGGTCTATCAGGAAGAGCACCATCTACTCACAGACTGCAAAGTCTGGTTATGGGTGACTGTGTGAGACTGTTTAGATACTCTGTCTGGTGAATTGAGGATTTCTCATACACATACTGATAACTATATTCAGCCCCGGCAGTTAGATTGGTACTCAACCTAATAACTTTGGCAAGTTTCAATCTTCCGTTGAGATGGTAAAGCCTTACAAGGTAGCCCTCAGGTAATCCGGATTGTGTACCCGGAAGTTTGACTATGCATCCATGTAATTTCCATTCATGTTCTGGGTTCCAAATCGGGTTCAGGTCAGTTAGTCCCATTCAGGACTTAACCGGGAGAAATTATATATTGTGGAATCCTCTGGCCGGGAATTGGGATTTACTTGTCACTCTGGAAGTCATTGATTGAGGTCCTGTTCGGGTCCTGTTTGGGTCCTTTTCGGGTCCTGTTTGGGTCCTGTTTGGGTCATGTTTGGGTCATGTTTGGGTCATGTTCGGGTCATGTTCTGGTCATGTTCGGGTCATGTTCAAGTCATGTTCTGTTCCTGTTCGGGTCCTTCTTTGGTTCGGTTCGGGTCCTGTAAGGGTCCTGTTCGAGTTCTGGTCAGGTCCTGTTCGAGTTCTGGTCGTGTCCTGTTCGGGTTCTAGTCGGGTCCTGTTCGCATCTATTTCCGATTCCGGTCAGATCTTGTTCAAATCATTAAAGTTCTTAGTCTTGTTCCTTCACAGATTCATACAACAATTCGCTAAAGGTTGTATTCAAGTTCCACCCAGGGTTAGCCAAAACCATCCATGATCTGTGTATAATTTTTATATATTTACCTTCCAAATATCTGCTTCTCTATCGTACCCCATCAAATCGTACATTCCAATGTTACAGGCCTGCCACCTATACTCTCTGGTTCACACATGATGATACATCTCTATCATCATCAACTGTTCTCTGCGGACCATCATGATTTATGACATCACTTCGTCCATACTCTGATAGGTGTCATACGTCAATAATGTCACTCTGGAAAAATGCTGTTACGCAATGTGAAACTCATAGGGAAGCTGTTTTTCAGCCGGCAATCCATACCATATTCGATCTGTAGCACTATGACATCCTATTGACCTCGGAGTGGACTAGATTACTGTGATACGCCTGCGATTATGGGTGCTTCATCAGCAACAACCCTAGTTTCCGTCTGAAACACACGGGTGTTCCGGATGGCTCTGACTGGTCTGACGGAACTACCTACCCTCTGACGGAGAATTACACGCTTCCCATCGCATTGCATAGCAGAGCACCTGGGAGCGCCGGAAACAAACCTGAGAGCGTCTCGGAGCACCTCGAATCACTGTAGAGCATTCTGGGAAAAACAACATCTTCTTTGGGAACGCTGCTGGTGCGCCTGGAACTCATAGCTACTACTAATCGTGCAATGCTTTTTAAAACTCATGTATTCATTCAGGTTGTATTCTCATCTATGTATGTATGTAGCTATATAGCTACCAATCTACAACTCAGAGATACACTCAGAGGCCGTGATCGAGCGTGTTTGGAGATGCACTTGGAGGCCGAGATCGACTGAACTGAGAGCTGCACGTGGAGGACGTGATCGATCGAGTTTGGAGATGCACTTGTAGGCCCAGATCGAGTGCACTGAGAGATGCACTTGGAGGCCATGATAGAGCGAGTTTGGTGATGCACTTAGAGCCTGAGATCGAGTGAACTGAGAGATGCACTTGGAGGCCATGATAGAGCGAGTTGGTGATGCACTTGGCGGCCGAGATTGAGTGAACTGAGATCTGCCCTTGGAGGCCGTGATCGATCCAGTTTGGAGATGCACTGGGAGGCCGTAATCTAGCGAGTTTGGAGATGCACTTGTAGCAGGCTATGATCGAGTGAGATTGGAGGAGTACTTGGAGGTGGTCGATCTGGAGGTGGTCGATGCGAGGCGCGCCAGGTGCTGAGACTCTATTAGCGACATTCAGGGGTCAACTCGAAATCGTGAGAATGAAGGGACGACAAATAATCTTAAGTGTATGCTGTACTCGGTGTATGCTGCACTCAGTGTTAACTCATGATAATGGCATGGAGAGATAGAGAGGGATGACTTAACTTTGTGTTCTTGCGATGATGGTAGAGTTGTGGACAAGAAAGAGAGAGATGGGGGATGAAGATGAGAGCGATATGGAGAATACGAGCGGCTATGAGCAATCAGGAGTACGACTTGCCTGATTGGGTTTAGAAGGGGCCTGATTGGGTTTATTACGGGCCAGATCAGGACTCATACCTGCCGTATCGGGGATGGTCACTTGACTTGCACAAGAAATTCTCTCCAGTCCCAGTTTCTCATGATGATTTCCGCCATCTCCTCTGATGTGTCTCTTTCTTGTTCTCAACTCAACCATCACCTAAGAACACGAAGTTAAGTCATCCCTCTCTGTCTCTCCATGCCATAATCATGAGTTAACACCAAGTACAATTTCCAAACTCGCTGGATCACGGCATCCCAGTCCATCTCCAAATTCGCTCGATCACGGCCACCCAGTGCATCTCCAAACTTGATCAATTGCGGCCTCCCAGTGCATCTCCAAACTTGATCAATTACGGCCTCCCAGTGCATCTCCAAACTCGGTCAATCACAGCCTCCCAGTGCATCTCCAAACTCGATCAATAACGGCCTCCCAGTGGAGCTCTCAGTTCACTCAATCTCGGCCGCCAAGTGCATCACCAAACTCGCTCTATCACGGCCTCCAAGTGCATCTCTCAGTTCACTCGATCTCGGGCTCTAAGTGCATCACCAAACTCGCTCTATCATGGCCTCCAAGTGCATCTCCCAGTTCAGTCGATCACGGCCTCCAAGTGCATCCCCAAACACGCTCGATCACGGCCTCGGAGTGTATCTCTGAGATGTAGATTTGTAGCTATATAGCTACATACATACATAGATGAGAATACAACCTAGGTCTATGGAGTAGTGCAGGTCATGCAACCTGCAACTGAATGCTATGGGTTGCATTCACGTTACACTACCATAGTATTCAGTTGCAGGAGGTGCCGACAGGGGTCTGACCTGCCATAGTATTCACGTACAGGGATCCTGACCTGCTGCCATAGCATTCAGTACAGGGATCTGACCTGCTACCATAGCATTCAGTTCCGGGGTGTGAACTACTCCTTCCCCTTTGGGATTAATTCTGGTTGCACCACCCACACCAAAAAAATTCTCGCCATCCTGCAACATACACATTAACATACAGCATAATATATCCACAATAGTAAAATAGAGAGAAGAAATAATTAAAAGGCATTGGAGATAAGTATCAAGAGAAGCTGCTAACAAAATTTCAGACTCAGAATAGCATTAGTTGTGGAGTAGTTATTGATTGCGCTGTGGAAAGTTTAAAAATTCAGCAAAAATTGCGACAGGTGATGAGCTGGGAGTGGTACCCCACCACAAATATTTCATGCCAGCTTAAAAACTTCACCCTATCAGTCAGTACTTATTATTTACAACCCTGCATTAGAGAGTAAAAATAAATAAAAGGCATGAGAGATAAGTATTAAGAGAAGCTACTCACAAATATTCAGACTGAAAATCACATTGTGTGGAAAGTAGTTGATGACTTTGCAGAGAATCAGGAAGGAAAATGCCTAAAAATGTGCCAGGAGCTGCGATGGAGTTTTACCCCACCCAAAATATTACTTGGCAGGTATAAAAGTTCCCATTACCATCTGATACTATCAGTTAATAATCTCGCATTAGAGAACAATACTAAATGCAAGGTTGTAGCTATAAGTATCAACAGTAACAGAATAGCAATCTTCAGGGTGAAAGAGGCAGTATGTGTTCCATAGTGCTCAATTCTGGAGAGAACATTGCGTGAAAATTGCAATCAATTCAGCCAGTAACAAGATGGTGGAGTATACAACCCATGATATATCTAAGCAGCCTCAATTGATCTCCTTCCCTGCTGCTGCTGTTTATCTAAAATCCTAAGTTGAAGAGAAATACTAAATACATGGTTTTAGTTACAAGTATTAGGAGAAACTGAAAATGCATTTTCAGCTTGAAAGAGAGATTATTGGTGGCATAGTGTTTGATTTTGGGGTGAACAATAAATAAATATACCATTTAATGCACCAGGTGATGAGATAGCAGACTAGAACCCCACCCAGGATACATCTTTCCTGCCACAATTGTTCCCCTTCCCTGCTGCTGCCGGTTATCTGAAATTCTGTGTTGAAGAGGAATACTAAATCTATTGTGTTAGTTAGAAGTATAAAGACAAATTGAAAATGAATTTTTAGCCTGAAAGAGCCATTATGTGTTGTATAGTGTTTGATTTTGGAACAAACAATAAATGTATATTCTAATTAATGCAACATGTAATGAGATACTGTGGTAGTACCCCAGCTCTGATATGGCTTGCCTGCATCTATAATTCCTTGTACCTGCTGCCACAATTTATCTTAAAACTTGTTTTGAAGAGAAATACTAAACACCTGGTTTCAGTTAGCAGTATGAGGAGAAGCTGAAAAATAACCATCAGTCGGAAAGAGGGATTCTTTGTAGTATAGCGGTTACTATTGGAGAACAAGGTCGATGCAAATACTAAATATTTCGCCAGTTGATGACAATGGGTAGTACGCAACACACAAAATATCTTGCCAGCCACAATACTTGGTGCTACCCATTTGTGCTATTTATCGAAAATCCTAAGCAGGTGCAAAATACTGAATCCAAGGCGATTGCAGTAAGTTTAACGTGAAGCTAGTAACCAATTTTAAACTGACGATAGCCTGAAGGATTGAGTCAGTTTTTGATTTTCCATTGCAATCTGAAGAAACATACTAAAAACTGTACATGGCGATGCCATTGAGTATTATCCTACCTATCACAATTCTTGCCAGCTCTAATACTGCATGTCACGTCCTGGTGGTACTTATCCCGAATTTTACCTTAGAGAGAAATACTACATTCATGGCCTAAGCATCCAGTAGGAAGAGAAGCTCTTGATAAGTTTCAAACTGCGAGTAGATTGTTTTGTTGAGTACGTAGTCATTTCTGCGAGGAATATGATTGAAAATATCAAACAATGCACCGGCTAATGAGATGGAGAAGTATTTAATCCAGATTATTTCACACCAGTTGTGGTAGCTCGCTGAACACTGGATACAATTTATCAACAATCGCGTATTACAGTGCAAAACTACCCAGCAGGCTTCCATCCTAAGCATGATATTCAGTGACAAACAAATCTGAATACTTAGAATCACAATATTTGTGAAGTAATTATTGACTCTGCTGTGTAATATAACAGGAAATACTAAGAAATGTATGAGATGATAAGAGGGTATTGTACCCCACCCAAATTATATTTTGCCAGCATTAATTGCTCTCCTTACTAGGTGGTACTAACTATCAAGAGTCTTCTATTGGAGAGAAATACTATATACCAGTCTTGAGAGAGAAGCATAAAGAGAAGTTACCACTTATCTTTCAGATTGAGAAATGTATGACTTGTTTATTAATTGTTGAGCATGGTGAGGAATGGCAAAGCAACTACATAAAAACATGACAGGGGATCAGACTGGGTACTAACCCACCCACACTATGTGTTGCGAGCTGTAAAGCAACCCATATCATCTTTACCGTTATAATTCAAATGTTCGTGGTATATCTGTAAACGATTCATTGCATTCTCAATACATAATTCATAATGTGTATTGTTCACACTTTATTCAATTTGTTTTTCCCACAAGGTTGACAGGATATCAAAACCTGATATCCACTCCTTCGAGGGCATTCAGTATATATGAACCAATAACACACAATCCTTACATACCCAGCCACTATCGTTTAATGAAACATAATTCATAATTGCTTATACAAACATGACATGAATTATAATTATCACTAATTTTATACTTATACAAATCAATTCAATTGGCTGTGTTTCTGGTGATACATTAGCTTATACAATACTGGGTACACAACTTGGTAATAAGAGTCATATTATGCATATTGAAACTATATCTATACTGTCATATTATTAATACAATCCATGTTAGTTTGATTTCCTTATAAGTCTGGCACTTTCCCATTCACCAATTCAGATATACTACCACCACCCCCAGTGCAAGTGTTCACCACGAAACAAAACCGCTAGTATCGAAACACTTTTCAGTGAATCTCAACCAACAATTTGTAACATCCCGTCACTTGAACAAACCTTCACTATCATTCAATTTCAATCCCACTATTTCATTTGGGACTCCATTGCCACAAGTATATTTTTATAAATTCCCCAATAATATATTAATTACTAATGCTATTTTAGTATTTGCAAATGTCTGGCTCCAGCACGGGCTTCTGCACAAAGTGCAATACGACTATTAATGTCATTCAAAAATTTCATGATAGTACCCATCACCAGCCCCAAGTTCAAATAACATTCAAGGATTCCCAGTTTGAATCAATTCTACGTTCTGAACATGATAATTAATTTCACTGTCCATGTGGAAACTATCAGTCTGCAAATCCAATAGAAATTAGAAAGCATGCAAAAATTCACTCCAAACCAATTACTCTGGAAGGTTAGTATTGCAAATATATTGTCTTAAACTATAGAGGTACTAGCTAATGATGATCATAGTTGGTCCAACTACCACTCAGTGTATGTGAATATATTCAGTATTTACGTAGTCACATTAAATCATGATACTAAATAGTTAGTTTTAGCATCAAACATTCCCAAAGGGATTCAAGAAGACTCAAACAGATATACTGAGCCATCAGGTATTATTACCTCAACATCAAACACAATGACGTATATACCTCCAAATAATACTGATACTATCTCTATTCTAGCTGTTGTAGCAACAATACTAGGTAAGATATAGTACTACAATATATGTTTAAAAATGTCTGGCCAAATACTAACATTGTGCAACAGAAAATTCTCCACTGCTTGAAGAAAGTATAGTACCAGCAACTCAGCAAACCAGTGGTATTACTATCATATCATTTGTTATAGTGTAATTGATTGCTATAGTTACTAATACTAAGTGGGACTATGCAGTTGGAATAGGCTCTGAGATTCCAGATCTTGAAACATTGGGTATTTCATTCTGCTCAAAATTCCGGGTTATCATCTGCAAAGATTGCCAGATAGGAATTCAACCGTCCAAGTTTATCTCCCATTTCTGTGGTATCCACAAGATGTCCAATTTCAGCAGGCTTCAACTGGAGAACTTATTGGATCAGTTGGAACCCATTGATCCATCTCTGATTCAACTGCCAGTTGATTCCATTCCTGCTATTCCCCATATTGCAATACACCAAGGATTCATCTGCACTGCCAGTGGGTGTTCATTTATTGTCCAGAGTGCAAAGTGGATGAAGACACACTGCAGGGAAAGACACAATGATAAGAGACTTCAGCAAGCATGTCTGGTTCAAACCTTGTTCTCTTCAACAAAGTCCCGATACTTTGTCGTCAAGAAAGTTTATCCCGTATCTGACCTTGTTGAACGATCTGAGGAGCAGTTGTTATCTTTTGTGGATGAGCTGGTGTCTGAGCATGATCAGCTGGATCAATTAGTTGAGAATACTAACAAAGTTACATCTGAGAACTTGGGAGAAATGGATCAATCTCCTTGGCTGAAAAAGACAGGTTGGACAAAACACCTTGTTGGAGTGGATCGATCAGTTCTACTCAGAAGGATTGACCTACCACCACCACGCAAACAACATGAGCACCGTCTTGCTATCCTCTTCTCGAGTTTTGATAGAGTCTTTAACAGGCTACGTCAACTACCATCTCAGATTCACCCAACATATCTGGATTGGACTGAATGCCCAGATCCATCACGTCCCTCAGAGAGGCCTTTCACTGCAGTTCAGAATGAGACAACTTGGACACGATATACTCAGTGGTGGAAGAAGCTACTGGTCTATATACATGATCTTGAGTCACTGCAGCAAAGTATGACAGGTTTGAATAGTGAGGAGGTTCTTCTGAAGAAACTTACAACAGTGTGCTGTTCAGGTGAAGTACAGGAAGCATTAAGTTCATGGAGATATTCTCTTTACATGAAAGATGATATAGACCTGGAGATTATTGATTCCAAAATGATGGAACTGATGATTGCAATTATCCAACAAAGGTATTCCTTATGAATCATAAAAATTACAGAGAAATTACTAATTAGTATCAAATATCAAGGACATTCAATTCAGAATATGATAGTATCATGGTTCATTTCTTAGCAATTGCATCCATAAAAGAAAACCAGTATCAATATCTGGAGCCAAAGGATTATACACAGATACTAGCAGCCTTTCAGCATACAATACATATGATTGTATTACACCACTGTTTTGATATTCCAGAAAATCACCAGCCAGGAAACCAAGAGCATGAAAGACAAGAACACGAAGAGAGATCAACAAAGTTTTGCTCAATTAGAAATTCTTGTTTGGTAATTGGTACCCAGTCTCCAATGGATACCATCTTACGTTGGCTAAGATATGGACTTGGAATCAATAAAATGACTAGAGGAAATGAGGCAGTTGAATGGTCTGAAGACATGACAGTTTTGAGATAGCATGATGAGCCAATTACAATTGCTCAGTTTCCAATCCTGGGCAACAATATTGTTACTCAGGCCCAGAGGATACTGGTGGAGAAGTTATGTTTTGGAGAAAATATGACAGAACATGAATCATTTGGGCAGTTGAGGGATAGTCGATTGGACAAGACACCAGGGGCTAGCATTATGTGTTATGAGCCAAATAGGAAGATACTAAGTCCCAGTCCAAAGTCAATTCTTACTCTGGCATTGAGACAGACAGCCCCAAGATGGAAATCGGCTACTTCCCAATCAGATTCATGGAATGCATTACCAATGCAAACCTACCTCCACCTCCATGAGCTGTTTCTGGATTACCTGGTTGTAGCTTGCCACATATTGGGTGGACAACCCCCAAGAAGATCTGAACTACTCCGACTGAGAATCACCCGAACTGCAGAATCAGATCGCAATCTATTTCTGCTCAATGGCCAAGTCATGATGGTATTGAGGTATCACAAAGGTCAGGCAAAGTCAGGTATGGAGAAAATCATGCCAAGATCTTTACCAGCTCAGGTGGGAAAGCTAGTATTGTGTTATCTGTACTTTGTGCGACCATTTATTGTAATGATTCAAAGAATACTAAGGATAGTCCCTTGTGGGATGTCTTCATTAATGTGGGCAAAAGACAGTATTGGGAAAAATAGCTGGGATCCAGCTAGACTCAGGATACTAATGCAGCGGCATACTGAGAGGTATATGGGAGTTGAACTGCACATTCCGGCGTGGAGACAGATTGCAGTTGCTATGGATCGAGATCTCTTGCGTACGCCAAAGGATTTGATTGAGTCAACCGAGTACGATGACGAGGGTAAAGAGGTATCACTTCTGGAACAGGATTACAATGGACAGGTAGGACATAGTACCAAAGTTGCAGATCAACATTATGGACTCAAAATTGAAGACATCCCGGGATTGGATCAATCAATCCTTGTCAGATACCGTTCAGTTGCTCAAAAATGGCATCAGTTGATGGGAATGGTACTGGAAGGGAATGATACTACCATTGTATGTATATCCTAATGTGTGATAGAGTTGGAGTCAATATCTAATGAACAATATTATCATTAGCAGGGACAGAACCACAGAACTATGATCATGCCAGAGCGTAATGTACCC
>Ga0307514_10001865_pt1 | contig 23265 bp, 24 predicted proteins | sample 16_EM_MG_FD_203088 | JGI IMG/M metagenome (GOLD analysis project Ga0307514, IMG submission 203088) | Populus trichocarpa ectomycorrhiza microbial communities from riparian zone in the Pacific Northwest, United States - 16_EM | ecosystem: Host-associated > Plants > Roots > Unclassified | place...
GGCGTCGGCCAACCAGGCGTGTGTGGCGTCTTCGCGGATCGCACCGGCATCAAGCGGGCCGAGCGCATCGGTGGCGCTTGACCACACGCCGGGCGCGAACAGGTACCCGCCGCCCGGCTGCGGGTAGGCGCCGTAGCTGAGGTAACGCTCCGGGCCGGGACCGAGTGCGGCCAGACCGGTGTCCTGCGCGACGCTCAGGAACAGGCGGAAGTCGCCGCGCCACGGGTCTTGGGCATGCCAGGCCTGCAGCTCGGCTTCGCTGCGCAGCGCGGCGATCTGCTCCAGTGGCGCCGCGAACAATTGGCGTTCCAGAAAGCTCCGGAACTCGCGCACCCGCGCCAGCAGGCGCGTGCGCTCGGCCGCTTCGACCGGGCGCGTCGACCCGCCGGGCTCGATGCTCTGCGTATGCGGCCACTTGCCGGCCAGCGTGCCAAGCAGTTCGAACCAGCGCTGGCGTGCCGAGATCGCGGCGCGCACCTGCTCGCCGGTCTGCGGCGCGAAGCGTCGCAGCGCTTCGGCGTGCCAGGCCTTCGCGGCGTACACCGGGCGCGTGAAGTCGGACATGAAGAACAGGTAGAAGTGCGTCAGGTGGTCGGCGAGGTTCTCGGTGGCCAGGATCACGTTGGTGATGTGCTGGCCGTTGGCCGGCATCTGCATGCCGCCCAGGTCGGCCAGCGCCCGCGCCGCCGCGACCGATTGCGACACCGAACAGATGCCGCAGATGCGCGGCACGACCACCAGCGCGTCTTGCGGCGCCTTGCCCTGCAGGATCTGCTCGAAGCCGCGGTACATCGGTGCGTTCACGCGTGCCGAGTCGACGCGCCCGTCCTTGAGCTCGAGCGTGACTTCGAGATCGCCCTCGACGCGGTTGAACGGGCCCACCAGCAAACGGGTCGTCATGCGCCGCTCACCTCGACCGCGTCTTGCGCGCGGTCATTTGAGCCGCGTCTTCCGCGCGGCAGGCGCCACCACGATGTGGTCGGCCGTGGCATTGAGCTTCACGCGGCGCGGCGTGGCCGATTTCGACAGCGACGCGAGTGCTACGAACCAGGCCTTGGGCATGTCGGTCGGCAGGCCGATCGGAATGCCGGCGATCTTCGGCGTCTGGTGGAACGGGTGGCCTGGCTCTTGAAAGCCCGGTTCGGTGCAACTGATGCAGGCGTAGCCGCCGCGCGTGCACGAGCCCTCGCCGTTCCACAGCCGCGTGTTGCAGTCAGCATGCGCCTGCGTGCCCTTGCAGCCCATGTGCTCCATCATGCAGCCCAGGTCCGATGGCTTTTCGGCGCTGGCCTTGAACTCGTAGTACTCGTTGCGGGTGCAGCCATGGTGCACGAGCTGGTCGGCGTAAAAACGCGGGCGGCCCAGTGTGTCGAGCTCGGCTTCCGACAGGCCTTCGGCCGCCAGCGCCATCAGCGTGTCGGTGACCCAGCCCGGATGCGTGGGGCAACCGGCCACGTTGATCACTGGCAGGCCACTGCCCGAGCGGAACGCCGCGCCGAGCAGGCCGCCAGGTCGGTCGTCGTCGTACTGCAGGCCACAGGCGTCAGTCGGGTTATCGCCGCCCGCGGTGATGCCACCCCAGGCCGCGCAGCTGCCGATCGCGACCACGTGCCGCGCCTTCGCAGCGAGGCGTTTCACCCAGTCGATCATCGGCAGGCCGGTGCCGGCCAGCACGTGGAAGCGGCCGGTGCCGTTCGGGCCGCGCAGCAGCGAGCCCTCGATGCACAGCGCGTCGACGCGCAGCGTGCCGGCCAGCACCGCGTTCAGCATCTCGATCACTTCGCTGCCGCTGGCCAGCGAGAGCGAAGGGTGCCACAGCAGGTTGATGCCGGCGTCGCGCCACTGGCCATGGAAGTCGGTGGTGTCGGCGCACAGCAGCGACATGCTGCAGCCGCCGCAGCCGCCCGACTGCAGCCACAACACGTTCAACCCCGGCGGTGAAGTCTGCACGGCGCCCATCAGCCCTCCAGCCCGAAACGTTGCATCTTGCCGCGCAGGCCGACGCGCGACAGGCCCAGCTCCTTGGCCGCGCGGGTCTTGTTCCAGCGGTGGCGCAGCAGGGTCTCGCGCAGCACCATCGCTTCCATCGCGTCGAGCCGCTCGCCCAGCGTACCACTGGCGGGCAGCGGCGTGCCCTGGCCGTTCAGCGCCGCCGAGCGCCCGGCCTGGCCGTGCAGCACGCGCGTGGAAAAAGCCTGCGCTTCGATCACTTCAGCGTCGCTCAGCGCGATCGCGCGGGCGATCTCGTTGCGCAGCTCGCGTACGTTGCCGGGCCAGGGGTAGCTCATCAGGCAGGCCATCGCTTCGTCGCTCAGGGCCACGCGCGGGCGGCCGAGTTCGGCGCCCACTTCGCCGACCAGACGCTGCGCGATCGGGCCGATGTCGCCAGGCCGCTCGCGCAGCGGCGGCACCGTGAGCGACACGCCTGCGATGCGGTAGTAGAGGTCTTCGCGGAACAGGCCTTCGTGCACCCGCTGTTCCAGGTCGCGGTGGGTCGCGGCGATCACGCGCACGTCGACCGGCACCGCACGCGCGCCACCCACTGGCCGCACCTCGCCTTCCTGCAGCACGCGCAGCAAGCGCACCTGGAACGCCGGCGAGGTCTCGCCGATCTCGTCGAGAAACACGGTGCCGTTGTGGGCGCGCTGGAACAGGCCGGGGTGGTCTTCGTAAGCGCCGGTGAACGAGCCGCGCTTGTGGCCGAAGAGTTCGGATTCGAGCAGCGTGTCGGGAATGGCCGCGCAGTTCTCCACCACGAACGGCGCCCCGGCGCGCGGGCTCGCGTAGTGCAAGGCTCGCGCCAGCAGTTCCTTGCCGCTGCCCGACTCGCCGAGCACCAGCACGCTCAGGTCGTAGCGCGCCACCCGCGCGGCCATCTCGCACACGCCGTCGAGCGGGCTGCCGGACGCACGTTCGATGCGGTCGAAGTCGAACACCCGGCGCGCCCGCTCCAGCTTGTTCGCGGCGCGCTGGCGCAGCACCGGGGTGCTGGTGCGCAGCTCGACGTCGAGCCGGTTCATGTCGCGCTGCAGCGTCTGTGCTTCGGCGGCGGTGCGCACGGCGCCGAGCAGGTGGTCGGGCACCCAGGGCTTGAGGATGTACTGGTAGATGCCGGCGTCGTTGATGCCGGCGATGATGTCTTCGGAATCGGTGTAGCCCGAGATCACGATGCGCACCGTGTCGGGCCAGCGCTCGCGCACTTCCTTCAGGAACACCACGCCGGTCAGGCCTGGCATGCGCTGATCGCACAGGATCACGCTGACCTCGAAGCGTTCGAGCTGGCTGCGGGCTTCGTCGGCGTTGCTCGCGGTGAGCACGGTGAAGTCTTCGTCGAGCGTGCGGCGGATCGCGTCCTGCGAGCGCACTTCGTCGTCGACGATCAGCACACGCGGCAGGTCGAGCACGGCGCTCACGATGGGGCCTTCATCAGATCGAAGCCCGGTTCGCGGTGCAGCGCCAGGTGACGCGGCGTCCAGGCGTGCGGCAGCTTGTGGACGAAGTGGTAGCGCGCCACGTGGTAGCTGGGGTCGAAGCCGTAGAAGTTGCGGTGCATGCGGGAAAGTTCGTCCTGGCGGTACGCAGCCAGTGGGCGCAGCGCTTCGTCCGTGGCGCGTGCTGCCCGCTTGTGCGCCAGGCGCTGCGGCAGATTGTGCGACAGCGCCAGTGCCAGCGCATCGGCAACAGCCCCATCACCGAAGTCCGAGGCGGGGGTGTTCACGCAGCGGTCGATCAGGCCCATCTGCGCCGCCGTCGTGGCCGACAGCGGCAGGCGCTGCTGCATCAGCGCGCGCGCACCCTCCGCGCCGAGGCGGCGCGGCAACAGATAAGTCCAATACTCCGAGCCGTACAGGTTGCCCATGTTCTTGTAATGCGGGTTCAGCACCACGCTGCGATGCGCCCAGACCTCGTCGGCCGCCAGCGCCAGAAAAGCGCCGCCGGCACCGGCGTTGCCACGCAGCGCGGCAACGCTCAGGCGGTCGGTGGTGGTGATGAGTTCCAGCGCAAGGTCGTTCATCGCATTGATGTTGCGCCACGATTCGTCGGCGGCGCTGTCGCCCGGCCGGTGGGCGGCGGCCTCGATGCAGTTCAGGTGAATGCCGTTGCAGAAGAAGTCGTGCCCGCCGAGCAGCAGCAGCACACGCGTGTCGCGCCGTTTCACTTCACGCAGCGCGGCGAGCAGGCGTTCGCACTGCGCGGTCGACATCGCGCCGTTGTAGAAGTCGAACGACAGGCAACCCACGCGTGCGCCGGGCGGGCCGAGTTCGCGGTAGCGCAGCTCGGCCCATTCGCCATCGGCGCGTTCGAGCGGCGCCGGCCGCTCGGGCAGCCGCGCGGCCTGCGGGGCGAACGCCAGCGCGGCAGGCAGCTTGAACGAAGGCCCGTCGCCGCAGGCTTGCGCGGTGCGGGCCTGGCCAAGCCACACCGCGCCATCGGCGGTGCGGCGCAGCAGCGCGCCGTCGCGCTGCGCGATCACGTCGCCGGGCCGGGCGGGGGGCAGCGTGTGCAGCACCGCGTCGCTGGCGGCGTGGCCATCGAACAGGTGGCAAGGCTGGCCGAACAGTTCGTCGGCCACGCCGGGCTGGCCGTCGGCGCTGCGCAGCCTGGCCAGCACGCGCGTCGTGGTGTCCGTCTGCCAGTCGATGCGGCGTGCCGACTGCGGCATCGCCGGCCGCCAATGGCCGGCAGGCGTTGCGGTGTTCGCAGGCTCGCCGCCACCGGCCATGGCAGCGCCGTGGCGTGCGACCGCCTGCAGCGTGGCCGTCACAGCCGCTTCGGCGACCTCGCCGCGGTACAGGCTGCCCTTGGCGGCCTCACGCATCGCGAAGGCGGCGTGGGCTTGCACCGGGCCGGCGTCGAAGTCTGCAGTCGCCTGCAGCACCGTCACGCCCCAGCGCGTTGGCGCGTCCAGCACCGCCCAGTCGAGCGCAGCCGGGCCACGGTCGCCGGGCGGACCGGGGTGCACGACCAGGCACACGGTGCTGCGCCACACCGGCTCGGGAATGCGCCGCTTCAGGAACGAGGCGATCACGAACTGCGGCTGGAAAAGCGCCACCGCTTCTTCGGTCACCCGGTCGGCGATGTCGAATTCCACCGCCACCTTGTGGCCGAGCGCATTCAGCTCGACGAACAGGCGCTGCGTCAGGCTGTTGAAGCTGTGGCACAGCAGCAGGATGCGCAGGGGGCCATTCATGGCGCAGGCGCGGGCTTCGGCCGCACCGGCGCTGCCGGTGGGTGTCTTGCGGTAGACGCGGTCGAGAGGCAGGTTCATCGGTACTGCACCGGTCGGTGGGCACGCGAGGGCCGCGCCGCATCAACAAATGCGCGGCAACTGCTCGCCGCTGAGCCAGTCGACCACGCGGCGCCCGCCGAAGCGTGTTGCCATCTGCACGAAGTGGTGCGGGTCCTCGGTGACGGTGCCGATGCGCACTGCGTTGCCACCGAGCGGGTGGGCGCGCATCGCTGCGAGCACGGCCGCCGCCGACTCGGGGGCGCAGACGGCGACCAGCTTGCCCTCGTTGGCAATGTACAGCGGGTCGAGCCCGAGCAGTTCGCAGGCCGCGTCGACCTGCGGCAGCACCGGGATCGCGGCTTCTTCCAGCAGCATGCCCACGCCCGACTGGCGCGCCACTTCGTTCAGCGTGGTGGCCAGGCCGCCGCGGGTTGGGTCGCGCAGCACGCGTACGCCATCGCGCGAGGCTTCGAGCATGGCGGCTACCAGCGTGTGCAGCGCCGCTGTATCGGAAGCGATGGTGGTCTCGAACTCCAGCGACTCGCGCTGCGACAGCACCGCCACGCCGTGCTCGCCTATCGTGCCCGAGAGCAGCACCACGTCGCCCGGCCGCGCGTTGGCGCCGCTGACGTTCACGCCGTGCGCCACCACGCCGATGCCGGTGGTGCTGATGAACACACCGTCGCCCTTGCCCTTTTCGACCACCTTGGTGTCGCCGGTGATGATCGGCACGCCGGCCTCGCGGGAGGCGGCGGCCATCGAATCGACCACGCGCTTGAGTTCGGCCAGGGGAAAACCTTCTTCGAGGATGAAGCTGGCGGCGATGTGCAGCGGGCGGGCACCGCACATCGCCACGTCGTTGATCGTGCCGTGAACGCTCAAGGCCCCGACGTCGCCGCCGGGGAAGAACAGCGGCGAGACCACGTGGCCGTCGGTGGCCATCACGAGCTTGTGGCCGGCGGGAATGTCGAACACGGCACCGTCGTTGCCCTGGCGCAGGTACTCGTTGTCGAAGGCCTTCAGGAACAGCTCCTCGATCAGCTGCGCGGCCGCGCGGCCGCCGGCACCGTGGCCCATGTCGATGCGGCCGTTCTTCAGGTCGAGCGGGCGCACGTAGTCTTTCTTGATTGTCATGCCGCCACCTCCACCCGCACCGGAATGTCGCGGAAGCGGCCATACGAATAGTGCGCCGCGCACGCCCCTTCGGACGAGACCATGCACGAGCCCATCGGGTTCTCGGGCGTGCACACGGTGCCGAAGATCTTGCAGTCGGTCGGCTTCTTCACGCCGCGCAGGATCGCACCGCACTCGCAGGCCTTGTTGTCGGCCACCGGCCGATAACCCAGACCGAAGCGGCGCTCGGCATCGAAACTCGCGAACGCGGGCCGGATCTTCAGCGCGCTGTACGGCACTTCGCCCAGGCCACGCCATTCGAAGCTCGCGCGCAACTCGAACACTTCAGACACCAGCGCCTGTGCCGTCAGGTTGCCTTCGGAGGTGACCGCGCGGGTGAACTCGTTCTCGACCTCGGTGCGGCCCTCGTTGACCTGACGCACCAGCATCAGCACGGCCTGCATCACGTCCAGCGGCTCGAAGCCGGCGATCACGACCGGCTTGCGGTATTCCTGCGCGAAGTGTTCGTAGGGCGCCGAGCCGATCACAATGCTCACGTGGGCCGGGCCGACGAAGCCGTCGATCGGCACGGTGCCGTACTGCCGCACTTCGGGGCTTTCGAGAATGTGCGTGATCGCCGAAGGCGTGAGCACGTGGCAGCACAGCACGCTGAAGTTGGCCAGGCCTTCGAGGTGCGCGGTGCGGATCGCCAGCGCGGTGGGCGGCGTGGTGGTCTCGAAACCGATCGCGAAGAACACGACCTCATGGCCTGGGTTCTGGCGCGCGATCTGCAGTGCATCGGTCGCCGAATACACCATGCGGATGTCGCCGCCGCGCGCCTTGGCCCGCACCAGCGACAGGCTGTCGGAAGCCGGCACCCGCATCGTGTCGCCATAGGTGCAGACGATCGCGCCCTTGTCCAGCGCGAGCTGGATGGCCAGGTCGATGCGTCCGATCGGCAGCACGCACACCGGGCAGCCCGGGCCGTGGATCATGCGCACGTTGGCCGGCAGCAACTCGGTGATGCCGTAGCGCGAGATTGCGTGGGTGTGGCCGCCGCAGAACTCCATGAAACTGTACTGGCGCTCGGGTGCGGCCTCGGCGCGCAGACGCGCGGCGATCTTCTGCGCCACGCCGCCGTCGCGGAACTCGTCGATGTACTTCATGGCTGCGTCTCCAGCGCGGGCGTGGCGCCGGCCAGTTCGCCGAACATCGCCAGCGTGCGCCGCGCTTCTTCAGGGTCGATCTGCCCGATGGCGTGGCCGACGTGCACGATCACGTAGTCACCGACCAACGCGTCGGGCACGAGCGCGGTCGAGACCTGCTTGCGGATGCCGCCGAGGTCGACGATGGCCTGGTCTGGGCCGATCATCTCGATCAGGAGGGCTGGGATGGCGAGGCACATGAGGAACTTTCGTTGAGGCAGGCCGAGTCGGTGGCGACTCGAAGCTGATGCACCGCGACCCAGGCCTGGCCGAGCGCCAGACCGGCATCGCCGCACGAATGCCGCAGCGGCCGCAGCACACGCAGGCCGCGGCGTTCGAGGTGTTGCGTGAGGTGCGTGGTGAGCACGGCATTGAAGAAACAACCCCCACCGAGGCACACGGTGCCAATGTCGAAATGCTCGGCGGCCGACGCGGCCCAGCCGGCGAGTGCGGCCGCGAGCGAGGTGTGGAAGCCAGCGGCGGCTTCGTCGGTGGCCGTGGGTGGCACGTCGAACAAGGGGGCGAGCAAGGGGCGCAGGTCGAGCACACCTCGGGCATCGACGGTCGGCGCGGTGCTGCCGACGCGCGGGTCGTGCCCGGTTGCGAGCCAGCGGGTGGCGGCCTGTTCGAGCGCGATTGCGGCTTCGGCTTCCTGCGTCTGCTTCAGGCCCAGGCCGAGTGCCGCAGCGGCCGCGTCAAACCAGCGGCCGGTGCTGCTGGTGGGTGGGCATTGGACGCGCTTGTCCAGCATCTGTCGCACACCTTTGGCGCTGGCCGCGCCCACCGCCGCCGCGAAGCGCGCTTCGATCTCGTCGGCACGGCCGAGCGCGTGCAGGGCCGAGGCCGCCATGCGCCAGGGCTCGCGCGCAGCCACGTCGCCACCGGGCAGGCCGAGCGGGTACAGGTGGCCGAGGCGGCGAAAGCCCTGCGCATGGACGTGCAGCAGTTCGCCACCCCAGGCCTGGCCGTCGCTGCCCAGGCCCACGCCGTCGAGCGCGAGGCCGATCACCGGCTGCTGCAACCTGTGTTCGGCCATCACCGCCGCGATGTGCGCATGGTGATGCTGCACACCGATGGCCGGTACGCCGAGCTCGGCTGCCAGCCGCAGCGCGAGGCGGGTACTGAAGAAGTCGGGATGCAGATCGTGCGCGATCGCGGTGACCCTGCGCGGCGTGTCGTTCAACAGCGCGGCCACCGAGGCTTCGAGCGCGATGCAGGCCTGCGGGTCGCCGAGGTCGCCGTGCACGGCCGAGAAGCGCGGCTCGCCCGCGCTCAGTCGGCATGCGGCGTTCTTCAGCCACGCGCCGAGTGCGAGCACGTCGGGCAAGTGTGTGAACGCTGCGTGGTCCATGATCGGCTCAGTCTCTCAGGCGGGCGCGGCCATGCGCTGCTCCAGCCACTGCAGCCACGCGCCCATGCCTTCGCCGGTGGTGGCCGAGAGCTGGATCACCTCGATGGCGGGGTTCACGCGCCGCGCCGCCTCGATGCAGCGCCGCACGTCGAAGTGCAGATGAGGCAGCAGGTCGGTCTTGTTCAGCAGCATCAGCGTGGCGGCGGCGAACATGTCGGGGTACTTCAGCGGTTTGTCTTCGCCTTCGGTGACCGACAGGATCGCGACTTTCGCGTCTTCGCCCAGGTCCCACAGCGCGGGGCACACGAGGTTGCCGACGTTCTCGATGAAGAGCAGGCTGCGCGCGTCGTGGTGATCGCGGTGGTCGTGGTGGTCGTGGTGGTGATCGTGATCGTGCAGGCGCGCGAACGCTTCTGCCACCATCGGTGCATCGAGGTGGCAGCCCTTGCCGGTGTTGATCTGGATCGCCGGCGCGCCGGTCGCGCGGATGCGGTCGGCGTCGAAGCTGGTCTGCTGGTCGCCTTCGATCACCGACACCGCGAGCCGCGGCGCACGTGCCTTCAGCGCTTCGATGGTGGCGCACAGCAGCGTGGTCTTGCCCGAGCCGGGGCTGGAGACGAGGTTCAGCGCCGTCACGCCATGCGCTTCGAAGTGCTGGCGGTTGTGGCGCGCGATGCGCTTGTTCTCGCCGAGGATGTCGGCCTCAAGCTTGACCGCGCGTGCCTGGCTCATGCCGGGCACCGAAACGCGTGCCGTGCCGGCCCCGAAGTGCAGGTCGCCGTGGCGCGGGTCGACCTGCACGTGGGCATGCTCGTGCTCGCTGCCGTGCGCGTGGACATGCGCGTGCCCCGTCCCTTCAGCCACCACACCGGCAGGGCCGGTCTCTGAACAACCACAAACGACACACATCAGCGCTTCTCCTTCATACGTCTTCGACCAGCATGTCCACGACCCGCAATTCGGTGCCGCCGACAGGCTGCAATTGGTAACCACCGCAGCCCGGGCAGGCCGCGCCGCGCTGCGCGATCGACACGGTGCTGCAGCAGTGCATGCACCAAGCCTGGCCGGGCGGTTCGTCGATCTCGAACACCGCGCCCTGCAGGCAGGTGCCGGGCGCCAACGCTTCGAGCGCGAAGCGCAGCGCGCGCGGCTCCACGCCGGCGAGTTGCCCGGCTTCCAGGCGCAGCGAGGTGACACGCACGAAGCCTTCGCGCCGGGCGTTGTCTTCGACCAGCTTCAGAATGCCGCCGGCCAGGCTGGCTTCATGCATGGGAGGCCTCGTGGGGCATGGGCAGATCCTGTTGGTGGGGCACGCAAGGATCGTAAGCGGCCATCAGCGCGCTGAGTCGGCGCAAACCCTTGTCTGCAGGTTGTTTTGGCAATTGCTCCAGCACGCGTGCCACCGCGCCGTCGGCATCGAAGTTCCATTCGGTCGGCGCGACCACGTGGCAAGCCACCACACGCGCCGTGTCGCCGCTGCCTTCGAGCTGTACGTGGTGCAGCAGCAGCCCGCGCGCCATCTCGACCCAGGCGATCGCCTCGAAGGGCGCGAGCGGCAAGGCGCCGAGGCTCAGCCAGTGCGCGCCGCAGCGGGCTGGCGCATCGGGCAGCGCGAGCCGCACACACTCGGCCAGGCGTGCGCCGAAGCGAAGCCAGGCGCTGTTCATGCGCTGCGGCGCGGCTTCGTTCAGGCGCGTCCACACGCCGGTTTCTGCACAGTGGCCGCGCCAGCGGGGTTGGCGCGCGAAGGCGCGGTCGTTGAGCAGATTCGATGCGAAGCCACGCAGCTCGCCGGCGTCGGCATGCAGTTGCAAGGCCGGCACCTTCGGCAGCGTGGAGCTGGTGGCGAGCCGGCAGGCCTGGAGCAGTAGCGCCAGCCGGCCCCTGCCGTGCTCGCACCAATGCGCCAGCCATGTGGCCGGGTCGTGTTCCCACGCTGCCAGCCATTCGGCTGGCGCCGTGCCGAGCAGCTCGGCTTCGAACCATGCAGCGGTTTCGCCCGGCGCGGCGGCCGACGCGAAAGCGGGGCAGCGCGCCAGCCAGCGCGCGGCGGCGTCGAGGGCCGTGTCGGCCGCCGGCTCTGCTGCGAGCTGGCGCGGCCAGTCGAGCGCGATGCGGCGCAGGTGTTCGCGCAAGGTCTGCTGCGCGAGCGACCTGCGGGTGGCGCGGGTGATCCCGTCGTCACGCCCGAGCGCTGCGTTCACTGCCATGCCGGCGCACAAGCTGTGGGCGTGGCCGCACAGGCTGAACAGGCTGCCCAGCGTGGCCGGCAGGCGGCTCGCCGGCAGGCCGCTGGCAATGCGGCCGACCCAGTCGGGCCGCGTGCTGCGCAGGTTGTGCGGGCGTGCCTGGCCCGCCCGCCACCAGAGTGCACCGCCGAGCGGCTCGTGCGTGTTCATGGCCGCACTTCGGAGGCGGCACTGCGGCCGAACAGGAACGAGCGGCGTGCCGGAACGGGCTCGGTGCGCACGGCCGGCAACGGCGGCCTGCGCAGCTGTGCCAGCACTTCCAGCGCGGTGGCGCGCGCAGTGGACTGGTCAGCGAACTCGAACATCGGCGAAAACAGCGAGCACGCACAAAATGCACCGAGCGCCGCTTCGTGCGCACCGATGAACTCGAAGCGCTGGCCTGCCAGCGGCTCGTCGTGGGTGCGGCCGACCTGAGCGGCCGAGTCTTCGCGTTGCAAGGGCAGGCGCACGAGGTTCATGAACCACGGCGTGACCAGAATGCCCAGGCCTGCCGGCTCACCCTCGCCCGCAGGCAGGCACTCGAAGCCGATGGCCTCGACCTGCAAGGCCGTGTTCAACACCGGCATGCCGGCCATGCGCGTGTGTGCAACGGTCGTGAACAGCGCGGCCAGTTCGGCCACGCGGGCGCTCAGGCGGTCGACGGGTGCGGGGTGAGGGCCCATGCGGTGTCAGTCGGTGTCTGCCAGCACCATGAACTGCTCGGCGTCGCCATCGCATTGCGGGCAGCGCCAGTGCGAGGGCCGGCCGCTGAACGGCGTGCCGGGCTCGACCTGCCAGACCGGGTCGCCGAGCGCCGGGTCGTACACCCACCAGCAGATCTTGCATTCGAGGCGCGCACCGGCCGGCAGCTTGGACAGGTTGCCGAGATAACTGCCTTCGAACCGCGCGCCGTTCATGCACCCTCCACCCAGGTCAGCACTTCGCCGAGCCGCTCGTGGGAGTCATCGAGGTCTTCTTTCGCGGCCTGCGCAACGTCCGGCAGCTCCACCACTTCGACGGTGTTGAGGATCACCACGTCCTGCGAGTTGTAGTACACGACACGCCAGCAGTTCGGCATGCGTGTGTTGGTGATGCGGCAGTTGCCATAGCCGCGCGACAGGATCAACACGCGACCGGTGCCGAGGTGGTGGTCGAGGAAGCCGATGTCTTCGACCGACATCGGCAGCAGCGTCAGGTTGACCACCTGTGCCGGCTGGCCGGCACGCCAGGCGTGCCACTGGTCTTCGATCTCGGACAGCAGCGTCGGAGCGTTCTGTACGTTCGGGGGCAGGGCGCCTTGCCAGCGTGGCATGGTCGGCAGCACGTCTTCGAGCGCGGCGGTCTTCAGCGCCTGCGGCACCGCGCCGAGTTCGATCACGTCGGAGCTGACCACGCCGTTCACCGAGCACACCACGCGCCACACGCCAGCAAACACCGACTCCTGCACACGCACCTCGTAGCCCGAGTCGCCGCCGGTCACGACCGCGCTGACCTCGCCTTCGCCGAGCACCTGGTTGATGAGCTTGCGGTCGGCCACCGGCAACCCGGTCAGGTCGACTCCGAGGTTGGCGCCGCCCTGGCGCACGCGGTCGAGCTGGGCCAGCGCCTCGCGCAGCGCGCGGTGTGCCCGATGGCAACCGGCCACGTCTTCCGGCTCGGGCAACAGCGGCGCGCGGAAGGTCTCCATGCCCTGTGGCATGGGCAGGTAGTCGAGCGTTTCTTCTTCGGGCTGGCTGCCCGGGCCGATGCCGATGGCCACCACAGGAATGGGGAAGTCTTTCATGCGAGGGTTCTCTTCAATTCAGTGGCAGGACGCGGCGCCGGCGCTGGCGCTGACCACCGGGATGCCGATGGTCGGTGCGCGCGAGACCGGCATTGCCAGCGCCTGCGTCACGCGCTCGATGAACACCTCCCAGTCGTGCATGCCGCTCACGGTGGTGACGTACTGGCCGTCGCGCAGGAACAGCAGCGTGGGCCAGCGCTGGGAGCCGAAGCGGCGGGCGACCTTGTCTTCGCGCTCGCGTGGCACCACGCCCACCTTGAAGCGGCCAGGCAGGCTGCGCTGCAGTTCGGGCAGCACCACGGCCACGTCGAGCCCCTCGGGGAACTGCACCGGGTCGCCGGCGAACAGCACGACACGGTCACCGCCTTCGGCCGCCCAGGCGTCGATGTTGGTCTCGTCGACCCAGCTCGCACCGAACTGTTCGACCAGCCGCTCGATGAGTGCCGAGGTCACGACCTTCGGCGCCTGCACGGGCAGCTTGACCAGGGTTTCGGAGCCTTGTTTGTTGGTGCTCATGGAATGCTTTCCGGGGTGGGTAGGGCAGGCGCGCCGGACAACGCGCGCAGTTGCGCAGCCGTCCAGCGCGAGGGCAGGTCGAACGCGGCGTTGGCGGGGTCTTGTGCGTCACCCTTCATCGCGGCCTGCAGCAGGTCGAGCGTGGCGTTGATCTCCGCCACCCGTTGCGGCTCCAGCCGTTCCTGCGCGCTGTCGATGAAGACCAGCAGCCATTCGCCAGGCGCCACGTCGCCGACCAGCGCGGTGCGCACGCGGCGGCTTTCGCCGCGGCCACTGCACAGCGCGTGACCTGGTTCGGTGCTGCCCACCTGCATGGGGATGCCGATGCACATGCTCAGGCCGGGAAAAAACGTTCGTCGCCGACGCGGCAGGCCACCGCTTCGGGCGGGCGCTCGCCTTCGTAGCGCCTGAGTTCGAGCTGGGCGAAGCCGACGCTTTCGTGTTCGGCCAGCGGCCGCATGCGCGGCACCGGTTGTGCGCCCCAGCGCCGCAGCGTGTCGATGCCGAGGGCCAGTGCGTCTTCCATCGCGCTGCGCACGACAGGGCGCAGGCTACCGCCGTAGTCCTCCAGCTCTTCAGGCTGGCAGCCGATCAGCAGCACGTCTTTCGGGTACTGCTCGGTCAGCAGTGCGAGCATCAGCACTTCCTGAAAGCCGGTCTGGTGCAGGCTCATCTTCTTCGCGCCCATGAAGCGTGGCACCTCGTCGTTCTCGACCAGCTTGAGCGTGCCCGGTGCGAGGCCGTAGTCGATCGCATCAAAGATCAGCAGCCTGCCCGCCTGCTGCACATGCTGGATCAGGTACAGACCCTGCGTGCCGCCGTCGATCAGCTGCACGTGCGGCGCGAATTCGCAGCGTTGCTGCAGCGTTTCGATGCAACGCACGCCGAAGCCTTCGTCGGCCCACAGCAGGTTGCCGATGCCCAGCACCGTGATGGTGTTGTCGCGGTCAGCCGGGTGGCTCATGTCAGTCCTTGAACGTCCGGTGGCCGGAGATCATGGTACTGACCACGCTCGAGCGGCCCATGATGTCTTCGCGGATTGCGGCGTATACGTGGATGATCACGAAGCAGATCAGTCCCCACATGCCCACGTGGTGCCAGGTGTGCACGTCCTGCGACTGGCCAAACAGCGGGATCACCCAGCCGAACATCCGTTCCTGCCAAGAGCCCATCTGTGAACCTTCACCGTACAGCGCGAAGCCGGTGACGATCATGAACAGCGTCAGCAAGAAGAAGCCGAAGAACATCGCGAAGCGCGCCAGCGGGTTGTGACCCACATAGCGGCCGGGCCGGGCGCTGACGAAGGCGTACCACTTCACCATGCCCCACATCTCGGCCCAGTAGGCGCGCTGGAAGATCGGCACCCAGAACAGCTCGCGCGCGTGGTGGTTGCCCATTGCGGCCCAGTACAGGCGGCCGAGGATGCCCACCGCCAGCAGGTAGCCGGCCGCGAAATGCGCGAATCGGATGTAGCCCATCAGGTAGTTTGCGCTGGCCTCGCCGGGCTGCGTGGGCAGCGGCGAGCCGATGAAGTAGCCGGTGATGGCCAGCACGGTGATGGCGAGCGCGTTGATCCAGTGCCAGATGCGCACCGGGGCCTCGAAGACATACACCGACTTGATCGACTGCGCGAGGGCGACGACGCGCTCGTCGTTCACCGTGACGGCGGCGGGTGCGGAAGGGGAGCTGGTGGACATGGTGGTGTTCTCCTCGCGGGTTCCGGACGGGGGTCTCAGAGGCGGGTGGCGAGCATCACGAGCCCGCCGCCGCCGATCAGCGCGGCGGCCGCGCGCCAGGCCCAGGCCTGCACACGCTGCAGCCAGGCCCCGGCCCCGAGGCCGGCGCCGTGCAGTGCCGCCGAGCCGAGAACAAAACCAGTGGCGTAGGCGGCGAAGGATGTGCCGGCTTGCCACTCGATGCCGTGCGCCTGCCCGTGCAGCAGCGCTGCGGCGGCCACGATCAGCAGGCCCGCGCGCGCCGGAATGTGGCGCGCGCCGAGCATCAGCACGGCCAGCAGCACGACGCTGAGTGCCACGCCGGCTTCCACGCCCGGCAGCACCAGGCCGGCGCTGGCGAGCAGGCCGCCGAACAGCAGCATCGCCAGGAAGACCAGCGGCCCGCGGGCACGCTGCGCGCCGCGCGCCGAAGCGGCAGACCAGAGGCCGACTGCCAGCATGGCCAGCAGGTGGTCGAGGCCGGTGAACGGGTGCATGAGCCCTGCGGCAAGGCCGTCGACGCCGTGCCCAGGGTGGGCCTGCGCGGCCGATGCCGCGAGCAGCAGCGCGGCCGCCACCATCGCGCGCGAGCGATTTTTCGTGAGCATGTCGTTGTCTCCTGGATGTTTGTGGTTCGTGGCCTGCGGCTTCAGCGCACCTTCACGCTGGTGAGTTCCTGGCCGTCCGGGCTCATCACGTGGGTCGAGCAGGCCAGGCACGGATCGAACGAATGCAGCGTGCGCAGGATCTCGACCGGCTGCTCCGGATTGGCCATCGGCGTGTTCATCAGGCTTGCCTCGAACGCACCGATCTGGCCCTTGTTGTCGCGCGGGCTGCCGTTCCAGGTGGTCGGCACGACGCACTGGTAGTTCTCGATGCGGCCGTCCTTGATGCGGATCCAGTGGCCGAGCGCACCGCGTGGCGCGGCCACCGTGCCCACGCCCTTGGCCTCCTTGGGCCAGGTCGCCGGGTCCCACTTCTCGACGTTGGCGGTGCTGGTGTCACCGGCCTTGATGTTGGCGACCAGCTCGTTGAAGTCGTCGAGCATCATCTCGGCGCAGTACTGGCTTTCCAGCGCGCGCGCCAGCGTGCGGCCGATGGTCGTGGGCAGCAGCTGCTTGGCGGTGTACTGCGTCTCGGGCAGGCCCAGCGCCTTCGGGATGACGCTGTTGATCGCCGCCGCCGACGAATCGATCTGCTGCTTGACGCGCTGCGAATACCTGTTGCCCTGCAGCGCATGCGCATGGCCGAGGATGTAGCGCGCCAGCGGGCCGACCTCCATCGCGTGGCCGCGCCAGCGCGGCGACTTGATCCACGAATACTTGGCGCTCTCGTCGATCTCCTTGATGTCTGTGCGCGTGCCCTTGGTCCTGGCGCCGAGTTCGTAGTTGGGCTCGGTCACGCCGTCCCACGGGTGCAGGCCCTTGGACTCGTCGGCATACTTGTACCAGCTGTGCGGCACGAACTCCTGCACCTGCTCGGGGTCGCGCGGGTCGACCGGGTGGATCACGTCCCAGTTGCCGTCGAGGATCGCGCCGCCGGGCAGCTGGTCGGTCCTGGCGTCGTAGTTGACCTTCGAGTAGGTGCCGTAGTCCATCACGTTGGTGGCCGAGAGACCGCCGCCGAACAGCCAGCCGGCGTTCTTGTAGATCGTGCCGATGGCCAGCACGTCTGGGATGTAGACCTTGTTGTTGAACTCGATCATCTCGTCGATGCGAGCCTTCACGAAGTTCAGCCGCTCCATGTTGATCGGCGCACCGGCGGCACCGTTGCCGTCGATGTTGATTGCGCAAGGCACACCGCCGACCAGGTAGTTCGGGTGCGGGTTCTTGCCGCCGAAGATGGTATGGACCTTGACCCATTCCTTCTGCAGGTCGAGCGCTTCGAGGTAGTGCGTCACCGCCATCAGGTTGGCCTCGGGCGGCAGCACGTAGGCCTTGCTGCCCCAGTAGCCGTTCATGAAGGGGCCGAGCTGGCCGCTCTCGACGAACTTCTTCAGCCGGTTCTGAATGTCGCGGAAGTAACCGGCCGAGGACAGCGGGTGCGACGGCGAGACGAGCTGCTGCAGCTCCGAGGTCTTCTTCGGATCGGCCTTGAGCGCCGAGACCACATCGACCCAGTCGAGCGCGTGCAGGTGGTAGAAGTGGACGGCATGGTCGTGCACCTGCAGCGTCTTGGCCATGATCTCGCGGATCAGGTAGGCGTTCTTCGGGATCTTGATGCCCAGCGCGTCTTCGACCGCGCGCACCGAGGTCAGCGCATGGCAGCCGGTGCACACGCCACAGATGCGTTCGACGAAGGCCCAGGCATCGCGCGGGTCCCGGCCCTTCAGGATGACCTCAAGGCCGCGCCACATCGTGCCGGTCGAGACAGCGTTGCGGATCACGTTGTTGCTGTCGAGGTTGACCTCGCAGCGCATGTGGCCCTCGATGCGCGTGACCGGGTCGACGACGATGCGCCGGCCGGTGTTGTCCATCTTGAAGCCTTGCGTTTCGTAAGCGCCCATGGGTGTACTTTCTTCAGACCTTGGTGGTGGTGTCGTTGTTCTGGTTCGCGCGCTTGATCGCCGAGACGGCCGCGTGCGCCGCCGCTGCCGCACCCACGACGGCGGCCGCCACACCGCCGACCTTGTCGGCGTTGGCTTCGATGCCGAACTGGTGGATGTCGGTCAGTCGGTTGTAGAACGAGCCCTTGTCCCAGAAGCCGTCCTCCGAGCAGCCGATGCAGCCGTGGCCGGCCTTGATCGGGAAGCTCGTGCCCTCGTTCCACTGCACCGTGGAGCAGGCGTTGTAGGTGGTCGGGCCCTTGCAGCCGACCTTGTAGAGGCAGTAGCCCTTGCGCGCGCTCTCGTCGTCCCAGGCCTCGACGAACTGGCCGGCGTCGAAGTGCGGGCGGCGATAGCACTTGTCGTGGATGCGCTGGCTGTAGAACATCTTCGGCCGGCCCTGGCGGTCGAGCTCGGGGATGCGGTCGAAGGTGAGCATGTAGGTGATCACGCCCGTCATGACCTCGGCGATCGGCGGGCAGCCCGGCACCTTGATGATGGGCTTGTCGAAGATCACCTTGTGGATCGGCGTGGCCTGCGTCGGGTTCGGCTTGGCCGCCTGCACGCAGCCCCATGAGGCGCACGAGCCCCAGCTGATGATGGCCTTGGCGTCTTTCGCAACGTGCTTCAACTGCTCGATGAAGGGCTTGCCGCCGATGATGCAGCTCATGCCGTCCTGGTTGAGCGGCGGGTTGCCTTCCACGGCCAGGATGTAGTTGCCCTTGTACTTGACCATGATCTCTTCGAGGATGGCCTCGGCCTGGTGGCCGGCGGCGGCCATCAGCGTGTCGTCGTAGTCGAGCGAGATCATCGACAGCACCACGTCCTTGGCGAGCGGGTGCGCCGATCGGATGAAGCTCTCGGAGCAGCAGGTGCATTCCAGCCCGTGCAGCCACAGCACCGGTGTGCGCGGCTTGGTTTCCATCGCGTGCGCGATCTGCGGCACGAAGGCCGGGCCGAGGCCGAGCGAGGTCGCGGTCAGCGAGCAGTACTTCAAAAAGCTGCGGCGCGAAATGCCCTGGCGGCGCATCACCTCGTAGAACGTCTCCATGCGAGCTGTCTCCTCTTGTTGCTTCAAGGTCCGGGGTCGCCGGTACACCGGCTGCTGCTGCTTTGATTACAAGTCGCGAGCCAGCTTTCGGGGCCTCGCGGGAAAACCCCGAACGCAGCTCGCAAGCCCTTGTTTCAATTGGCAAAACGCGCGGGCCGCGGCATGCGCCCAAAACACGCGCGGCGCCAGCTGCCAGCTCGGCTTGCGATCATGGCGGCGCAGCGGCAGCCCGGCTTCCAGTTCGCGGCCGGCGCTCGATGCGCCGAACGCTCGCCGAGCCCGAGCCCGTGGCACGTCGTCGCGAACACCGCCGCCAGGCGCACCGAGATCGCAGCGATTTCCGAACTGCTCGCAACGCCGGGTCGAATTGGGCGCTCAGGACGGCGCTGCGCGACATCGACGGCCACGACGCAAGCTCCCTTGACCGCGCGCTGGACGCGGCGCGAGCCGCCGGCCGCCCGGTGCTCGTCCGCTGCGGGACGACCATCGGCCGAGGTTCGCCAAATCGCGCTGGCAGCGCGGATGCGCATGGTGCACTGCTCGGCGACGCCGAGATCGCCCTGACACGCCAGGCACTCGGCTGGACATCGCCGCCGTTCGAGATTCCGAAGCCGACTTCCTTGCCCGCACCGGTGTCGATGCCCTGGCCATCGCCATCGGCACCTCGCATGGCGCTACAAATTCAGCCGCAATCACCACGGCCAGGAACAAGCAGCTCCCTTCGGTGGCGATGTTGCTGATGTCGCCACCCACACTGCGCCGTGCAGTTGCATCAGCTTTTGCACCCGGTCCTTGCCCATCCGCATGCCTCGGGCCAGCAACTCCTTCGAGGTTTGTCTTCTCGACAGTGAATTGGATGGGCACAAACCGGACAGGATGCCCGCTCAACACAGCCTGGCTGCGGTGGCGCCGTCGCCTCAATTCTTGAGCGCGGACGCGATCAGCGCAAAGGCGGCCAGCAGTTGCTTCGCAGCCACCACATCCAGGTTCTTGGGGGGACGGATGATGCCGGGCGGGAGTTGCTCGAACGGATGGCCCTTCCTTGCAAAAACGATGCTGTTGCTCAGTTCGCCATCGTCCACGACCAGCACGGCGTCGTTGAAACTGCGCCGGATGCGCTCCAGGTGCTTGTCGTAGCTGATGTGCCCGTAGTGCAGGTTGACCACCATGATCCCGTCCGGCTGCAGCATCTTGGCGCAGTCGTCGTAGAAGCGCTGCGAGCTCAGGCGGGCCGGCTGGCCATGGCTGTCGAAGCCATCGACCATGAGCACATCGGGCCGCGTTGCGCGCAGCCGCACGAACTGGGCACCGTCGCCACGCAGTACCGTGAAGCGCTCGTCGTTGGGCGGCACGTGGAATTCATCGCGCAGCGCAATCACATGAGGGTTGATCTCGACCACCTGAATGCGTGCCTGCGGCAGATGGCGGTAGCAGAACTTTGCCAGCGAGCCGCCGCCGAGTCCGATCATCGCGATGCTCTCCGGATCGGGGTTGAAGAGCAGGAAGCCCATCATCGTGCGCGTGTATTCCAGGTCCAGCGCATGCGGGTCCTGGATCAGCATCCGGCTCTGGATCTCGCAGATCGAGAAGTGCAGGGCTTTGGAGCTCAAACTCTCGTAAACGAACGGCTTGACGAATTGCGCCGACTCTTGGGTTTCTGGCATGGCGGGGCAGGGCAAGCAGTGAGGCGATGAGGGAGGACCAGAAGTGAGGCAGAGGAAGAAGCGCCAGAACGAGGGTGCTGCTGGCCGAGGTCTCTACCGTAACCGTGCAATCTAATTTGCTCTGGATGTTACTAAAATGATAATGTAAATGGCATACGGAAAGACACACGGAGATCGCATGGAACTCAAAACTGCGCGCCTGACGGTGCTGGTCGACCCCGCCAAAAAGAAGGCCTTCGAAGCTCTTTGCGCAAGGCAAGACGTGACGCCGTCGCAGGTGGTCCGGCGGTTGATTCGGGACTACTTGGATCACCATGGCGTGAGCTTCGTCCCGAGCGGGGTGGACCAAGAAGACGAAGCCACGGCGAAGCGCTGAGCCATCGCGATGCCGTTGCCGACGACCTTGGCCAGTTGGGCCCGGCGCGCGCACGGCGCGCGCTCCATACCGACGACCATGCGGCCTGTCTCGCCTTGTGGCGTCTGCCCGGCAATGGTCGTCGTGGGGACGACCAACAAGGACGCCATTTGCAGGACGCTGGCGTGCTGCTCATCTGGTGCGGGTTGGCGCCGGAACGCGTGACGATGTCCGTGCGCCCTGCGGGCCATGGCTACCGCTCTGCGCACCGCCGCATCCAGACCTCGGGTCCGCGCGGCCTTTCCAGGCGTGGCGGGCTGTGAGCCCATTCGTGGGCCGACCGTGCCTGGCTACTGCGGCCCAAGCGGACCGGCCTCCCCGTTCTCGTGGCCGCCTTCCTGGCCGAGAAAATCCGCCATCCGTACCAGCTCAGGCACCGATTCGGCGCCCATTTTTCGCATCACCTGACCGCGATGGAGTTTGACCGTGGCCTCGGCGATGCTCACTCTTTCGGCAATCTGCTTGTTCAGCAGGCCTGCGGTGACCAAGGCCATCACCTGGCGCTCACGGTCTGTCAGAAGTGCATGCCTGGCCTGCAGCGCCGCCATGCGTTCGGCATCCCTGCGCCGTTTTGCCGCCTGTTTGATGGCGCGGTTGACGGCTTCCAACAAGTCCTGTTCACGCACCGGCTTGGCGAGGACGTCGACGGCGCCTGCCTTCATTGCACGCACGGCCATCTGGACATCGACGTGGCCGCTGATCAGGATGACTGCCTGGGGGGAGCCGCTTCTCGCCAGGGCTTCCTGGAACTCGAGGCCGCTTTGCCCGGGCAGCCGAATGTCGAGCACGACGCAACATGAGCCTTCCGGCGGCTCGGTTGCAAGGAACGCCTGCACAGACCCGTAGGTCCTGGTGAGCAGACCCACCGACTCGAAGAGGCCTCGCAAGGCCTCGCACACGCTGGCGTCGTCATCGATCACGACGACGGTTTCCGACCTTTGGCTCATTCCATGGCTCCCACTGCCAAAGGCACCGTGAAACTGAAAATGCTGCCGCGCGGCACATCATTCCTGGCGGAGACCGTTCCGCCATGGGCTTCGACGATGGAGCGGCAGATCGACAAGCCCATGCCGATGCCGCCTGGCTTGGTGCTGAAAAAGGCGTCGAAGATGCGGTCCAGGTCGTTGCGCTGGACACCGGTGCCGGTATCGATGACGCTCACCTCGCCAAACCCGTCTTCACGCGCGGTACTGCAGATCGTCAGGCGCTTGCCCGCTTGCTCGGTGTCTGCCATCGCTTCCACGCTGTTCATCAGCAGGTTCAGCAGCACTTGCTGCAATTGTGTGCGGTCGCCAAGCACCGTGAGGGGTTGCTGCCCGACGTCGAAGCCCGCATCGACGCCGCGTCGCCGGAACTCGCCGTTCAACACCAGCAGGACGTCACGAATCGCCTGATGCAGGTCCATGGGCGCCATGCGCGCGGGCGCCTTGCGAGCGAGTGCGCGAATGCCGGCCACGATTTCTCCGGCGCGATGCCCCTCCCGGACCACCCGCTCGGCCGCCTGCCGCGCACGAGTGGCGTCGAATTGCGCCTCGTCAAGCCAGCGCATGCAGGTCCCTGCATCGGTGACGATGGCCATCAGCGGCTGATTCACCTCGTGTGCAATCGACACGGCCAGCTCTCCCAGGGTGGTCATGCGTGCCACGCGGGCCAGCTCGTTCTGGCTCTGGCGCAGCTCATCTTCCGCGCGCTTGCGATCTTCGATGTCAATGAGCGCCCCATACCACTTCACGACGTCCCCGTTGGCGTCCAGCAGAGGGCTCTGTCGAAACGTGAACCAGCGGTATTCCCCATCAGACCGACGAACGCGTGCATCGATCTCTTCGCCGCGCTTGATTGACCGGACCCTCTCCCAGCGGCGCAACATGTAATCCAGGTCCTCGGGATGGAACATGCGGCTGTAGCCTTCTCCCACCACGTCTTCGTACCGAAGCCCGCAGAAATCGAGCAGGTTCTTGCTGAAGAAATCGACGTAGCCATCCGGTTCGGAAGACCATGCCATGACGGGGATGGTGTCGATGATCAACTTCAGGCGTTGCTCGCTGGCCTTGAGTGCGTCTTCGGCGCGCTGAAGATCTTCGAAGTCGACATTGGCACCGACCCACCGGACCACGCCGTTCGCGTCGGTGATCTTGCGCCCGGAAAAATAGAACCAGCGGTACTCGCCATCGAATCGCCGGATCCGTCCCTTCAGGTCCATGCGGTCGCGCGTCTCCAGCGCGTCTTTCCATGTCTCGACCATGCCCGCCACGTCGTCGGGGTGGTAGAAGTTGAGGAAGCCCCACTCGAGAATCTGCTCGGCCTCCACGCCCGCGTATTCGGCCCAGCGTCGATTGACAAACTCAGCGGTGCCATCTGGCCGGGCCACCCACGCCAGGACAGGCAGCGAGTCGACGATGAGGCGAAGGTTCTGCTCGCTGGCCACCAGGGCCGACCGAGCCTCCTTCAG
>Ga0307514_10001866_pt1 | contig 23255 bp, 29 predicted proteins | sample 16_EM_MG_FD_203088 | JGI IMG/M metagenome (GOLD analysis project Ga0307514, IMG submission 203088) | Populus trichocarpa ectomycorrhiza microbial communities from riparian zone in the Pacific Northwest, United States - 16_EM | ecosystem: Host-associated > Plants > Roots > Unclassified | place...
AAAAAAAAAAAAAAAAAAAAGGACCCCCCAAAAAACTGGGGGACAAGGTGTGGGGGTAGGGGTTTAGGTTTAGGTGTATTCGGATATGCTCTAATGATAATTACTGCTCGTCTAGGTAGAAAATCGCGTTTAATTGGTGAAGTTGAGGATCTGCTGGAATATCTATAGCTCATACAGTATAGGCTATAAATATAAGTTTGTAGCTATAGAGTAGGTAGCTTCCACTCTCTCTGCAGGATGCGGCTGGGTGGCTTTGATGGGTCGGATAGGTTGTTGGTGTACATCTGGTTGTCAGCAATTTAATGAGGGTTGGACTGATCTGAAAGAAAAGAAAAAAAAAGTTGAGTTTTTATTTATGTTTAAGGGTGTTTACCTGTGTGGATAGGCAACTTCCTGGATGGTGTAGCAATGTAGCCAGCCACTCCGTGACTATCCAGCACATTCAGAATCTACCACATCTAGTAGAGATGAGTTTTATACCAAGATCTCCAATTCCGGGTACACTCTGCAGATGGTGGGAGTTGGGTGTTCACGTGGATTCTTTGCAACAATTAAGTCATGATCAACCGATGTTTCAAGCGTCCTTAAGTTCAACCTCCACAAGGTAGGGTGGAAGACCCAAGGTGCCTGAAATGAGGAATTGTACAAAATGCGGTTCACCTAAGGAGATGTCTCTCTATGAGGAACCGGTGCCCGCAGAGGTAGGAGATGGGGAAGGGGGGCGGAAGCGAAGATAGAGCGTGGTATGGCGGGGTTTGTATGTAATTACCAACCGACCCATCTCTTAGGTAGTCTGGATTCGAGTAAATGATTCTCCCCCCAAAAAAACAAAAACAAAGAAACCCCAATTCCCATCCTTAACAAGCTATCTCGGGCCAGACCGGATAATCACCGGGCGTAAAAGTCGAACTCTCAAAAGTTTTAAACGTCACCCTATAAGTTCCATCCAATGGAGACTGAACTATACGAGTTACCGTCTCCACTACCAACAAGTCCGGGTGAGATCTCCAGGGTCGCATTACTGATATCAACCGCCACTGGTTCTGGCCTTTAGGGGGCTGTTTAGAATAAATCTTGTGGAATTGTCGTAGCTGTTCGTTTTCCACATTCACACGGTCAGCATCAGTTAAGCACCCTGAATAGTCGACCAACTTGCGGCCCATAATCATCTGCGGTTGTTGCGGGCCAGGCTCTGAGATAGCAAAGAGCTCCCGTATGACATGGCCATGACTACCGAATGATTGTGGTGCATTGAGCGTAGTATGATCGCTAGCTGGGCTCTGAGTCTGCAGGGTCTGAGAATGGAAAGGAGCCGGCATCAGATAGGACTTGCCCACATCACTGGGTCCGAACCCGTATGGAGGGGGGTCAATATCGGGCCTCAGCGCGACTATTGCTGAGCCCATGGGAGCAACATCACCCGCAACCTGTTTCCCCCTTTTGCTAAAACGCAGGTGAGCCTGACAGTTATATCCAAAAATATTATCGCTCGAACAACTTACTTCAATATCTCGATCACCTGCAACTGCAAACTCAGTGTACTCTTGTGTGCCTCAAGAGTTCTAAGCTTCTTTTCAACTTCCTTCTCCTTGCCCATAGCCCACTTCCAAGAACCCCAGCGGAGTAGCCTAGGCCTCTGATCCCTACCTGCACTCTCTAGGTAAGGTTTTAAGATTTCTTGGAAGTCTTGTGTGATGTCTCGACAATCATTTAGCGTATCTTGTAGCGTAGCTGTCACATTGGGGGGCAGAGCGATGGCAAGTTGAGAGTTGATGAGTTGTAGGACTGCACGAAGATTTGAGATCGCTTTCCCAACATTTAGGATGATATCAGGGGCGTCTTGGATATCATTGATCATAGGTATCATTTGTGTTGCCAAAGCAAAAAACGCTGTCGGAATTAATTAGAGAATTATTGGGAATGCAGGAGGGAAAACACATACCCCCAATGCTACCCGCAATTGACAACGGTTCCACAGGCATCGTAGGAGCTGAGGCATTTGCAGCTTGAGCTCGTTTCGCGGGAGAACTCCATCATAACGTAGGTATCTATATAGATATGATATCTGTTGCCCTACTGGCAGCTGTCTTTAGGCCAGTCTATTATCGGTACCCTAGATTTGTTTTTCGGCCGTAATAAGGCTGCAATTGTCAGATTGCCTACTTTCTTTTTCCCCTACCTAGGTACGGCTGAGTCACTGGCGGACCGTGCACCTTGTGTCCCCATTTGGCCACACTCAGAAAGTGCTACTTGAGTGGTTGAAGTCCGATTTCAAAAAAATGTTTCTTCCAAAGCTGCCACAGGGACTTGAAAGCATCTCATTGTTCTTGCTACAGGTATACGAGAAGTTACCCGCTGGAGCTGGTGTCGAAACTCTGCCCTCGTAGTCTGGGTTAGGCCTGGGCATGAGACGTCTCGAAGGCAAGACGGGGCCTGGTCTCCAGACGCCTCGTGGGCTGGGACAGTGGTCTTGAGGCAGTCTCGTAAGTCTCGAGACTTTTGCACATCAAGCTAGAGAGAAGTCAGTGCAGCAGAGAAGAGGCAGAATGTAGCTGAGAAAAGGCACTCTGCCTTCAATATTACATCTGCTGTCACATCTTTTCAGCAGATATCACACTGTCTCACACACAGATATGCACAGGGCAACCAATGAAAAACTTTCACAAAAGTCTCGAGACATCTCGTCTGGTGCCCAGTGGGTGGCGCAACATCTAGTCAGGCGATATTCTACTTCCTCAGCCGCAGAGGTTAGTGTAAAAATCTCGTCACTGATTCCCATGGGATATTTAGTCTGCCTGATTGAGGATCCAATCCTAACTCCACCCTTGCTCACCGCTTCCAAGTTGACTGAAAGGACTTAATATCTAGCCCTTCAGCCCTCCGCTCACCGCACTTCTATGTAGTCATCTGTTGATCCCCGCCAGCACTATAGGTAAGTATACGTAACCACATTATAGCTGAATTGGCCCAGGAGCATTCAATATTCTGTCGGTGGAACATGAGATTTTGGACAGTTGACCAAGGATGACCAGGCATCACGGACTCCATAATAAGTGCACATTAAGGCTGTTGTCCGCAGTTACAATATGTAACAGAGGTATCTGTAGACCCTCGTGACATCTCCTGGTCCTCCCCAGGGCCTAATAAACCATCTCCCATAGTTCTATTGGCGACCGAGGCGGTGAGGCCTACCTCAATGGGTACACTCGCGCATGAGGGCTTTATCCGTGCATATGTAGCGCGTACATCTTAACGAGGCTGGTGGCCCATGAATTCCCACACGCTGGATGCACGCTGCATTGACATGAATACGCTGGTGTGCAGTATGCATGCAATGTCTGGTAACTCATGGGGCATCGAGTAGGTAGGTATCGCCTTGACACTTGATATCAGCCGTAGCTAATGACGACAAAGATGGTTTGGCAGGCTCGTGTCAACTTTACAACCCGATTTCCATCGTTAATAGGGCCTTTGCGATTGCCTGTGCTGCGTGTATGCCTGTGCTGCGTGTATGCCTGTGCTGCGTGTATGCCTGTATATACTTGTATATATATTTCCTGTGAGAAGGATGGGCGGAGCTGGATATAAGTTAACCAACCTGAGTACTTCCACAGGCTGATCCAAGGCCCTAACCAATTCAGCTAGACTCCCCATTTGTCGCGTGTAATCCATAGCCATGGCTTCTCCTCTCGATATTACCTTCCTACAGAACAAGTTGAAAATGAATCTCTAACCTGGATATCTCCTCCGCATTGTCCCAGACTGCCCAAGGAAACCTGGGCCGTGGGATGGTGGAGGCACACTTGAGAATGTCTTGGGGACTGTGGTAGTTATTTCGCTATATATCATTGCAGGCTGTAAGACGCGGGTGCTCCATTTGCAGTTGATTGAAAGCCCAGGGTCTTTCCCACCGAATGCCACGCTGTCTACGCAAATCCTACAAGTCCAAATGTACATGCATAACGAAAGGAAAATTGAGCTAAAAATGTTGGGTGAATAGCATTTAGCACGATGCGTGGTATGATGAGACTGCTAGTATAACGCAACAGGCAGACTGTCATGTCACGGTGTCTCCGGGCAGACCAGTTTCATAGGTGGATGGTTCGCAAAGCTGTTGTGCATATACTTGTTGAGCTTGAACTCAATGATATTCTGGAGTGGCCTGCCGCAACACGTGCCAAGCAAAAGTCTGGGTACTCGAGAGCCAAAATTCTGCAGGGGGGTGGTATAGGTATAGGTGCATTGACTTGATGCTAGCTTCTATTAGTATAAGAGTAGCCCCCGTCTCATAGCCTATGGCTCCCTTCGGGGGACAGACGAAAAAAATAACCATATAGTATATATATATATTTTTGCGCTCAATGGCCACGTGACTGACACCTGACCTCGCCCACCCAGCCCTTGCAAGAACACGTGATAATTACAACCATTGTTGTCAGAAGCATATATACAATTATGGAATCTACAATATGGTAACCCTCACATCTCACCAAAATGGACCCAATATCCAATATTCCACATCTCCAGTATGACTCCCCCTCTTCTACCCTCCCTGTAGGCCAATCGGCCCACGGCCACTTGTAGGCCTCAACCATGCATTTATATAGATGTTAAATGAATGTTGAAGGATAGGGGTGCAAGGTTGCGAAACGATGGGTCTACTAGGTAGAGTACTAACCTCCGCAAAATGACCAATCCTGAGTTCTCATTGAATTCACCAATTCACCAATTAACCCCCATCTACACCCTTCCCTTCAAACTCTTCAATCCTCGACCTGGTATGTTGGGAAATGTCTCACTTATACCCCCCCTAAACAACACTAGGGAGATAGGACCCTATCGACAGCAAAATGTCCTAGACTTCATGTACGAGATCTAAACAATAATTCTGGCCTATCGCTTGCCCCCAATATCCTAACATAGTGGGTGTAAATCATTAAGAAGCTCTAAGATGGGCCCTTCACTACTTGCCTTAAGCAAATACTATATGATATATGGATAAGACTTACTCGAATTTTGAGCCTATTTGGCCCATGGATGGTATCCTTCAACTTGCTTTATCTCACTTTCGTCCTTAGAGTGAATCATTTTCTTATCATCCATTCCCTCACTGTTTTACGCTCACAGTGGCTTTCCCTCACCTGCTCTGTCATCTAAGAACTTACTTCTTAAAGCACCCCTCCCCTTTAACAGATAATTCATAGTGGATTTTTGAGTCTGTACGGGGGAAATAGACTCCAAAAAAAAAAGTCACATCTTTAGTTGCAAACAAGTGCTACATGAGGTAATATATTGACTAACGTCATTCACGTGCACAGCTCCCATAACTGCCGTATAACCCTCAGCGCCTTTTGCCGTCATAAGGACGTATGGTATATGTACTGTACACGCACTTAATTTGGCAAAAATCCAGTGCTCTAGCCCCCCCCCCAAAAGTTGGGAAGGTAGTTTGCACACAGAACAACACGCTGAACCAAGGAAACACAAACCAGCACAACTGCGTACAGACTGTGGCGGGTCCGAACTGTATGAGATCGGTATGAGAAATGGCAAGAGAGGGCCGTGGTGTGACATGAAGAAAGCCAACATCAAAAGTGTGGAACCCCAAATCCTCCGATTTCCTCCCTCTATCAAAATCATAGGCTTCGATTGGAAGCCAGCGCCCTCCCAACCGCACTTGACTTCCAAGCCTGATGGCCTCATCAAAAAACACGACGACGGAGCTGGGGGCTTTTCCCAGTCTCCTCGCTTCCCCCAAGAGCCAACTTGCTCCCATAATCCCTGCCTTCCCGCCCTGCTTCTACTCCCTCTATGGCTTTTTCCATGGGCCTATGGACCCCCACGGATGACCATCCCTCTGGATTGCGTACAGCTGGGTGGGATGTCCTTGGGGGTTGTCCTGGTTGGCCGGGATTCCTTGCCAACTGGTTCTTTTGCCTGGGCGTAGTGCGGCCTGTATTTTGGTAGGTGGGGGTTATTGTAGTAGGATATGTGTGTGTGAATACAGCGTGTATACTAACGTAAATGTGAACGTAAGTATTGGTAGGATAGCGTGAACCAGCGGAGTGTGCAGCAGGCGAGCGAGAAGATATTCGAGAGAGCAGTGCGTATGTGCAGGAGAAAGCGTCGTTATTTCTTCTAACTAAGAGGGAGATGCCAGTGACTAAATACATGAGTGAGCGGCTGAATAGCGTAGAGAAGATAACTAACTGTAATAGGAAGCAATGCAGAGAAGTCCGTAAACAGAAGTGCTAACGCATGTCAGACTATGTATGAAACAGTGTGGCATATAGAAACAAGGGTGTGAATAGAAGCATGTGAACAAGATGCGTAATGAATATCCTTGTAGACAAATGAGAATAGGAACAACTTGAGATATCGTAATAGATAACAGAGATAATGATAATAGATACCAGAAATAGGTGAAACAACAAGAGAATTAACAGTATAAGCCGGGTGAATAACACAAGAAACGGGTGCAGAATGCATGTCCCAACACTCTCTCTCATTCTGTGAGACTGAGACCTTGTGTATGTCTTTGGTGAAGCACAGAGAGAAGGTCTTTCATCATGATGTCTGCGAGATTCTCGCCAGTAGGGACGTAACTCAAGGTAAATGACTTGTAGATTCCATGTTCCCTGGTGAAATGGTAAGAGACGTTGATATGTTTTGTCTTAGGATTGTTGATAGGATTCTCAGTGACATTGATGCTAGAGGTGTTGTTGGCTTTGAGTTTAATAGGAATGGTGAATCCAAGTTGTGAAAGTCCATTGATGTACCAAAGAGCTTGCCAAGCGGTAGTTGCTAATACTATATATTCAGACTCAGTTGTGGAGGTTGAGACTAAATTCTCTTTCTTCGAGAGCCAGGAGATGGCACAACCATTCAGCAAGAAAACATAACCAGAAACAGAGCGACGGGTATCACGATATGAAGCATAATTAGCATCAAAATAGCCAGTAATCAACAAGAGAATATCCATAGATGAACGATGAGTGTAAACTAGAGAAGTAGTATGAGTTCTAGCAAGGTATTGAAAAACTCTTTTCACAGCAGTATAATAACAAAGGAGAGGATGAGAGGAGAACCGAGAGAGGAATGACACAACAAAACCCAAATCTGGATGAGTACAAGTAATAAGATACATAAGAGACCCAATTATTTGCTGGTAGAGTTGCTTTTCATAAGTGGGTTCAGACTCATCAGCTTTCACAAGAGGAGCTTTGGGGTCGATAGGAGTAGAAACAGGCCTGCTGTTTTCCATACTGAAGCGTGTAAGGATGTTGGTAATGTATTGAGTTTGTCGAAGTTCGAGACTAGTAGCAGTGTGTAGGATTTCAATCCCCAACAAGTAGGAAAGCCCTTCCTTAATCGTAACAGTGAAGTGCTTTGTCAGATATTGATATACTTTGCATACATCTGACTTTCTTCCAACTGTGGTAATATCGTCAACATATACTATAATTATTACATGGTAGTCAGGGGAAATGAAGACGCAGAGATCAAAAGAACAAGAGAGAAAACCCAACTCAGCGAGAGCACTAGATAGTCTCTCAAACCATGCTAGTGCAGCTTGCTTGAGTCCATATAATGACTTAAGTAAACAAAGAACTTTCCCATCTAGGCCTATGCCGGGTAGAGGCATCATCCAGACTTCTTCATTCAAGTCTCCATTAAGAAATGCTGATTTTATGTCTGCTTGAGATATATCGAGACCCAGGTGTAGTGCAAGTGCTATAATGAGACGTAATGAATCATACCTCGTCACAGGTGCAAACGTCTCATCGTAGTCAAGTCCTTCAACTTGAGAATAGCCTTTAGCCACTATCCTGGCCTTAAATCGTTCCACAGATCTATCAGAATTCCTTTTGACCTTAAACACCCAACGAGAGCCAACAAGTTTTCTTCCAACAGGGAGATCCTTCATCTCAAATTCTTCCCAAACGCTTGCATCCATTATAGCCTAATGTTCCTCCATCATTGTGTGTTACCACGCATCTGAATCCAGAGATGCCATAGCCTCTTTATAAGATTGAGACTCAGCCACAAGTCGAGCAAAATCGTACTCAGAGTAACGCTGAACTGGTTTCTTAGTTCATGAGGGACATTGCTCATAGGACAGTTTGGGAGTCTCAGGAACAGTATCAAACTCTTTAGTCTGAGATGACTTGGGGGTAGCTGGCATTCTGGTAGATGTGGATTGATGGGGAGGAGTCGAAGGACCAGCTTGTGGATTAGCTGGAGCTCTCTCTGACTCACAATCGGATTCTTGAGTATAATCCAGATAGTCTCTAGGAGGTGATTCTGGAGTGACAAGAGTGCGCCGTAGTAGAGGAGGTGGTGGAGCAGAGGATGAAGGTTTGACTGGAGTTTTAGCGTAACTACCGGGAAATTAGGAGGAAGATTGTGTTGTGGTTTGCTGTTGTTGTTGTTGTGTTACTTCAGATTGTAGTTGATCTGAAGGAGAGGCAGGTCAGGAATGATCGTGGAAGAGGATTTGTTGATCGGCATTGTAAGAGGTAGGCCTGGGAGTATATATATCAACAGAGGTGTAGGAGGACAGCTTGAACTTAACCTGTCGATAGGCATCTACCTTGTGTTGTGAGGGTATATATACACAGAATATGCGAGTAGATTCCATATATCTAATGAGATGTCCTTCTAGAGCATGAGTATCAAGCTTTGATCCAGCTGCTCTTTTTTCTTCGGGAATGTGTATATAGCACTTGGTATAGAAGGGACGGAGATGGGATATCATTGGTTTCTTTTGAAACAGTACCTTATATAGAGTCTTATCCATCAATGCAGAATGAGGTAGTCTGTTCTTGACGTAGCAGGCCCAATTAAAGGCTTCTGCCCAGAGAGATGCAGGTACATTATCTAACGAGGGTCGAACTATATTGGTGAGAGTCTGATTATAGCATTCTGCAACGCCACTAGACTCAGGAGAGTAAGCTGTGGTAATGAGATGCTGAATGCCTTTTGATTCAAAGTAGTCAGTAAGTTCGGCATGTATATACTCGCCTCCTTGATCTGAACGAATGGCTCGAGAATATCGATTTGTTTGGGTATTGATCTTTTCACAGAAGGACTGGAGGACTCGACTTGCATCAGATTTCTTAAATAAGAAATTGACCTCTGCATGTTTAGTGAAATCATCAATCAAGAATATCATATATTTCTTATGTCTCATAGATTCAACTTTGAATGGCCCCATGAGGTTGGTATGGACAAGGTCAAATGGTTCCTTAGATCGTGGGCCATTAACAGGTTTGTGTGCCTGTTCCTTCGAGTTGTAAGTTGTACATTGGGAGCACCAGAAGTGGGAGGGTTGTTTTGGCAAGATATCACTGTCAGTGTAGATATCCTTAGTATTGGACCAGTACCGAGTGGAGCTGTGTTCCAAGGCCTGATGCCAGAAATCTGTACTAATGATATAGATCTGACCATGTTGAACGATAGGGAATACTTGGTAGGCACTGTGTTCCAATATAGCTTGCAAAACAACTGAGTCATCTGAATTCATTTTTACAGAAATAATCCCATCCTTTCCAAACATATAAAAAAGCCCAGTCTTATTGAACTTCCTCCACGAAATCAAACACGTCTCATTCCAGTCGGGCACATACAGAACATCAATCAAAGTAAGAGACAATACGCTAGTAGGAACTTCCAGCGACAAAACCACGTTTCCTTGATGCATACCGTACATTACTCTTCTGCTATCTACTGTCAAGCCTACATAGCAACGGACTAGATTTAGAAGGTAAGAAAAGTCAGCGGTAATGTGGAAGGAAGCGCCAGTGTCAAAAATCCAAACTTTGTATATAGTATGATTTGCGCTTACCTGAGCAGGAACATTAACAGAAGCAGAATGAGAAGAGGGACGAGAGATAACCAGATGAGCAAGGCCGTTGGAGAAGAAGAGCTCTTGAGTGGTCGACACTCGATAGAGAACTACTTCACGGCTAGTGGTTTGTGTGTGGCGTTATTGTTAGGAGGAGAAGGAGGATGACACCTAGTGATTCTTTAGCTTTTGGCAGGTCTTGAATATGTGACTACTGAAAGGAAGGTTCTGGCTTTTACACCAAGAACACTCATTTCCTTTTGCTGGGACTGTCTTGCTAACTCTCGTAGGGTTTGGCTGTTGATGTGTTGTTGACTGACCATTCTTGCCTTTGCTCTTTATGGAAAGAGGCTTGTTCTTTTTAGGAGTGTCAACGATGGATGAAGAGGCAAGTTCTAGCAGCCTAGTTCTGATGTCGAGGTATTTGAGGTCAGTTTTGGACTGTAGATTGTCAACAATGTTAGCTATAGAGTCAGGAAGTATCATGAGAAGATGATGTAACTTGATCTTCTTATTGCTAAGGTAGTTAGCCAGGTATTGGTATGGATCATCAGATAATGTATCTTTGCAATGTTGAACCAACTGTCTTAAGTAGTTCTCATATCCATTAATATGATCAAGCATAGGAATGCTATCAGCCATGGACATCGAGGTAAAGAAGGACTTGACAAAGATATATAAGGTGGTAGGGTTACGATGGTTAAATCTATCTTGGAGTGCTTGCCAGGCATCCTTTGCTGTAGGTGCTTTAGAAACGATATGTGAGATAGACATATTGACCATGGAGATAAGAAAGAGCTGTACTGTGATATTCCGAATTTCCCATTTTTGAAGTTCAGCAAGATTAGTGAGAGCAATCTCAGTGCCATTGACGAGATTCCAGAGAGTACGAGACTTGAGATAAAGAGTCGCAATCTAGTACCACGCCCTATATCCTGTGCTATCAGTTAAGCGAGGGATGTTATCCAGCTTAAACTGCATTGGCTGTGAGAGATCTTCAGAAGGGGGAAGGAGAGCACCATCAGATCCAGAACCAGAAGAGGAGGATTCGCCACTAGACATTGTAGAAGCAGAGGGGAGATATCCGACACAAGAATACTAAAGTGGGGGGATAGACTTAGAGTATGGGAAAAGGCTAGAGCTCCAGGCTTATAACCTATTGTAGTAGGATATGTGTGTGTGAATACAGTGTGTATACTAATGTAAATGTGAACATAAGTATTGGTAGAATAGCGTGAACCAGCGGAGTGTGCAGCAGGCGAGCGAGAAGATATTCGAGAGAGCAGTGCATATATGCAGGAGAAAGCGTCGTTATTTCTTCTAACTAAGAGCGAGATGCCAGTGACTAAATACATGAGTGAGCAGCTGAATAGTGTAGAGAAGATAACTAACTGTAATAGGAAGCAATGCAGAGAAGTCCGTAAACAAAAGTGCTAATGCATGTCAGACTATGTATGAAACAGTGTGGCATATAGAAACAAGGGTGTGAACAGAAGCATGTGAACAAGATGCGTAATGAATATCCTTGTAGACGAATGAGAATAGGAACAACCCGAGATATCGTAATAGATAACAGAGATAACGATAATAGATACCGGAAATAGGTGAAACAACAAGAGAATTAACGGTATAAGCCGGGTGAATAACACAAGAAACGGGTGCAGAATGCATGTCCCAACAGGGGTAGTGCCACAGGAGCCGTCCTCATCTTCATAATTAGACAGGTCTTCGTATGGTTGCCAGTCGATACCAGCAACCTCTGACCCATCCTTTATCTCATACTCCCCCTCAACCTTCGCTCCCCTCCATATCTTCTCGACTGCCCAAGCTCCCAGCCTCGACCAGGCCAAAGATACCTAGGTGTATATGCACTAAGGCTCAAGCCTAGAATTGGGCCTCCTTGCCATTGAAGTGATAATTACTGTAGAGCGAATAAGAAAGTACCTGCGATTAAGAAAGCACCCAAGTATAAGAAACAGCAGGATACCACCGGTAGGGTCCTGTACCTTACCTAGATCCAGCAAGTAATACAGCCCCGGTGTATAAGAAACTAAATTTTCAGTGCCTTTGCTCCTGCTATTAGATAAGGAAGGTTTCTTATCCACGAGTTTCTACAGTATAACGACCCTCTCGTGTCTCGTGTTGCGTAGTCTAAGTAACTATCAGGGACACAGCGTACTTAATTGAAATGAAACGAAAAACGTCAAAATGAACATAATCGTAAACCCTATCCCATATGCCCTACTTGGCTCCCAATGTGGAAGACCATCCCTAGATAATTACTTAAGTCGTACAGCACCCCCAAAATGTACATATGTAGTGATATTGAATGTGAATTCAATTCGCAAGCTCACTCTCAGATTGAAACAGTTCCTAATCAGTGTTATTTGAACACCGCATTCCACTATCACAACCCCCAGCTAACTATGGATCGGTAGTTATACCAGTAGTTTTCGTACACTGTACTGGCCTTTTGACTAATGCTTGGGGTGGCAATGCCAGTTAACGACCCCGTTCTGGTATCTCTCAGACTTAAACGCTCCTACGATGTATCATTCAATCCAGAGGAGGTGTACATGTCCCGTTGGTGATATCGAATTTCTGTTTAAAATATGTCTCTCCACCGTCTTATAAAACGCCTTGAACCCTGTGAACTGTCATCGCAAGGGATCACCATGCAGCACTAACAATCACACCTCATTGTAACATGCCACCGATGATTTTCCTTACCCTTGCCCCTTAGGGCTACTTTGTTCATTGGTAATTACAGGCCAATCATGAAGCCGTTCTGGGGTGTGATAACCTACACTCGCCATAACTAGCCTAGATAATCCTCCGTTGGAGGAGGGTCGTGCCAACCAGAGTACTAGATAGTCTGAATGCGAGTAACAAAAAAAGCCACCAAGATTAGTCATGTACAAAGATATCGATACCAAACAACTCTATTTTAAACTCATCACAAAGGAAATAGAGGTGCGCCCCTGTGTGTGCACTCGACTACCCGACCCAGCCATTCACACCGAGGAGAGAGCACCACACGAAAGTAATTGCACTATGGGGATTGGGTCACCAGGCATGGAAGGTCCGGCACCGGTACTGGCAATGCTAGACCCCCCCCCGCTCCTCAATCAAGACTCTGTTCCGGTACAATTTCCTCTTCGCCTACATCCGAACACAGGGCCCCATAACGCTCCCATCCCACCAACTGCTTTTACCCCAGGTGATATCCATGTGCAAGCGTCCCATAGACCCATGGGTCCACCCGGCCTGGTTGTGGGAGTGACGGCTGACACTCCCCAATCTCCTCAGCCACCAGATGAACCCCCCACTAGCAAGAACATAACCTCGAATCTTGTTGAGCCCAGTACACCCGCAGTCAATATTGGGTACCATACTAATGTACGCCGCCCAAGCCGTGCTGAAATCGCCAAACAGGTTCTAGATGCATACCGTGCAGAGCCAGCTTCGCCCCCGTCTCCTGCCACGCTTCCAGTAGCAACAGAAACAAGCGAGACTCACAGACCTGGCCCACCGCTGCGCAGTAGTGCATGGGGGACGAAAAGTGGGGATTATCCTCTACCCGTACCCACTCCTCTCACAAATATTGAGCTTCCCAAGCAAGCAGTGGAGGAACACGAATACCGAAGAATACCATCCTCTACCCCTCAACCTCCCATTCAGGGTTCCCTGCCTCTACCTAAGCAGACGTCACCAATCCGTACCACTCAGGCAATACGTGCTCCTAGCTCTCCAATACTTCCCAGCCTACGAATAACCCGACTGGGGATCATCGAGGAAGCACCGACCCCGGGATTTCCTGCTTCACCTACACCCCCCAAGGTTGTACCCACAGCACTGCCCGAGAGGCTGGCGAGCCGGCCCGTCAGACATGTCAGAGCCGTCTCGGATACATTGCCTACATATCTCCTTAGGGCAAAACTGAAGGAACAACAACGAAAGGAGCACCTAGCCCATGGAACATGGCAGCAGGGAAGGTTCAGGCCACCCTGGGATGAACTTACAGTTATTAGCAGCGGCAGTGGATGTGGGGATGACCCGGGCCCGAAACGGTATTCACTGGACGCCAACTCCCCCGGACTATTTTATGGAGAACTTGGGTCCCCTCACCCTGGAAGCCTCGAACTCAGCTGGTTAGATTCTAGCCGTGGGAGCATTGAAGTGGCTCATCGAGCAAGCTCTGGCAAGTGCAATAACCCTAGAGACTCCCATGAGATGCAAGAGCTCCTTGCGCAGCACCGCGGTGAAGGCGGAGAACCCCCCGACATGGCGGAGCTGCAAGCGCTTCTCCCGCATGGGTTCCCCGGCACACTGAGACTATACTACCAGCTGGAAGTCCTCGCAGAGCACTACTTCGATACTCTGCAGCCTGACATGGCTATATATATATATACAACTTACTTAACTCCACCACTGGGGACTGCTGGAGTTACTTACCCACCCAGGGCAGCTACCTGGTTCACTTTAGGGCAGATTTACCTCTCCACACATTCCTTCCTTTCGGCTCTTCGATCTTTTGAGCACGCAGCACAGTGTGACCCATTCGAAGTTGCCTCGCACGTACAAGCCGGTTATGTCAATTTCCTGCTTGGGGAGTACCAAGAGGCGGAGGAAGCTTATCACAGAGCTTTGGGGGGGTTCAGAGATGCTCCTAAAATAAACTACCAGGTTTTGGGCTTAGATGCAATTATTCGAAGGGAAGACATTTGCAGGAGTATAGAGGCATGTGAGCAAAGGGGGCTAGGTACAGGAGTCTGGGGAATTGCCTCAGGAAAAATATATCGGGTCCCAGGAGAAAAGAAGAGGAACATAGAACGCAGGAAATACTTCGATCAAGGGAAAGTTGTTGGGAGGGCGGTGGAAGTGAGTAAAATTGGGTTCGGTGGGAAGAGGAAAGTTGTGCAGGTCAAGGAGGATGATTCTGATTCTGATGGAGCGGGGTTGGAGAAGGTAAAGACTCATAACTCGAGTGTTTGGAACTGGCGCTCTCCAGTTCCAACCATCAGCGGTCGTGCACAGAGACCGCCAGATAGTGTTCGACTAGAGGAGCTCGAGAGAGCCCCAACTCTAGGTAAAACAACAACGCGAGGATCAGTAGACAATGCTCGACTGGAGACCCCTAAAGCTTCGGCGGGCCTCATGGAAAGTAAAAAAGAGAAGAGTCATAGAACCAGCTCAAGCTTTGATTACGTTCTGGGATTATTGGGTTGGCGGTGAGGGTGTGTGTGGACAAACCTAGGTTCGGATGGAAACTGACCTCGAGGAGCGGTAGCCTCCGAAAAAGACATGTCCATTTAATTGCTAATTAAGGATTCAATTTCTACAAGATCGTTGTGAGCGTAGTTAGTATAATTATAGGGAATAGAGGAAACAATGTATACCCAATGGCCTATATCTCCAGGACTTCACATGTAATATCCAGCGGATATTGTAGTCTCGAACCGACATATTGTTAGTTTCACCTACATCATAAAATTTGCTTAAGTAGTATATCCCTAATTGAGGGTAATTTTCGCCAGAGTGGTAGTTTGAATTTATTCCCTGTGGACCCTGCTTATAACGGGAGTTAACAGTAAAGAGTATTGGATGGCAAATCGACATTATAATCTCAGACCCTAAAAGGAGAACGAAGACCTCCAATAAGGATGGTGTTCGCAAAGCGTGGAGGGAAACCGGAGTCTCCGGCATATAAGCAAGCAGTGGGGGTGGAGGCATATTCTACCAAGACCATTGTTCCCAAATAGGAAGATGGAAAAGACTTTTGTTGTGAGCCTCCTTTTTTTTTTTTTTTAAGTAGTCATTGATCGCATTCAGCATAAGTATCTAGACTACCCCACATCTTCCCAATCATGCGGTGGGTGGGTACTCTGTGCAAGAACACCGACTGTGCCCTAGACTTCCCTGATGGTAATTGTGATAATTGTGGCGACAGCTGCGGTGCCAACGGCGGGGGTTCTTTTTGCTCAGGCTTCTTGTGGGATGTCACCGCTCTGGAAGCTGCTTCTGCGTATGTCCGCACCGAGCTGCCTGCACTCTCGTATCCGCTCTCGGGGTGCCTTCCTTGCTCCGCTCTGTCTATGTGGCCACCTCCTTTTGGCCAACACGCAGCGGCAACTCCGTCTGCGTCGCGGCAGCTACTGAGCTTCCCATCTCCGTCTGTGTTGCGGCGGTCAGTGCCGCCTCCGCTGCTGCCCCCGCTTGTGTCCCGACGGACTTCATCGTCTGCTTTTCTGTTGTGGTATCTGCCTCTGACTGTGTCCCAACGGACTTCATCGTACGTTGCTCTAACGTCCCGCCCTCGGTCTTTTTTTTTTTTGGGGGGGGAATCATTAATTGTATTTAGCCTATGTAGACTATGACGATGGACTGCGGCGCACTGTTGCCAGCTGCCTCTCTCTCCCTCTGGGCCAGTCCCTGCCCTCTCCCTATCTACATACATTTACGACAAAAATCTCGCCAGGTCCTCACACCACTTCTCATCTCCCCACAGCATCTCCCTCGTCCTTCCCTTCCCGTCCCCGACCCACGGGCACGCATACAAATGTGCAGCATTCTGTGGCGTCCACCCATCGCACGGACAGCTCCCATCCTCCAGCTTTCCTATCTCTTTGAGCCATTGTGCCTGCGGTCCCTTATCCGTTATCATGTATGTCACCCGCCCTGTCCTGCCTTCCACCGGGGTCATCTTGAGACCTGCCATTAGCTCTTGATGTATCCCAGGCATAAACTGATACTTCACTCCCTCTCCTGCCATGACCATGGCCATGTGCCGGCCTCGAGTCCCCTCACAACGCCCTGGATACTGGTGTTCCCCTTGTCTCTGCCTTCTGTTATCCACTCCCGGACTCGACCCATGGCCTCACATAGGGCGTTCTCAGCCTCCGTTTTGATCCCATAAGTAGGGGAGATCTCCCAGTGAAGAATGCTCCACTGGTGTGTTAAATCCTTCATACATTGCTGCACGAGGTCAACTCCATATTTGCGACCTAAGGCCATGGATTGCCCGGTGGCGTTACCCACCCCCTGGAAGTACAAACGCCGGAAGTAGATTCAGATTTCTCTTCACTACCCATACGAAGCGCAGTGCCAATGCCGAATAAGCCCCGGAAGGCGACAGCCCACAGGGAGAGTAGTAAGCGACTCTCTAAGCCTGCGCCATTTACTGTGTGGGCTCCCACCTACCCAGAGCCTATTCAGCATCTGGAGGAAGCTCCCCCGTATTACTCCATCGCCTCCCTCCGTTGTTCTCAGTTTCGCTATAGGACATACGCATGGTGTTACCCACTTTCTATAACTTGTGCTGGACCCGACCCAGCGACCGCCAATCTTGTTGCCAACGGTCGAGAACACTGCGGACACGACCCCGCATTAAGTGCTTACCTTTGCTCCTTAAGCCCCAGCAGGTGTACTGCATACGTGGTTTCTGCCACACTCATTGGGACCGACAGCGGCATCCGTCGCATGCTGCAGTTGATGTGACCGAAGCCACACCCTCATGCGCATCGCAGGGAACACACGTGGGGAATTCCCACATCTAATGGTGCTCTGCTTTTATATGCCACGTCGCCTCACGGTATTTTAAAACCGCTTCGCGATGGTCTTTGCCATTTCTGCATGAACTCGCCGACGGACCCCACACTGTCTCGCCTTTCTTTTTTTAAAAAAAGTATAAGTGTGACATGACGGTCGCTGAGACTGAGAGCACTCTGAACCTCAGCTCACTGTTGAGTAGCGAATGGGATGACCCGGTAATAGACTACAGTGGGCAAGTGCAGAGGAGGCTTTGAATTTGACAGGCTATCCTGGCGCGGTGATATTTGATGGCGAGAGGGCAGTTCCAAAGTCAACAACATGGCGACAGGAGATTTTGAAAAGGCTGTCCATAGACAGATTCTGGCGCTTCTTCAAGGTGAATCCAGACTCCTTTCTCCATTTTGGAAAGAGTTGAGATAAGCAAGCCTGTGTTAAGGGCAGGGACTGGTCCGTGCGGAGAGAGAGGCTTCGGGGACTCATCCGAAGCTGCAGTCCATCGCCATAGTCTAGATAGGCTCAATGCGATCAATGAGTACTTAAAAAAAAAAGCCTGTGTTAATTGGTCAGCAAACAAGTTTAGCTTCTTGTGAGACTGAGCCTTGTTTTCACCAGCCACCAGCCACACTCCCTAGCCAAGAGGGTTCCAAAATGATTGTCGATACGTACGTAGTTTGGGATGCCCTTGTTTTGCGCGGTTAAAAAAGTGGTACTCAAACTTAAAACCGTTAAACCACACTTAAGAAATCCTTTATCGAAAGCAATTGGGTTATCAAGGACGACTGCATGATTCAAGGTGACCCCAGTAGCCATACTTGTCTCTCCATATGCATTTGATTGGGGTGGTGATATGGGGGCTGCCCAAGCAAACGAGTATATGCAATTACAATGGTTGAGCAATAATATACATCCCTGAAGGTGTTGAGTTCTACCTTACTTCATCCTACAGTCGAACCTCTATATTAGTATACTCTATATCTGCATAATCTCCCTATTAGCATTGAGCATGCCGGCCCGAATTTGGGACTATGGCTAGACAAAACCTCTATAAATGCATAACCTCTCTAATAGCATCGGATCTTCCGGTCCCGATGCTAGGCTAATATAGAGGTTCGACTGTAGCAGAATCTCCTTTCTGTGAAGATTGGGGACTATCAGTTCAAACGGTCATTGAACTCAATCATTGTTGACAGTAAATACGTTAGGGATAGTAATATTGCAAGTGGAATTTTAGTTGCAATTAAAAAAAAAGAAGTCTTAACCAGTAACCAGGGACACTTCAAAGCTATTTTGGAACTTATCAAATTAATTTAGTGGCATATTTGGACTCCGTTGTAGTCGAAGCAATTGTGAACAAAACTGCTACACTTGCTAGGCCAAATATTACGCCCACTACTCCTATCCCGAATGCTCCATGTAGGAATCGGTGTGATGTTAAAACCGCCATCTCGGAAGATAAAGGTCCTATGCCTCCTATGCCTGTTGAGGGAGCTGAAGTGGGTTTAAAAAGGCCCAGGCTCGATGTTTTGGAAATGATAGGGGGGGATGTTGCAAATATGCAGGACGTCTTTGACGTTATGACACCCTACTAGAGATCCCGTGAGTGGGACTATACATCTGACCTCGAGGGTAGACTCCTGAATCCTTCTTGACCCCTCTCTATGCTAACTAATGTCTATACTAGTAAGGGAACCTTACAGGTACCACGTGCGCAGTCGGTGAACAATATGGGGGCCGCAGTAGAAATAATGTGAACATTGATTGTGGAATTGCAGCTAACTTCTTATTAGTACATCTTTTAGTGATCCCAAAGTCCCGTATCCTCGATTATGCGTACATCAAAGCAACAAATACTTCCCCTTCTGAAGCATTAACCGAGGTTGACGAGGTTGCCAAGAGAATGAGGAGCCCCCTCTCTTCGCCCCCTCTCTTCGCCCCCTCTAGCTATTTTTGCTACCATCCTCCCTCACCATTGCCTGTTGTAGCACCAGAGGATGTAGAAGTGCGGAATGCACAGAGGAAGAAGAGCAGGGTTGTTGTAAACAATTCTGTTCCCATCCAATAAATTTTATGCATAAAAGAGTCGGGAATTCGCTGGGAAAAATGAAGAGCGAGCAGCAGGATTCGAACTCGCTACCTAGGTACCTATGCCCCACACACAAACCTATATCTATATGTACAGTATCTCATACCTTGCTTCCAAGCGATCGATCGCCTTGTAAGTATGCCCATCAATCTTAAGTCCTTGTGCTACATAGTAGAGAATAGGCTAAGGCGTAAGTAAGGCGTAAGTCATTACACAAGATATGATTCATTTTTAGTTCTACCCAGCCTACAACGAAGTACGCCTCAAATCTTGTCTCCAATTTTATATGTATAGAGAATCAGTATCATGTGATATCTACAGTGGGGCGTGGGGGTACCGGACAAGCCTGCCGCTCCGGAGCCGCAGGGTCCAAGACCCTCTCTCATCCCGTATGATATGCAGGAAGAGGTAAGAAACCCCAGCCTTGTGTTACACAGCAATGACCATCGCAGAATAATACCCGATGCAAAGGTACAGCTGGTAATCAAGGTCCACCGAATCGAAGGCTGGGAGAATCTAGAGTATGTATGTCTCAGTAATATATTCTTTGTGGTATTTTTGCCGGCAAATCGGGAGAGGGAACAAACCTTGTGGCATCCGCGCCCCGATGGCGTAATTGCGAACAGAATGTCACCCTATTGGAGATGTAGGGCGCCCCACAAGGGACCAGAGGCTCTCGGAGGGTTATCCTGGCGGCATGTGCAATCTTTTTGCAATATTGCCATCATCATACATTGATTGATATTTAAGTACAATGTATGATTCCTGATTATATATAGTCATTATCCATTTATCATAAGTCATGAAGTCGTAGAGCGCTCATTTACACAACTTGAGCTATCTTATTAAAGGAAATCCAAAATTTCCACTGCTTTCCATTAATACCATCGCACGCATCTGTACCTAGATCGGTGTTGCCTCCTTGAGAATAATCTCCCGGTACCCACGTACCCCTAACGCTAAAACCCAAATCCGCCCTTCTTGGCTCAGACTGTGGCTAAGTAGGGTGTGCTACATAATAAAATTCCCCCAACCTTATACCTACAGTTCAGTACTTCCCTCCACCTCGCAGTGTCCAGAATTATAGAAGGAGAGAGGTACGCATGCCTGCCTTTGAATGGTAGCAACATAGGAGATTCAACAATTGCGAAAGAAGGCATGCACGCTCAAGACCCAAGCTGCCTAGATGAAGAGATGTCCCAAAATAAACTCCGAAATTTAAAAAAAAAAAATAATGCGTGATGCAAGAAAAGGAAACAAGGGAAAAAACTCCCAGCAATGAAAATCCAACCAAGTTGAAAGGCCAGAAGGGGTGGGGGATATCCTCTGCTGTATTTCGCCGAATCCAATACGAAGTTGTTGTACCCCACTGTATCCTCACATCAAAGCACAAAAGCCAAGACACCCTCTCGGTTCTTTCTTCTTGCCTTGAGCTTTTTCATCTCGTGACGCTGCATCTGCTACCTTCCCTTTTCCTTTCCCGTGTTGAGTGCCGCCGACACGGATGATTTTATCAGGCCCCCTCATGCCGTAGAAAATTCTTGAATATCCATCAGCCTGCTTTTTCGGCCTGGGTACGGTTCCCCGCCTCTTCTTTGTGTCTTGAGTAGTTGCAGATGCCCTTCTGCCGTTGGGATCCAGCTCTGGAACCTTCAACATATTCGACTCGTCCCGCTTCACCAAGTTTGCAGTCACCTCCACTGCAGGTTTGACAGCTTGTAAATTTGAATCCAACCCAACCCCAAGTTTTGTAGCCACTAGCCCCATTATCTCTTGAAATAGCAGCTCGAGAACCTCATCTTGCCGATGCCTCACCGTGTCAACACTCTGTTGAAGTTGCTCTTCGGTCATGTCCGACGATATCATAACATCAAGGTGGACGCTTTGCCGCCGTACTGACATCATGGAAGCTCGTAGTTCAGCCATATCTTCCGGACCAAGTGCAGATTCAAGGTGGGATATTGTAAGGGAAACTTCGTCCTTTGGTCGCTCTGGGGCGTCCGCTGATGGTGTACTTGAGGTTGCTATGGGACATGCAGATTCAGGCGCTGGCTGTCTGGCGGGTGGGAACGAATTTCCAACATTTTTCTGGTGTACTGCTATTAGGGAACGGAGCTTTGCCATTTTTTCTGAACCCAAGGCCTGTATCATCGCGTGTAAAGATTCCGAGGCACTCTGGAGGTCGGATATTGGTGCAATCCTTTTCATTCCCAGGGTCCCTGGCCAGGTGGCTTCGTTGAGCGTGGATGCATCTGTTTCGACTGAAGAGATGGAGTTCGAGCTCGTAGTTTCCGTCATCGCGAATATGTCCGGGAGCTAATGATATCGTTTCGAGTCTGTTACTAAAATACCAATACCCTGTCAGCATATATAGGTATTCTCCTCAGCGCCGACCCCGCCCTGTATATGAATCCCTTATTAAATGCGGTTCTGTTGTCAATTCCGCTGGCACGGAATTGGGGACAGGGGAAAATATATGCCCCATCCACCAAGGCTCGGTACCCCTCATGTGAAAAATAAGCTTAAGCTGGTTGACATTCGAAGCATTGTTCACCCAGCGCCGCATCGCTGGTATGCATGTTCTCTCTGCAGGCCCTATCAGCGATGCCACGCTGCCATGTGCATCCATGCTCGACGTTCGGTGCTTGACTCTAAATTGGACTTTAAAGTCAACATGCATGACGTGGTTTATCACCAACCAACCTCGTACGGCGCATCAACGTTTGCAAAAGAGACACCAACGAGGTGTTTCCCTTTCGGCAGCTCAACCCGCATAGACTATGTTTCGCAGATACATAGCTGATCGTGCCATTGCATTCATAGAACAGATTGACCTCAGTGAATAATACGATGCTAGCACTGATAGATACATGTATGTGCAGTGCTGTACATGTATGTATGTACGTGCTCTCCGAGCTAAAACAGGAGCTTTTGCCTTTTCGCCCTATTGGTGGCGGGTTCTACTAGTGTCGTAAATCATCAAGATAGGAAAAGTATTTATATCTTGTCCAACATCTCCGCTGAATTTTTGCTCTGCATCTTGCAATCTCTGACTCGGAGCTTCTGAGCAACTTTAATTTCCACCGCATCATTCAACGTCATACGGTTGCTGAATTTCACATGCGCGGCTTTTTCATCGATGATAGAGAATCCCGCAGGCTCGGAGCCTTACCGAGTAATAAATTCTGAGAGCCTGGATGTAGTACAGGCTCTCCAAGACCTTAGATTGTTATCCCTGAAGAAGATAACCAGAGTATATAGCTCCGATACGCGTGCGACCGTAGATAGGTTTCTCGTCATATAAATCCCTAGGTAGTACTTACCCCCACGCGGCTGCCGGTTTGACAACAGGCCAATTCTTTCACATGGTAGTGGGTAACGTCCTATGAAAAGAATTCCCAGTTTATTGGAGCCATTACGGCTACACTCTCCTGCGTGAGGGTGTCAATGTGTAATCATGTATATACCTATGTAGGTACATATTATACCCAAGCCATCTTGATTCTCAAGTACTTGGTATATAAATAGCCACTCATACCTCTATTTCGGGATTCAGCTTAACCTGGCGAAGTTCATACAGAGCCTCCACATCTCATATCCTTACAGTCGAACCTCTATATTAGCATACTCTATATATGCATAACCTCCCTATTGGCATTGAGCATGCCGGCCTGAATTTGGGACTATGACTAGACAAAACCTCTATAAACGCATAGCCTCTCTATATAGTAGCATCGGAGCTTCCGGTCCCGACGCTAGGCTAATATAGAGGCT
>Ga0307514_10001867_pt1 | contig 23235 bp, 23 predicted proteins | sample 16_EM_MG_FD_203088 | JGI IMG/M metagenome (GOLD analysis project Ga0307514, IMG submission 203088) | Populus trichocarpa ectomycorrhiza microbial communities from riparian zone in the Pacific Northwest, United States - 16_EM | ecosystem: Host-associated > Plants > Roots > Unclassified | place...
GGGAAGAAGGGTAGCGGGGGGGGAGCTCCGCCATCTAGCCGGCTCGCCCGGAGGCGGAGGGGGTTATTATGGTCCTGTCATACTCTAATTAGAGTGAATACAGTATGATTAAAACAAAACAAACAAGCCTCCCACTGAGGCATTTCATCTATCGCACTCCTATTCGCTGGAAGGATTCCAGGCTGAGGAATTTCACAACGTTTGCCACAAGGAGACGATATTTCCATTAGGCATTGTCATTCTTCTTATTTCCCAGCTCATCTCTCTAGTCCCTTAAGCAATTCGGTACCGCCAAGTTAATACAATATTGGCATTAAAACCCCAAACAGTAATTCAAAAGCACTATTCCTGTACTCTCAACTTAAGCCCAAACGTGCCATTTCATCAGTTCCCACGCGCGTCCTTCCCGAGTCGAGTTCCATGATTAAGTCCTCTGCAAACTCGCCTTTTTCTCGACAAATCTTCATGAACTCCGAAACCTCCTTCAGGTCAACAATCCTCGATGCACAGTACCTTGCTATAAGACGTCGCATAGGATCTCTTGGAAGCACTTGTTCCATCAATTTAGGCGGGATTGGATGACTACCATTTTTGAATGGCTTCGGCGGCAGCTCGTGTTCTAACTCCTCGCCACTACCGTCTTCTGCAGTTTTACCCTTGTCCTTTTGTTCTGGGGTTTCAGGTCGTGTTTCGTCATTGGCCAGATGCCTCTGCGCAGTATGCGCATAAATAGTTTCGATTAGCTGAAGTAGACATGCTGAGTCCATGGTCGGTGATGACTTAGATGCTAATTTCTTCGTCCGAGGATCGTAGCTCTGTTTTGCTTTTGTATCGTATGCGTAGGCAAGAGTGTTCACCATATACCGCAAGGCAATCTCTTTTAGATCCGGCATCATAAGCCTCTCTGCGAGCACATAAACCTCCCCATGTACTTGCGCTTTCCATGAGTCCGCGAGGTACTCGGGTGGAGCATAAGTGTCCCCGTAAATATACTCCACAAACATATCGAACGCTTGCTCGGTGTCAACGGCAGTATCAAGGTAGGTGGAATTCGAGGAGGAATCGGCGGCGGCACTGAACGAGCACAGTGAACGGAAGTAAGGGCATCGGCGGATGAGGAGTTCTCGGTGGAGGTTGTAGGTAGTTTTTTCGGGCCCAACGTAGACTGTAAACTGAGATTTCTTGAATTGGCTGTCAACCAGAAGTAGTGTTAAAATAGTAACAAAGTTGGTAAAATGAACAGCAAGCACCTAGCAAACTTTGAAGATAGTTCTTCGGAGGCGCTGGAGTCGGCCGCGGTTCCCGACATCGTCGCAGGTGACAAGTGCTAGTAGTGATATGTTGAGCAAAATTTCGGTCTTAAAATTTGAGAGGTGACGATGTAGTGGAACTCGAGAGGAAAGATACCGGGTAGAATTGTTGTAACCGAAAGATGGAGTATGCGTTAGGCGGGTTTCTTCGCAGTGAATAATTCCACGGACAACCCAACTATTTATAATAAGCTTCCAGTGTTCCAAGACCGATAACAAGGTGTCCGGTGGGTGGGTGTGTGCGTCTATCTACTCTGGCTATTCAGTATAGAGATACAACGGATACCATCCACCACTGCAATTATAATTTAGACGTCAGCTGCAACAACCGCATAACGTCCACAAACCAACTTATTGCAAGGAGTCTGTTCTATGTCTGGCCGATTCCCCGCAATACACCATGATCTTCCTCGTTTCCGCCAGGTATCCCGTATGGCCATATGCGTCTACCCCGCATCTCGCCGATCTACCCCGCAGCCCATCGTTCCTTTGGCTGCTGCCGAATAAATCTGCCAACCAATTATTACCAACCATCCTCCAGTGGAGCACTCCGCACACCACCTTTCCTTGCGTTGTTTGCATTTGACATTACCGGGCCGTTCACACACAGAGCAAATTAGCAACCCTATCCCTAATTGTCCGCATCCCACAAGACACATTATTTATCTATCACCTAGCATCCTGCAAGGATTTATCTCCCGCCTTTGCAAAATCACCTACGCTAGGTTATTGACCTAAGAACCACCATATGGCGTTGCAGCACATTCACCTGACTTTATGGATGTAAATCGGCTACGTCAAACAAGTGTTGTGCCGTGTCCGCTGTGCTGAATCTCTCTCTATTGACCTAAACTCACTGACTCTCTAAGTCTAATTGACACGTACACAAGAACTAAAGTGCATGCGGCTCCGCCGCTCTCAACCCTAAACCAACCCACGTGATGACCGCACTCAAATCCGTCCCCACAACTAGCAGAAGTCTCTTTAGCTTAGTAAATTCACCATAAACTAATGAATGATTCTTCACGATCCCATCATCGGCCCTAGCAAATATGATTTCTTAACGCTTTGTGTTTTTGGGCTCTTGGCAGCTACACTTATTCGAATGTCCATTATGACGCTGTTAATAGAAAATGTGTGGTTGTAACTACCAGAAAGAAAGAAAGACACTGAGTTCACCATTTGTCACCGGAACCTCCTGTTCACATGAAATTTCCAGGCCCCGAGCAACCGGTCCTGGATGGCTGTTCAGACGAGTCCGCGTATGTAATCTTGTCTTATTCTTCTGTATATACTTATGTATATACGACGTCCATCACTTCCGTGTCGACAGGAAACATTTCACTAGACTAAGTACTACTCTCCATCCCGTTAACCATAAAGGCATAAATGAAAACCCCAGCAAAAACACAACCCGTATGATAACAATACTGAAGACCCTGGGAGTACAGTGTAGATATCTGGTTACATATCATAGCGATCTGAACACTAATAATAGCACATAACGAAACCAAGCCATCATCTAATCATTAACTGAATCTACTGGATGTGGTTAGAACTGGGGTACGCGCAATTGGAGGTAGCTGTTAGACCCACTAGGTATTAACCGGCGTAAAATGAACCACCTAACTGCAAGCACCAGACTGCTCCACCAGGTCATCGGTGGTGGAGAATCTGCCACATCATTCAATACCTGAGGTGTCATTCTGGATGACTGTGTCGGGGGTTGTGTTGTTGCTGTTGAGGTTTCAATATGGTGGTGAACCACATGTATCATAGATGACGGTTGACGAGATGACGTATCACCGCCGTAATCTGCGGGGCGAGGTGCCTCATTGTCGACTTGGTCTGGAGTTGGCGGCCAACCCGCGGACCTCTGTAAAACCATTCCTGCGCCAGTCATCAAAATCCCAATTCCCTCCCTCAGCTCCCGTTGAATCTTCGGTGTGATGCTCTTCGTGTATTGGTAGTAACATATCATTCTTTCAAGTTCGCCCTTCGCTTTCTTACGCTGCTGTTGTAGATCGCAGATCCTCTGCTCTGTTAGGATTTCATTCTTGGTTGGTTCGATTACCCCGCATCGATGCTGGAATACTTGGGCACCTTTAGCGATTAACTGTCTCCAAGGACCCTCCTCGAACTCTCTTTGAGTATTTTCAGATTGATAGATGACGCCTGGGGCAAGCCTGCTCCATTTTGTAGTGAGGATGGTGACATTTGGGAAAAACTCCTCTCCGCAAAGCTCCTTCAACATGTTCAGATTCGTCTCTGTTGAGGCAGAATTACGTGCAGTCTGGATGTCATGAACGTAGAGAATCCCAGCGAGATCGCAGTAAGGTGACATTGCACGGAACCAAACAAGAATTTCCAGAAAGATGTCGAGATCAGTGCGGGTTGGTGCTGGGTCATTAAACCCAGGCGTATCCACGAATACATAACGCTGATCCTGAATAACGGCGGGGTACATATGGAAGGATGTAGTGCCTTAAGAAAGATAAGGAGAGGTAGTCAGCACGACAGGAACTGAACACACGCAAGATAGGAGCAGAAAAGGGAAGGATAAATACCCGCGTTGATACCATGCTCTACGTAGACCTCCTTCTCTGTAAGCGCCTTTATCACAGACGACTTTCCAGCGCCGGTCAACCCTATCACTGCAATAAATTTGATAAAACACCTGGATACCGCGACTCAGCGGTAGTCCTAGATAGTAGAATACCGAAACGATAGTTACCTACCCATTCGAAATTTGCCGTATCACTTCCGACATAGTCATGGTATCACGGATCTTGTCGGAGAATTCCACTGCCGCATGACGGAATCTCTCCCAATTCTCCGTAGCAGATTCCATGAACATGGAGAGCGGTGCCGGGATCTCGTCAGGCTGCAAGTTTTCTCCCACGGTGTCCGAGGTTGAAGGTATCAGTGTCATAGAGTCTGCTGGTGTAAGATGGGATTTTGGGGTTTTGGTTTTGGAGAAGAGCGACGGTGTATGGAGATTGATGAGGATGCTCAACTGCTAGAAAGCGGGGCTACCAAGTTGAAATGTATGTACTATAAATTGGAAATAGGCCGTGGGGAAGGGACGATATATTTCATTGGCTATTCTCAAAAGCACGCTCTTTTGCATTGCGCTAGTAAATGCTGTTGGCGAAACAGGAATGCGGCAGAGCAGTCAACTAGGCCAAACAGTGGAATGTAGCCTGGGGCTAGAAATGAGTCATTAAGCGTACGGCGGGATTGGGTCATGGCGGCTGTAGCACATTCCAATACTCGATCGCAGGTTGTCTCATTGCAACCCGTGCCTATACGCGGTGCAGGGGTTCAGAGCACCGCTATGAAGCTAACTCTCCCTGGACGCGGCTCTCAGTCCCCACACTTTACTTGAAAATCCGACGAGGTAGATCTATGCAACAATTGCGATGCTATCGACAGTGCGGACAGCGCGATAAGTACCCGAATAAAGTCCCCGTCCATAGTCCACGTGCCTAACGAATTCAACACCCAGTCTCAAATTCCCATCCCCACAGAACACGGAGACCAACCTGAACCAACAATCAGCCCATGAACTATTTTTATAGATATACGGTATATGAAATAGAGGATTATCCGGACATACAGGAATGTCGCATACTTTGGGCATCCTTAAGGTCATTGCTAATGATAAGCGTGAGCTGAGGTGGCTGGAGTCAATATGAGGGGCAACAGCTCGAGACGCCGCGCCCATAGTGGTGCAACGATAGAGCAGGAGAACTATTCTTTATCGCATTCATCTATTTAGCATTCACGCGACATCACTTCCGGTGATCATCTACCCAATCGAAAGCGTATAAGTTGACTATAGGAAATAACAATAATATGCCACGGGTTGATAATGGTTCCAAATAAGAAGTGCAGAGAGGAAGACATGGATGAGAAACAGTCATAACGATCCTACTGGTTGCCGAGTACGATCCAAATAATGCATCATGCGACCATGAGGTTACAATAACACTTATGATTGTTAGCAATGTAGCAATGTCGCCAACGGGGGTATCAAATACACATACCATTAGCTATCGGAAGATGAATTATCAGATGAACTATCAGAACCTTGACTCGACCCCGACCAGTACCGCTTCATGATGGTGACAAAACTCTCCCACCAGCCCTTTGGTGGTGGGGGTGGTGGAGGTGGTTCTGACGTCGGAAACCAGATCTTCTTTAAGACTTGCCCCGCTTTAGTTTCAAACATATCAACCTTCGCCCTCAATTCTTGTTGGATTTCTGGAGCAACATTGGCAGAAGTGTTGTAGTAAGCTACTATCTCCTCCAATTCGCTCTTCGCTTTCTTGCGTTGCTTCTCCAGCCTTTCAATTTTCCGTTTGTCCGTTACGTCGGCTCTAGGCTCCACCACACCCTCTAGATGCTGAAATACCCGAGCACCACGTTCAAGCATATCTTTCCAAGGTCCCTCTTCAAGTTCCTCCTGGGTCGCTTCGGCCTCCTCCTGTGAGTCTGAGGATAACTTTCTCCACATCGTCGTGAGGATGGTTACATTTTGGAAGTACTCCTCTCCGCAAAGCGCCTGTAACAGATCAAAATTCGTTTTGGCCGAGGCGGCGAAGCGTGGGGTTGTGATGTCGTGAACATAGAGGATACCTGCAAGATTGCAGTAGGGGCTCATTTGGCGAAACCAACTGAGAATTTCCATAAAGACGGCAGGATCTGTACGGCTTGAATCCGCGTCGTTAAATCCAGGCGTGTCCACAAATACGTAGTACTGGCCTTCGATGATGGCGGGAAACATGGCGAACGTGGTAGTGCCTTACAGAAGAACAGTAAGGATTACAGCTAGACAAAGCTCGGGGAAACGGAATGATACCTGCGCTGATACCGTGCTCTACAAAAACTTCTTTTCCTGTGAGGGTCCTGATCGCAGACGACTTGCCGGCGCCAGTCAACCCCATTACGGCAATGAACTTGATGGGGCATCTGTATGTCAGTTAGCGACAAGGCTGGATAAGCGATGAGGCTACACGATGCATACCGATCTCGCATCATCATCATGATTCGCTTCATTGATACACTACCGCTAGCCTTCTTAAGCCACTCCGACGCCGCGTTTGACGTCGCGTTCATTTTCGCGCTGAAAAATTCTCCGCCCCAGTTTCCGCTCTCCCTGGTTTCAGTATCAGAATCACTGTCGGAAGGTTTATCCACAACAGTAAATGACGATGGCACCGAGTCGCGTTGCTGGTCATCTGGCTGGGCCGCTGGAGCTCGAGTTGTTGAAGACATATGTTCTTTCGGTATCCTTGTCATACGGCTGTAGCGTTAAAATGGGAGTTAACAGACTTCGTTCAGTTTTGGGTGGTGTGGGGATTCTGAGAGTATTTATGGTCTGCGAGGCTGCCCATATGTTGCGAACGCGAAACCGTAAAGAAACTGTGCGTCAAAAGTTCGGCATGGTTTGTGGGTACTTGGGTTGGTTTCATGAGTTGCAGGCAGAATTGCTGCCTGGGCGATTATGATTACCCACGCGGAATGATTGGTGAATGGCTAATGGTATAGTACATTCCCGAAAATTTGAGACATTTCTGCGGCACTGAACAGGGCCAAGCCGACGCTTTACAAGTCATATACGTGGACATCGATTTGTATGTTCCTGAACCCGACCGTCGACAAATGTCTAGACTACTCTACACAGTATACCAATACCCCAGAACTAACCTGAGACTGCAGCAAGGTATAAGTTACTGGATTTCAGCATTCTCGCAGGTATATTAAGAAAACATTTGATATTGTTTCTAAATTACTGCTAGCGTGCTCTTCCGTGCATAGTCAATTAAATGCATTCGCTATCGCTAAATCTAGAGGTTAGTCCGGAGAACGCGATACTAGTACATATTAATGTGGGGAAGATCATAAAGTTAGTAGCAGATTTAGGGATACATGTGAGTGGGGAGTGGTAGGGCAGGTAGGAAAGTGCCTTGTGAGATAGTATCTATAGACAGGGTGCGTACATGGAAGCCGTGTTCTCGGGTCCCTGCATGAGTTCGCAGGCGGTTAGGTGTGGTGATTGGTTCCTTGCGCTAGCACCAAGCGTTGCCGGTCATGCGGGCCATGCAGTGGCCGAGGGCAGACCGGGATCCTGTTTCCGAACTGGACAATGCCGGTTCGCGAACCTCGGACAGTTCATCAGTGGCTCAGAACAAAATTACTTCTGCACATTTGGCCCCATGTAGTCTTGGCGTCATGCAATATGCGGTGATAGACTGCCGAATCGTCACTCTGAGGTTTTGGATCCTGTACTATTGACTGCTCAACACCGAATACACAGCATCGTATAGAACCGGTAAAATATGAAGCCGTTAATAGGTGGATCACTTGCTCGAGGGAATAATATGGTGAGCTACAGACCCTGGGGGTATTACAGTATACATCAACCATTAGTTCTCGAATTTAGGGGAATTGATGTTAGAAAAGCAATCGATTCTAGGACTGCCGTTCAGAGGCACAAGTATTTGGAGGTCTAGTTCAAATCTCAAGATGTCTCAGTACGTTCAATATGGCTGCCTCAACATCACATTAATACAAGGTTTGCTATATTGCGCGCTTGTATATCTCAAAGTAAAGTAGATAAGATTGTAGATTATATGCGTAGCTGGCAAATCAGATTCAATAAGATGAGTTTAGATCAGATGCGATTATTTCAGCGAAATCGGCGCGATATCGATCCACTCAAGGCGGCGAGTTGTACTGCGACACGTCTTCGGAAAAAAATATGCCGAGAATGTGGTGGTGGCTTGCCAATCAGAATGCTGATACGCGGGTGCGCATCTTTCCGGTTATCGAAGCTGGGGGCGACCGGCGGAAAATACGGAATGGCGCCTATTCTTGTCGCACGGTTTCTGCAGTCGATTGGCGGTTACATTTGCTTGTTAGCCAACTGCATGTGCATGAAGTGTGGGGTGATCAGTTTTACATAGTCCAGCTGTTTCCCGCCTCTTCTTTTTGCGACTGTAGTTACTCAATTCAGACTCTTCGTATTGCGCGTCATACCAAAGCCATATCATAACCATTTCCGCTGCGAAACACCAAAATCCAACTAACAAACAGTTTCCGCCGGCAAACGCAAACAAACAATACGCTTTTCGCTAGCGCGGCTGCCTAGCTCAACCGCGCGTTGTCGCCATGACGCAACAACCGAAGGGTTCTCTTTACCCAAGCATTTCTGCCGTAACTATTCCAATATTAATATATCGACAACTATAGATGATGTTAACATCCCTCTCCCGTGCCTCGAATTCGCCATTAACCACGTATTCCTTCCTCCACGTCTCCCTCAAAAAGCTGACGAATCCTCCGCCGAAAAACACTCAATCTTACTGCGACTCCTGCACCACACCGCGGTGCTCTACCGCAACCAGCTTAGCTTTGATGCCTTCAGAAATTCTTCATGGCCCGCCGCCGTAAAAATGCTCGAACACTTCGGCATGCTTGAGAACACCCACTCGCTTTCATCTCAGACGTTTGCGACGTTGGTGATGGAGATGATGGATGGCGGTTTGAGTACCCCCAACTCTTGATGATGTGGCTAACGGAGTGTTGAGATGCAATTGGAATCCACATCACGTCTCAGAACGCAGGTCTTGTTCTCCGCCGCATTGGATATAACGTTGTCTTCGCCTCCTTCGAAGCATCCCCCACCTCCGACGCCGTCACGGGAACCGTCGGAAAACTCCTCATCTCCTACCCGGGACCTGCCATCGCCGTTCCCTGGACCAAGGTCACCGATCCAACGTTCCTATCAAGATTGTCCGACTTCGTGGAAAAGATGAAGCGGGATGTTATCGATGCAGCTGCGGGCCGAGGGCGCAAGGCTGGTGAAATGCTTCAGGAGGAACGAGAGAGCCCGCACCCACGGTTTGTGTCCGAGATGCTTACCGGAATACTTCGGGGGGTGGGACAGGAGGTTGAGGTGGAGAGGTTTATGAAGAGAATTGCTGATGAGGTATTGTGGGATGATACCATGATCCCATGGAGGAGAAGTCCGTTGTGGTTGGTAGTTAGGGTGGCTCTGAGGATAGTGCTGGGGCAAGAATTGTACAAGGGTTTTATGGTTTTCTTCATGGCGCGGTTGCTTGATATTGCAACACGACGAGGCATCGAGGGGGACCAGTTGTTTGTCATGAATGCGAAGCTGGCTAGGAGGGTGTATAAACTCCAAGATCGCATGCCTGGATTTGTGCTTGATGAGGCGCGGGTGGTAGGGGACAGGGCGTACACACGAATCAATGAGGAATGGTCGAAGGCGCAGAGCAGTGTCAAGAGAATCGAGTGGGACCAGTCAAAGAGGATTTTCATGAATGATACTTATATAACGATGGAGGGAAGCAGAGAGTATGTGAAGGGGTTGCGGTGGGTCAAGTGCAAGAAACCGGAGAGAGAAGGGTTTGTTCCGTGTGAGGCAAGGCGGATCGACATCATGTCGTTGGAGATACCAGACTTATCGAACGTGGCAGAGCTGGCAGAAGCAAGAATGGATATCATGCTGGCGGGCTTTGAGTCCTGGGTCATGAACAACCTTGACGTGTGGCTAGAGCACAACATCGACAGTTTGGAGGCTGGCAACACTCTGGGAGAACGCATAGAGGACTACATGTCCGCTACAAAACAGGCATATCAGGGAAACCCGGAGAAAAACTCGATTATGATCTTGACGACGATGGAGCTGTGGGTGGCTTTGGACAAGGTGGCTGTAGAATCGTTACCTCTTCTTTCCGAATACTCTCCTGAACTCAATGAAGCCTTCCTCTCCGCTCTCCTCTTACCACAGGCACAGCAGCGCACCCGGCTTTCCCGCGTCGAAGCTTACATCCAGACCCGCCGCTCCTCCGCGCTTCCAACTAGCATATCTGTTTTCTCGAAGGACACCACGGAAGCCACATTTTCCGTTCGCTACTTCAGAGATTCGTACGACCTACAGCTGCTCGAAACGCAGATCGTCGAGGAAGCATCGGAAGCCCGACACGCTAAGATGAAGGAACTTGAGGAAAAGGGAAAACAATACGACTGCCTACAAAACACCATCCGAACTCTCAATTGTGACTTCTGGGTCTTTTGGCGGGACGGCCGAAGGCGACATGACCGTAAGTGCAAAAAATGCGCCATGGTCAACGCAGCAGCAAATATGCGAATCGAGGTGCACGAGTGGCCTCTCCCCAGCGACCCGCGAGCGAGTGCAGCTGTTGTGTTTGAGCTACAGTGTCCAGCGGCATTTGCAGTCTGGCGGGAGGTAACATTCCGGATCAGAACTAGTCTTTTAACTGCTACACCGCCGCCGCCGAGCGACCAGCAACCATTCGACACCCTAGCAACCTACCCGGGCCTCAAAAAACATATCAGTACAGACCCGCTCTCACGACCGCGGAAACTCAACTACATATCGTCCACAAAATCTTTCCTCTCCTCCCATTACCGCTACGCACGTATCCCCGCCTTCCCCGATGCTCTCTGCATCAACAACGCGCTACGTTTTGCACTTTACGATAGCAGCACCAGGATTTGGGCCTCCAACCTACCAGTCGAGATGGATATCCGGCATCTATGCACCTTCCGCCTCCCCGATGGTCCCTATAAAAGACTCCAGTACGCAGTCAAGGGCACATCACATTCCGCAAACCAGATTCTAGCTCGCCAGTATGAGTGTCCCCCTGAGCTCCAGCTGCACGAATACATTGCATTCGGTCTTCTGCGCTCTGGCCGACGCCTTCAGTGGCTTAACATGCTCCGAGAACTTCGCAGCAGGACATTGTCGTTTAGCGCTGAGGCGGTCAGTATGCTATATCTCCAAGCCGCGTGGCAGGTGGGGTCCCGCGAAGGTACGGAGGATGAAATGGAGTGCCTCGAGGATCAAGATTTCGAAAGTCAGAAAAGGGAGTGCCATGTACCACTGGAGGAAGAAGAATTCGGAAGACAGATGATGCTGGAGCTCAGTGGGATGTTGAAGAGTGTAGAGGCGAATTGGCAGGAGGTTGTGGCGGCACAGACGATGATAGTGTTGGCGGTGCAGGTTCTGGCAGGGACAAAGAGCGAAGAGGTGGTGGAGCAGGCGGCAAGATTTCTTAGGGAGGCACGGAGAGTGTGCTTGAATTGGACAAGAGAACTCGCGAGGAAGCTCCCGCAGTGTCAGCCGTGTGAGGTGCGGGAGTTTCAATCGCGGGTGCTTCAGATGGCGGCAACATGCAGGATGACTTTCGATGTCGAAGAATGCCATATACCGGATGTGTTGTTCACGGATGATGATGTTGCGGTGCTGGTGGAGTGCGCGACGATGATTCATGATAATGTCCCAGCGACTGCTGGCGTACTGCCGACTGGTGTGAAGACGATGTTAGAAAGGGATAAGAGGATGGCGTACGCAATCGAGGGGCATCTTAGGTATCTGGTTACGAGTAGTCGGCGTGGGATCAATTTGAAATCGATATGGAGTGCATATGAGCAAGGATATTTGTGGGCGGCAATGGAGGGGCCGAACGATCGGTGGGTATATACCCGTACCAGACAGAGCGAGAACAGCGACAGTCAGTTGGTGCACTATAACCTGATTAGCGGTGAGCTGCTAGTTGAGGGGCTGCCATTGGGGAGGATGCCTGTGGCGTATACGAGTCATGCGACGTATCAGGAGTTGTTCGGAGAGGTAAGAACAAGATTCGGTTGATTTGATTCTGCAATTTCAAAGCTACCTCAAACAAAGCATAAATTCTATGGTTGATTGACGCTGACGGTTTGGTATGTAGAAAGTACTCGACGTCTTCCCGTCTAGCATGCCAGGCATGATATTCCAGACAAAAGATCCAATCTGCGGTCACACGGTACATAATTGGTCCATCCTCCTCTCTCTCCAGCGTTAGGCTGACAGTTTAATAGGTTGCCTTTGCGCTGGACAAGGACGAGCTCATTATCCGCACCGAGCGCGAGAAAGACGGCCTTAGGAAGCAACTCATCCCGCGCTCTAAGCTATCCGGCGACTTTCCGATGAATGTTCTCACTCGCCATCATTTCTGGCTGCAGCTGCCCTCGATCTACGAGATGTTTGACCAAACTAACGGCCGTATCGATCTCCACGATGTAGATGGGAAAGATGCACCTTGGATTGCAAAAGACTATTGGTACATATCCCAAAGCTACGATCCTTCAAAAACGCAGCTTTTCCTCGGCGCTGGATACCTGTTGCTCGACGTCCGAAGTTCCACGACCACTATAATTACCAATCTTCTCGCGCCCATCGAGTACCCAGAGTTCATCGACGTCACCTTCAGAAATGCCCTCGGCCTCGTCAGCGTGCACCTACCTAGGTTTAAACTGGACTTTGACTTTGACAAGAACAATAGGTTGGTGTGTAAGCAATTCCAATCGTGGAGGATCGACAGCGACCAAAATATCGGAACATTCATTGGGTTGAAGAATATGCTTGTACTTGTTCACCCACCGCCCCGAGACAGACCGCATCAGAGTCCGGTTCGCCACATCATCGTGCCATATGGAAAGGTCCGCTTGGAACAAAAAAACTCTCATACACAGGTTGAGATAGACACTAGGGGAGCAGAAAGGGTTAGGTACCACATCTACACTGTCAACACGATTCTTGGTACGCTCGTTGGGAATGGAAGTCTTACTAGCCACCTCTACAAAATTTTCCTCCACGCGGTGACGTCTCACTACCTGCCAGACCCACTGACGCGCAGAACCGGTACAGAAGAGGCGCTGGCAGGATTGAGGGCGGCAGCAACAAGTTCATTCCAGACGGTGGAGACGGATGGAGTTGACACTGATTTATTCAGGCTTATAGCACAGTTGACACCAGTGCGTGTGTACTATCCGGTTCATCTAAAACGAATGCACCAGGTGAGATGGCGCTCGGGATTATCACCGGTAGCGCAGCACGACGAATTCTGTACAGGTGTGAAAGACGTTTCAGCGTGCGCCGAGCTACTCAAAATCTTTGAAGATGTGAAAGGATCGGTAGTGTGGCGGACCACCGGGGATGAGGATCTGGCAGAGAGGGCAGCAATCCGGAATGCAGTTTTCCGGACGGATCAGTTTGGAGGGTCGAAGGCGGTGAAGGCAAGGGATGAGATATATGAGGCAAGAGATATGGTGAATGGGAGCATCGATGAGGCAAGGGTGTCCTATGTTGCCGAGCTCGTGGAGCGCTGCGAGGGGAGGCTGAACGTGCATCCAAACTTGCTGCAGATGTTGGAAGGGTTCGGTGATATTCTGGGGCCTATGCCGTTAGAAGACATGTCGAAACTGCAGCTGGGATACGACCAGAAGTGGTTGGAACCGAATCTTGCAGAGATGTGGGTCACCCTGTACAATGCACTACGGCGGAGCATAAAGTACGCTAATATGTATGACCGGATGTTCCTACTGGCCACCCTTGCATACTCGGGGACGATCGACCTGACTGTTATCGAGACGCTACTGGCCTTTGCAACAGAAGAAGCGTTCAAGGCGATCGAGCCACCAAATTATCCCTTGTTTAGCCTGCGCGATGGATACGAACCAAATCAAGAGATCCTGCACGACACCATCAAAACCTGCGCAAAGCACTTTAACGAAAGCGAGGAGTCCACCCTGGAGGGATGGCCTGACGAGACCGAACAACAAACTCAAGAACGGCGCTCCCTGACATTCCACAACAATATACACATTCAGGCAACAAATATAGTGAGCGCACTCATGATTCTATGGGCTGACTCCGAATACGATGAAACTGAATACGATATCATCAATGAATACAGTTACCCGCTAATCAAGGTACCAGAAGCACTAAAGACTGTTATACCATTATTCCAAAGCTGGAGCCGTAACTGCGAGTTCCGGGATCACATTGCCGCGGTACAAGAAACATTAGATAGCATCAATACTCACCAAAAGCCAATATTCCGGGTCTATCACCATGACCCGTGTAAGAACACCAAATCATCATTGCGGGCTACGATATGCTTTTCAGATCTTCTCACTCGCCAACCACCAGTTCTACCAACACCCCCGAGGCAATTGGCACGCAACCAGGTAATTCGAACGACCTGTGCGGATTCGCAGCCAAAAGATGATAAACTGGAAGCTCTTGTGCGGGACTTTCAGGGCGAACGCCCTAGCGGGCTGCGGAAGACGTACACGGAAGAGCTTAAAAAGAGCATTGATGCGTTTTACGACCAGATCGCACCCTCAGAAACCGTTGACATTATTGGACTGACCACTACACTCCGATCCCTCCGCAACGAGTGTGAAAATTACATGCGGGCTGTGTTCCGCGCTATTGAAGCACGTCTGGCACCACTTCACCTGAAAAGTAGCTTTATGGTTTTCAAGGCTGGACTCTGGCCGCGCGTTTCCCCGGCTCTGCTACTTCAGCATCTGGCTACCAACAGCATGACTCGCCTATCACATGGTTGGAAAATAACGCTTGTAGCATATGGTACCGCGATAACTATGGCTCAACGCCTCGAGCGTCTTATTCGTCTCGCCCCGGTGGGCACGCTCAACGATATCTCCCCAGAGCTAAGCTCCGACTTCCTGAAAGAGTTCGAAAATACTGGACATCAAAATTGGAGCATCTTCACGCATCCAGATTGGCTCCTCATCGAAATCGAGAATAACTTCCTCATCCGACCCGTCCAAGCTGATATAGCATTATCCATGATTGCACCGGAGGGAAATCAGAACTCGATCATGCAGTTGTGTATGGGCGAGGGAAAGACGTCGGTGATCGTCCCGATTGTTGCAGCGTCCCTGGCAGATAAGACAAAGCTGGTGCGGGTCGTTGTATTGAAGCCGTTGTCCGGACAGATGTTTCAAACATTGGTACGCACGCTCGGCGGTCTAGTGAATCGACGGATCTTCTTCATGCCATTTTCAAGAGGAATTACAATGGGCAGAGACGAAATCAAAGTCGTCAAGCAGCTGTATAAAGAGTGTATGGAAAGTGGCGGCATATTATTAGTGCAGCCAGAACATCTTCTGTCGTTCAAGCTTTTGGGCCTCGAGTGGCTATACAACTCTTACCATAAAGACAATTCGAAACATAAAAAGAAGAACCGCAAAACGGAGCGTGTAGCGAATGATGAGAAGTGCGATATGGAGGTAGCGCGGTTACTGCTTGATACGCAGAGGTGGTTGGAGAAATACTCGAGAGATATTTTGGACGAAAGTGACGAAATTCTGAATGTCAGACACGAGTTGATTTATACCATTGGGGATCCCACGCCGATACAGAATCATCCGGATAGATGGGTCGTCATTCAAGAGATCTTTGACCTGATACAGGATCATTTTAGGGGCCGAAAGGTCAACGTGCAGGATTTCGAGGTGGAAACATCTGACCAGGCGGGGAGGTTTGGGACGATACGAATCCTGAGTCTCACAGCGGGGAAGCAATTACTGCGTGACATTGCTAAGAAAATTATCGACGGTACGCAGGTTCTCTTGTGATCCCCGCAGGCTGACCATATACTAATATTCTCAAAATCGACGTTTGCAGATCAACTTCTCACCATTTCCTTCCGCCTCTTTCCTGCCGACAAGCGTGAACTGGTTGCAAAATTTATTAGCGATCCCAACATGACTGAGCTAGATGCAAGGCTTCTCCTCGGATACTTTGCTGAAAACGATATCCCAAGTGGCATTCTCTACCTTCTGCGCGGGCTGATCGCTCACAATATCCTTCTCTTCTCTCTGAAAGAAAAGCGGTGGAAGGTCGACTATGGTCTGGACCTTAAACGATCCCTTCTCGCAGTCCCGTATCGCGCCAAAGATTCGCCATCTGGAAAGGCGGAATTCAGTCATCCAGATGTTGCACTGACGCTGACATGTCTCAGCTATTACTATGGCGGACTCAATGAGGAGCAGCTCGAGACGTGCTTTAGAAATTTGTACAAGTCGGAAAACCCGTCGTTGAAGTACGAGAGTTGGATTAAGGGTGTGATACTCCCGGAACCTTATCTTAAACGTCTTAACGGTATCAACCTCGAAAACAGGAAGCAGTGGAAAGAGATCATCTATCCTACCTTTAACTACAACAAAGCCGTCATTGATTCTTATCTGTCAGGAGTCGTCTTCCCCAAGGAAGCCAAGGAGTTTCCTCACAAGCTGTCGACCTCCGGCTGGGATGTTGCCGGTTCGAAGGTGAATCCAACGACCGGGTTCAGTGGAACCAACGACAATCGTTATCTCCTCCCGTTATCAATTAAGCAGCTCGATACTGAAGAACAAAAAAACACAAACGCGCGGGTGCTGAGCTACCTTCTACGGAACGAGAATAGCTACATATGTGCGGCAAGCCCGAGCAACCAGCGTATCGGAGTTGAGGAACTGCTCCAGTTACTTGTGAAGGCACCCGGCCGTCAGATTCGTGTCTTGTTGGATGTGGGTGCGCAGGTGTTGGAATTGAGGAATGATGAGGTGGCGAAGAGGTGGTTAGAGCTCGTTCCCGAGTCTTCCGCGCAGGCGGCGGTGTATTTCAATGACAACGATGATCTGACAGTACTGACGAGGGATGGCAACATAGAGCCGTTGATGGTGTCTGCGTTTGCAGATAGGTTGGGGAGTTGTTTGATCTACCTGGACGAAGCACATACTCGAGGTACTGATTTAAAGCTACCTATAAAGAGTAGGGCAGCCGTCACTCTTGGACCAAATTTGACAAAGGATCGGCTTGTACAAGGTAAGAATCCGGTCTGAATGAAATCGTACTACAACGTTTAACTAAGCGAAAGCAGCATGTATGAGGATGCGAAGGCTCGGAAACGGGCACTCCGTCCTGTTCTGCGGCCCTCCCGAAATAGACAGAAAAATCATGGAAATTGTCAATGACGACGGCCGTGAGACGATTGAAGTTCGGGACGTCCTTTATTGGACTATGAAAGAGACATGTGACAACGCCCGGAAGATTCTTCCTATCTGGGCGAAGCAAGGAATTTGCTACCAGCAGCGCCTCAATGCCTGGAACGATATCGGCAAAGGAAAACAATTCCCGAATGGCCTGCTTGAGAAGGAATCAAAGACACTCCAGGAGCACTACGGCTTTGAGCGGTCCAAAGGCGAGTCGGTCGATTTCTACCGCAAATTTGGGGCTCGCAACGGCGACATGAAGCGGATACTCGATAAATGCGAGAACTTTGGAGTAAAGTCATTTAGCGGGGCAAAAATGTTGGAGGAGCAGGAGAGGGAGCTCGCTCATGAGGTGGAGCGCGAGAGGGAAAACCAACGACCGCCCAGAGCGGGACCGGTAAAGCATCATATGTCTGATGGGGTAACACAGTTCATAGCAACCGGAACGCTACCACAGGATTCTCATCAGCGGAGCACTAGTATTGTTCCAGCATTCAGCGTCATGGAAAGAACGTCAGCGAATGAACACTGGCAGCTGACCGCATTCGCTCATCGATTGCTTGCAACGTCAGACTTCTGTGAGGTCGTCGAGAGAGGACAGGTAAAGGATAATATTACCGATGAATTTTTGCGGCCTGTCAACTGGATCGTCTCAAGTACTGTGGACCGTAACATCCTGGTCATCATGAGTTCGTTCGAAGTCAACAGGCTGATACCGGCGATCCGCCAGTCTTCGAAAGTTATTCTACACATGTACTCTCCTCAGATTACCCGTGCTACGCCTTCGTACGAACTGCTCGATTTCTGTCCTATCCCACGCCCTAATCCATGGCAGCCAAATGTCTCCCTTGTCGACCAACTCAATATATTTGCTGGACAGCTTTATTTCCCGAACTACCAGGCTTATCAAAGAGTGTGTGGCTTCTTGGGGCTATATTTAGAGGAAACCACGTCGGCTAAGAGAGATGCCATACACAGTGACGGGTTTGTCAGCAAGGCAGATCGACACGCACTTGGCATGAAATACGACTCGCCGTTTGTAAGGAGTCCAGTTACGTTGCTGAGGGCATTGATTGGATTTAGGCGGAAGGGACAGAGTTATATCGCTACGCATATGGGGCATATTTTGCATGGGAGGCTGTTGACGGAAGAGGACATTGAGTTGTAAGGGCTGAGCACGCAGGTATGATATAAACAACCAACCGGCTGTTCTCTTCGTTGCGGTGATACTGACTCTCGACTTTGCAGTTGACAAGTCTCCAATGGCTGTGTAGGGGATAAATATTGGTTATCAGTGATTTATTTTTGTCCATTTTTTGACTTCCGCGTAGATGAATGTATGTTCGAGAGGTGGATAGTAGTATCTGTAGTAGAATCAACATTTTCATTTCTTTCCATCGGCATTAATCATCATACGGCCGGCGCTATCAACTACATGTCCGGTATAACATTTAAGTGATGCTGAAGATATCTCACGCTAGCTCATGATGGATGTTACCACGTGAAAGCGATTGGAACCCGCGTGTGTGGCTACGTTAACGTAGATTCATTCGAAAGAATTGGCAGGTGCTTGAAGCACTGCGGGCTATACTCGACGCAAGGTATCGGGTGAAATCACTTGAATACTGTACCAAAAAAGCCCCGTTTATTGATGCCGAGTTAATGCTGTATTAATGTTGAATTCTTTATAAATGTATACATTGAACTTGTGGGGTATTTCAGAATTTGCAACAATATCAATTGTTTTCAATGTGAGATCAATTTCACAATAATGTAGCACAGAAGATCACAATAGATGGTACATTGATGCTACATTGATGCTGGATTGCTGTCGTATTCAAAATGATGTGCATTGAGTTAAATAGTAGAGTTATACTGCATTACTTCCACATATGTATATTTTGCACATGCCTGCACACGCCTGCACATGCCCCCACATGCCCCCACATGCCCAATCGCTTGCCTCCAGGCCTGATGCTGCCAGCTGGTAAAAAATATCTCGGGCATGATTCGAACCTGTTTCAGTGAATATTGTATACACCCACTAACCACTACACTATGTATGTAGTTTGCTATACATAATATTATGTTAGGGCTATTTGTAGGTATACGTGTTTATTACTATCACATCATTGTGACAAGAATGTGGAATGCCTGCCACATTTATGCAAATTCTCAATGCTGCTCAATTGACCAATATTACCCCATTCAACTAAATACTCAATCATTTACAATGACATATTTGCTGGTATCTTGTATCACTGTGGCATTTTAAGCTATTCCCCAGCAATTAGAATCTTAAATTTTGTAATTATTCATATACGCATATGGAATGTGTCTTTTTTGCCGATTCTTATTGGTCAGAATTCTCTGGCTGAGTAGCTGAGTGGCTGATAGTGGCAAGTATAAACCACAAGAACTCAAATTAAAAACAACCCACCAATTTAAGTCTGCAAGTTGCACTCTGACAACAAAGTGTGATATATATGAAATGTATATTACACTACCTGGTTTCACATCCCAGGTTGACATTTATGATATTTTAATATTGGGTGAGTAGTTGTGGATAAATACCATTATTTTAATGTTTTTTGACAGTAGTATGTGGAGAAATTGCAATGGAGAAAATTGGCAACGGGGAAGTGAAGTACGATCTATCTATCGAGGTTTCATCCCTAGAACATGTTGTGATCAAAGCAAAACTTGGTGATATCATTGGATTTCAAATAATTCAAATTGCTGCCATCAGCAACAACCCTAGTTTCCGCCTAAAACACGCAGGTGTTCCGAACGGCTCTGACGGCTCTGACGGAACCTTGTACCCTCTGACGGAGAATTACACGCTTCCCGTCGCGCAGGCGACGGGTCGCGTTCCATACTTACCTCCTTCACTTTGCTCCTGGAATGCGGTGACGTATACGCACAATCACAACGACACGTATGTTACACTCTTCACAGGGGTTGCAGTTATGCTGTAGCCATTTACACAACGCCTGGCGATGTTTATGCCTTTCTTCGGCCGATAGCCACATGCCGCACTCTCATTTATATTTTACTTTGAGATTTTGTCACTTATTGCAATACTGTCTTCGCTTCGGATACATCGCTTGCTGTTGAATTTGCTTCGCCATTATCATATTTTACATGTCTGAAATATACTGTGCAATGTTCACACTCTCTAGTACTATGCCCTCAGTCCTCCACATTCTGTGTTGATCCATCATCGGCTTGTGATGCTAATTCCACCTCATCCACATCCGCATTGTTGCCATGCTCGCACTCATACCCGTCGACATCACCTACTTTGCCCTCAGTCCTCCACATTCTGCGTTGATCTACCATCGGCTTGCGATGCTTCTTCCTCCTCATCCGCATCCGCATCCGCATCCTCGCCATCCTCGCCCTCATACCCATTGTCATCACTGGTTTCCAGGTCAAACCTCTTCAGTTCAGTCACCAGGCGTTATCGCCGGCTGGCGGTGGGGATGGCATCGCGTTCATCGCTTTCGTCACCTTCATCTTCATAATCCCCGCCGCCCCCTGGAATCCCGAAATGCATTTCGTCATCCGTGCAATTGTTGTCTATCGGGATGTTTGGGTCAGTGCTTCCGATGTCAGGCTCCTCAAGCGTCACCTCGGAGGTGCAATAGTCAAGAAGAATAGCATTGTCAACACGCGCTGCTTTCACACTGATGACCACGGAAGGCATTGGGTTCTCCGCCTTCTGGATCTGACCCTTGACTGTAGCAAGAGTGTTTTTATACACCCTCTGTTGGTTGCTCTCTGGTAGTGTATTCCAGGTGTTCATCAAGAATGTATATGTGTCTGCAATGCCAGGCGAGGCTAACAACTTGGGACCCGTTGCAACGCAGCAGGATACAATCTTACCACCGTCATTCTTGTAATTGAAGTTGTTTAAGCGATCAGGTCTGTCCACTTTCAGCTTTGACTTGGAAGCTTTCGGATAAACAAGTTTGTTCTTTTGCCACTCCAGGAGAGCATGGCGCAACGCAGTGCAGGTAAAGATGATCAGTGGCGAGGGTATATGACCGTCCTTGTCGTTAATCATGGAATTATAAAATCCATCTGCATACTTACCGCGGTTATTCACCCGATGATAAAATTTGATGTAGAAATACCGCGGGATTGCTTCCACCCGGAAGTAAAGTGGCCGCTGGCCATTCATTAGCAGCTTTCGACTCTCTGTGCGTTGGATTTGGGCTGCGTACACCACCTTCCACACCCTCTGCTACCGGAAAAAGATTCTTATTGTCTGCTAGAAGGGAATCAATGAATTCCAAACGCTCTGTGGCGGATTCAAAGCGGTGGAGATCCTAATGCTCTGCTGTATCATCCCTTGCTGATTGAATATAATGGGATTTAACCTTATCGACTTGTGTGCGAACCTGGTGCTGGTTTGAGCGTGTAATATCCAACGTGGACTGTTGCTTCAGCATATCTCTTTCAACATCTCCTTTGTGCACGCCTCAAATGCTATGGACCAAATGTTGTTTTGCTGTATAGAGGTGTTCCAGTACGTCTCAATTATCTGCCAGTGTGGAGCTGCAGCTAATGCTTTCCAAACCCGTCGCGTTGTATTACTCACTGTCTCCAAGTCGCTTGCACTCATAAACGGCCATCTGTTCCGCATGTAGAGCTCCAGGACTCTGCCTGTAGTAAACAAAAGACGCGTCATGTCTGAGTGACTAAATCGATGGATGCTTGCGACTGCCAGATACCATTGATCGAGGTGTAGACACGGCCTGTGGTTGCAATTGCTACTGCCTCTGTCTCTGATTCTTTTCGGTAGCTCGCGTTCGGAGCGGATTTGTATTCATCGCCTGGGCTGCTTGATTAGGGATGGGGGTGGGCAGATTTTGAAGACCGCTAAGAGTAGTGGGAGTGATAGCAATGCCGAATGCTGGGCTGGATAAAACGCGACGCGTTGAGGATCCTCCGGGTGCTGGTGTACTATGACTGCTGGTATCTGGCGTGGCGGTTGGAGTAGTAATTGACTGTCGCTGTGAAACGGACGGGGTGGAAGTCACACAATGAGTGATATCTGCAACGCAAGAATTGTTCACCGAAGATGAGGGGATGGAGTTCTGACCTTGGATTGTAGAGGCTATGGAACTCCCTCCTTGAGAGGAATCCATCTCACCAGCCAGTACGGAAACGTGTCTCTTAGTAGGCAGATGTTGAGAATTTCCAGAAGGCTCATGCTTTTGTTGGTTCTGACGATTAGCAAGACTTCGAACATTTCGTACGACCGGAGTCATGTCAAGGTGAGGGCTTTGGGAAGGCATAGTCCGATATTGATGTTCCATGTTAAGAATGTAGGAATAATTGCCTGTGCATGCATAAGAAATGGCAGGCGAGGTAGACTCCTATTATAGCGACTAGGGAGGTTTTGACACAACAGGGAGGCGCCATGTAGACCGCGCTAGACTCTGAACCCTGACAATACTCCATGACGAGATCCCTTGAAAATCATTCCATCATGGGGTTAACTGCCTTCAGATTAAACTCAGATTAAACTCAGCATCGTATTCACTGTTACAGCAACGTCTGAAGGTCTATTCTCACCGCTTGATGAGTGTTTAAGTCTTCTTGGCGCGATTATCATCGTATTGCACTTGTTCTTGGCACAATTCTTCGAACCATCGATTGTGAATATCTTCAGCTTCCTGGTGGAAATCCCCCTTGGGCAGAGCTAAAAGCATCGCAAAGCGAACAATGACGTATTCTCTATCCTATGACATCAGTTGCATGTGGTTTTTTCACTACTAGGCGTTGGTAGCCATGTTGGATGGTTGCACAGTTGGGACAACTTGAGAACAACTCAGTTTACTATGCGATGCACAAGGTCTGAGCGGTAAAAGTGGTATGAGATGCCAAAGCAACGCCCGGCGTTGCTAGTGTTAGCAACGGGTCCAAATTCCCGGTTCGGTTCCGGGTCCGGTTCCAACCCGGAACCGGACCGTTGCAACGGGTTTCCACCAAAAACCCGGCATTTCAAATCCACAATTTTGGCTCCAATTAA
>Ga0307514_10001868_pt1 | contig 23230 bp, 18 predicted proteins | sample 16_EM_MG_FD_203088 | JGI IMG/M metagenome (GOLD analysis project Ga0307514, IMG submission 203088) | Populus trichocarpa ectomycorrhiza microbial communities from riparian zone in the Pacific Northwest, United States - 16_EM | ecosystem: Host-associated > Plants > Roots > Unclassified | place...
CATTCATGTCCCAATATATATCAATACTTACACGGTTTGGTCATGATATCACAGTATCTCAACAGTGTGTCGTGGTGCAACATTATGGGGACTTGAGCAAAATCATGCCACCTCAATTTTTCCCAGGGTTGCCAGGAGTAACTACGGTGTTTGCTTTGCGGCCCCCTATGAACCGGGAAACCCAAACCACCTTCAGTCTGATAAATGGTGGGACGAGGCGAAAGGTATTTGGCAAGTAAAAAACCAAATGAGATGGCTCCTAAAGAGGGTATGTGCCCTCTAACCCGCCCATACCGTTTCTATGGGCAGGAATAAATACATGTACAGCTGACTCAATACTTTTGCATTGTCAAGGGCGACGAGGTTGTGGAAGGACGTGTTCTGAATGTGTCCACCTGCGCTCTGACCCTCACCAGCGATGACACTGGGGATTGGCACAGCATGGAAACCTTGTGGTATAGCGATGTAGCTATCCCACCAGCAAGCCGACTCGACCCGAGTGTCAAAAAGTTATGTTCCATAACTTACTCGATACCGTATAGGGAGATACGGAAGATACCAACATATATTTCAGCAGGAAAGACCTGTCGAGATGTATACTTTTCGAGGGACATCATATGTGGAGGTGCAAGTTTGGAGTACAGGGTGACCTACAATGGTCGGCTGGTTGCGTGTGTGAATTTCGAGTATATCGACGATTTTTGAGTTGGAGAGATAATATGGAGCGAGCGGCAACGGTGCAGGGCTTAGGTGGATTGTCGTATGTCTAAATTGATATATTTACTACGTTTGGGAACGTCTTCGGTTGGTGATGAGCTTACTGATTTACAATTGCATCTTTACGCGAGTGTTAGATATATGCATAAACTACATGGAATTCGAACGGATATTAGAAAAGTTGGCTCAGTCAAGCTGGGGCAGCAACAATTCCTACAGCTCGACCCATTACCATTCAAACTTTTATGATGGTACCGCAGGGTGTACTACCCATATCAGTCCCCCAGTAACAAACTTACATACAGCTTGACCATGCAGTTTTGATCGGCGATAGAAGCTAGGCTCAGTATTTAAGCAATGCGTACCTATGCCAAACACACCATGGTCGTATTTCGAATCCTTAAACCTAGTCTTGTACCTGATATACACCAACTACTTTATTCGTCAATATACTGTCCACTTTATGGAACCTGAACAATCCAATCCCTCCAAGCCCAATATATGATCCAGAATCGCCATGCAACCCCACAGGTATTTCCCATTCTGTTTCTTCGGTAAGGAAGTTGCAAAAGTCCATCGCTTCAAGGGGTATGTATATGTAGCTGCCCCCCATCCTGCCTACACAGTCCGTGGAGTTCCCAGTCGTGCAATAGGTACGGATTGCATCTGTGAATGCCCAGTTGTTTGCCATCATACATATCATTGGGGCTCTCAAATTCGGCACATGCGCGAGCACTATATATAAGTGGGGAGGAGAACTTTTAGGGAAACATATGTAACTTGAGGAATGCTCTGCGGTGGTACTTGCAGGGATTGCGTCCAAACATGGCACTGAACTCCTCAAGATTGGTAGGTACTTCGGATGGTGATGAACCTCAATGAGTAACGCTCAACGACCTCCTGCCACTGCCTGCAAACAACGGCATATTGTCCGATCCACTCTTCCAAGAGTTGAGTGAAAATATCATGTCCAAAACAATGGAGGCAGGGCATGACATCAGTGCAGGTGAGAGGTGCAATTCTACCGGTAGTCGTCCTTATTTTTTTCGGGGGGGTGATGTCGCAGGCCGTAATTTAGGTACAGTACCCCGCCTACTACTGGGAAATGCGGCACTTATATAAAGTAGTGATCCAACTGTCATGTATCCATCGCAGCGGGAAAATGAAGAACAAGGCATACCGGTAAATAGTTGCACTGCATGCAGCTTGCATTTCATTATAGTGAGCCAATGTTCGATATTGATGAATGAACCATCAATTGCGTACAGACCGAGAACGATCCACCAATCTGTATATATATTGTTGTGTGCGACTATATACATACAAACTGACAGTAGGCATAGTGCAAGTTCTTTACTTTACGGCTACTGTTTACTTGATCGACTGCTCATGCTCTGGGACTGGGAGAGGTTAGTTCCACATCCAAGTTTGATTTGTCCTGTACCTCACTAGGTAGACTTAAAATCTGGTATCCATTCCAGTTCACTAATTACATTCCCCTTACAACAGAGGTGACTCAAGGAGTAGCTTTCCGGGCATCGGACTGGGGCAATTCAGATTAAGTGTATAGACGATATATAAACAAACAACAATTATATATCAGCTAAATGCGAGCAGCGGTGGCTATATTCCAACAGCGGCAGTCGTAATATGCCAGCAACAGTAGCTATATATGGCTATAGAGTATACCAGTATTATATGGCAGTGGCAGCTACTCGAGTGTCCCATGAATTGTCGCACGCTGCATGCAAGCTGCACACCAGAATCTCGATGTCTGTATTGGTCAGTTTGTGAAAAACCAACTATCTGCAGCATGCATGCTATGTGAAGTATATAGATATAGATATAGAAAGATATAGAAGAAGATTTCTCAAGTACCACGCGAGCTACCTAAGCAGGGCGAAATCGACTTTTTCTGTTGACCATGATTATGATCGTCAACATTTCCTTGCCACCCAATTAAACTTCCAACGATCCAAATAAGCTTTTAATATTCTTTCCTCATGTATGCCAAAAACCCGCTAGACTTCGTATATATAATAAGATAACAAAAAACCAGGCCATAAAACTGAGACATGTGGAATATCCCCCTGCAGCGTCATCGATATTTCAAAGCTCCATTGTGTCCCGCCTTTTGGTGCTGGAACCCGAAAATTAAAAAGAAAACACTAGGTTCCTCAAGCCCTCTCAGCAACCTCCCCCTTCTTCAACTCATTCAATGTCCTCGGCCTAAATTTTTCATTGTCAGCATCAAGCTTGTTGAGCTCCTCCTCAACCTTGTTGTACTTCCTGAAGCAGAACCAGAAAGCCAATCCAGCAATCAATGTAGCGGCAGCGATGGACGCGTACATGATGACCAACTTAGGGTTCTTGGAGGTCGGGGAAAGGGCAACTCCGAGGGCAGAACCGAAAGCGTTCTGGAGTAAGAAGATAGACATGACGAGGGACTTCATACTGGCGGGGGCCTTGGTAAAAGCATACTCCAAACCAGTGATGGAGGCAAAGATCTCAGAGAGACCAATGAGGACATAAGCAGGAACCTGAACGGCAATGTGGACTCTGTTGGGGGTCTTTCCACCGTCACACTCAAGAGGGTATTTGTAACATGGTCCGGAAGTATAGATCAAGTGCTGGACGATAGCAGCGTAAATCATGGAGGCAGAAGCGAGGAAGAAACCGAAGGAGATACGAGTGATTGGACGGAAAGGAATTTGGAACCTCCGGAGCAATGGGTACACGCCCTTCTCCATCATTGGGATGAAAATGATGATAGAGATAGGGTTCAAGTTGAAGAGTAAATCGTTGGGAAGACCATGTGTTTCCATAGTTCCGGCCATAGAGACGAAGTTGCTGACCATTTGGCCATAAACAAGCCAGTAGATGGGATAGAACAAGAAGACACGAGAAGCGACCAAAGCGCGCTTAAGCTCATCAACAAAGCTATCGTCCCAGGTGACAGTGCTGCCACCATAATTAGCAATCTGATATGAGGGCTTTGCAGCCTCCATGTTTCCCTTTGCCTTGAGACCAATCCACAAAGCCTTTGCAGCCTCGAGGATGACAGAGCCGCTTGGTGGGCGAACGACATATTTCTTTCTACCGACAATCAAGACCACAATAGCAATGAAGAAGAAGCAGAAAGGCAAAAGATAAGCAGCCCAAAAATCAATCTTGAGCTCCAACCAGACAGTGGCAATCGATGAGAGTGACCCAATGTTGATACACCAGTAGAAAATGTTATACAAACTCTGGATGGTAACGTTGGGGTCAACAATCACTCTTTCTCCAGTTGGGAGAGTCTTGACTCGGGATTTGGTGATAGTGTACTGTTCAGCAATGAGAGGAGAGACATTGGATTTGATACCACCAGTTCTATACAAGAGTTAGTGAATTTCTCTAAATGTTGTTCATGTTTCTTACCCTAGACCTAGAATAATCATGGTAACGACCAACCCTCCGAGACCGGCGCCATTGTCAAGAGAGCCTGGAAGGGATGTTGTGAAAATGACGACCAAACCACAGAGGTAAATGCACGCAAAGAGCATAATAGCATTGTATCGACCCAGCCAGGCATCAGCAACGATGGCACCAATGATGGGAGTGACATAGCACCAGAACTGAAAGAAATAGGACAAGGCAGTAGCACTCGACTGCCCGAGACCCAAGGCTCCTGGTAACCGAGCTCCATCACTGACAACACCTCGAGGGTTTTGCATATAATTCTCTGGATACACAGATTAGCTTTTTTTACTTCCAACTTGAACGTAGAAGGTACGCACGGAACGGGCCAGTCAACCCATAGTAAGTGAACCGTTCGGCCAGCTCAACGATCGCAACAAGATAGGCACTGTATGGTATCTTATCGCCTACGTGTCTCATAATGGAATTTTCGAGTTCTGTTGGCTCTCCTCCATCTTCTGTTGGACTCTCTTTTCCAGCGGAGGTGCTGATGCTTTGCCTCGGGGGTGTAGGATTCAACTCCGACTTTGACTCTGCCCTGTATCACCATCAGTATATGAGCTCTTAGTCTGGCTGCACTGCCCCTCGTAATGAACTCTGGGGCGTGCAAGTAAAACATACTGCAGTGTGGTAACGGGGTTTCCAGTTTCAGTAGCCATGCTGGCTTTGGAAGGAGTAATTGAGGGGGTGTCTTTCTTGAGAGAGATAAGACTTCGGCCAGTAAATAAAATTGGCGGGTATAAGGTTGGGTGCTAGCTAACCTTCCCGGCTGGAAAACCTGCGCACAACAGAGCACGCAACTGTGGCGGAAACACACATATTTAAACCCAAAGAAAAGAAGGAATGCGGGGGAGTTAATTTGTAGCCTGGTTGGTTTAATTTTGCCTGAGAATTTCACCTGGTTCTGGCATTACTTGTGATATGTAACTCTCTAACTCGTCTCCTGCTTACAGGGAAGAGGTATGGCTACTGCCATAAGCTACTGTAGGTAGTATGAATACGAGCAACGATTTACGCGGCGTTGGCCGGTGGCCGGAGAAAGTGTAGGTGGGTGCGGTTTGCATCCAGACAGCTTCTCTCTCAACCACGCAGCAGTATGTTATGTACATTGTACATACATACATGTAGATAACTGCCGTCCCTGAAGAGATATCTGCTTCTATGGCGATGCTGGTATTGATGGTTAGCAAACCTTTTGCGCTGCGTGCCCTTCAACATACGTTACGGTACAAGTTACCAACTTACCCAGGTAAGTAAGCTGTCTGTCTGACGCCCAGACGGGAAGCCGTTGGACATCCCTGCCTACGTACATATGTAAAGTAAGTACTTACCTAGCGGCCGCCGGTTTTAGTACAGGCGCCACATAGAATCCCGTTTCATAATCCCAAACAGGCAGGACTATGTACATGCCCAGTAGTTTTTTTCACAGAACTTACACTATGCCGAGGGCATCCAGCTTTGTGTGCGCAAGCCGAGCCTCGGCCCTTGTACTGCATGCGTTATATGTATGACCCTGATACAGCATACCATGCCCATTCGATCGTTGGAGTGCAAAAGTGATGAAGATCAGCAAGGTACCGTACATAAGTACCACTCCTACAACATGCAAGTGCTTTGCGTGGTCAGCAGTCCAGCTTGAACGTTTGACGATCTTCGCAAAGTGATAGCGCCAGTCGAGGGGGTGGTGTTGCACATGGGTACCGCCCAGACTTGTGTTAACCGATAAAGTAACCGCTCTCAGCAGCGCCCCTAAAAACCTCTGTCTTGTTAGCTCAGCTTTCTAAATGCAATTTTGCCATTACCCGCCACGGGGTTGTCTTTATTTGCTTGGTGACTATGTAGGTCAAGAGTGTGTTTCGGTCGACCAACACTGTAGGCTCGAAAAGTAAGGAGAGGCTGTACTGCATGGAATGTCCATGTTACTCCATCACAGGCCGCGAACCCCGCCTCATAGCCTAAGGCTCCCTTCGGGGGAAAGGCGTATAGACTCAAAAAAAAAAAAAAAAAAAAACAGGCCGCGAACCCTTGCAGAGTAAACATGTATGTAATACTCACACTAAACTATTCACTTTGATATACATAGATAAGTAACCACTGATATTTTGTTGAGTCTACACGTCTATGCAGCCTGAGGCTATGAGACAGAGCACTGATTTGTCATTATATTATCTGCGGCTGATTCTCCACTAGTCTGTAAGCCGGCCAGGGTCAACCCAATTCTGAATTCCATTTCCACATATTCATTCATTTACAAACTCCAAAAGTTGAGTTATTTGTGAATAATAGTATAGATGCTCATAGAGGGAATATCTGACTGTACATGAATGTTGTCAGGGAAGATAGTAGCATCGACGGAAGAAACGTCACGGGCGGTGGGGAGAAGCGTCCCGTCGCCTCTATACCAATGGGTAAGAGGAAAGTGTTTAAGCTGACGATGCCGAACACAGCTCGAAGGATCCAATTATGCAAGGCTTATAGGTCGATTAATCGTAGAATTAGTTGATAAGAAAAGCAACCATATTGCTTGTGGGTATTGTTCACCTAAAATACTCATCTCCCAGATTGCCAATCTCATACAGGGTCTGAGTCTTTGTTTATGGATTTTGCCACGAAGTATTTGGAGTAAGGGATTAATTAATTACCATATCTAATGCGAAGATGCACCTTTTCTGTGATTTTTTCCCTCCCAGCTGGCTTCCTTTGATAATCTCCCAATAGAAGTTTTGCTCATTGAGTTATCCTTGCCCTAAGTGCGCGCTCCAGTCCCTCCCCCCTCCCCTCCCATTTGCGCCCCTTTCCTTTTACGTACAGTTCATATAAAATTTACCACCCCGTTGCACCATTCCCAGTCTTCCCAAATCTTTGTCCATTCCTACCTCTCCCATCTCTCACCCCAGGTACCCTTCTCACCCTAGGAGGAAACTGCTAGTTTTCTGACTGGTTATAAATTTTGATAGGATAAATTGAGATCCAGAGTCCCCATCTTACAAAGTCAATTATACCCAACACTGAAAACCGCTTCAGCATAAGACAGATGATAAAGAATACGGGAAGATCAAAACGCAAAGGGGAAGATCCATAGAGAAGGCCCTCAAGGACCTCTCTGCCACAGGTTGATTGAGTCTCTTCTGAGTGAGTGATTATGGTTGGAAGCTATTGCAAGTATCCAGAGACTTCTGTATAAGTTTTAGGGAACGTTTTTCGCATGCTGGAACCGTCGTCAGATATTTCCCCATCGGGCAGTGACTTCCTAATTTGGAAGACTGCATCTGACATTACCGCATAAACTGATAGTTAAGAACCCCTGTCTCAGTGGAAAGACAGGGGTTCTTGAACACGGTCGGGGGGGATTTTGGAGGGAGAAAATACGATCTTATTCATGGATACGGTCTTATATACAGGATGTAAAGCTAGTCTATGATTTCCTCCTCCAAACTAACTGCAGAATCAGAATCGGAGGCCTCTGAGGCGTTGGAGAGGTCGGATGGGTCAGGGTCGGAGGGGTCTTCGAAGCTGCGTTACAGAGGTGCACAGCTGAATATAGCCTTACTCGCTATAGCTGAGCATAGCGATACTCGACGTTGGCCACAGCTAAGGCTGCCACCACCGTACGGTCTTATTCACAGTACTTTCCCTGGGTCATAGCCTACAGCATCTTATTCGCCGATCCAGTCTTAACAGCTGATACGGTCTTGTACACCAATTTCTACGGTATTACTTGGCCACAGCTCTGGCTGTGTGTCAGTCTTTTTGTTTTTTTTAAAGCAAGACTATCAGCGCTACCATCTAGCCTTCGTGCACTCACTTTCTTATGCTTTGTAAGAAAGATATTATCCACTATACTTAGTGCCGGGCTGTAGCCGTTAATCTTGGGGGTATATTGGGCATTTTGGGTTATTTGAAACAGAATACCTGGTATTTGCTCCCCGCTACTGTGTTCTCCTGGACAATGAACGGAAGCAATGATTGGGAAATTGAATATCTGTAGTTGTATGTATCTATCTCCTAATGACTTCTAGTGCCACCTGTTGTGAAGGCGAGGGGTGGACAGTTGCAAAAGAAAATTGCATGTTGGACCTGACTATGCTGGGCCCGGCCTTGACCAATATAGTATGAACCATCCTCTCTAGGTTCTAGCTACTTGCTGTACCCATTATCGGATCTATATGGAGCTGCAGGTAGAATCTTAATTTTTCAAGCTTCAGGGCATATTCGATGACTCGATCTACAAGATGGGTGCTTAAAAATGATACATGGTGACAGATTTTGTGGCTCGACTCTCAATCCCCTACTGCGAAGTTACATATACTCAGATCTGGAAAGTTTTGAATGCAAGTCTGGAGAAGTGAGTCGGGGCCAGCATCCCCAGAGTCATGCGCAGGGATAAAAGATGAGAAGCGTACGGGTGATTCCACCGAATCTTTTATACAACATCCAGGATCTATCATGTATTTCTGCTTCAAAGAGTCTGACTAACTGAAAAAAATATATATGCTATAACAAATAGCGACATAACTGATTGGTACTATATCTCTCTGTACATGAAACGACCTACATACTTTGCCAAACTACCCCCCCCCAATTGTGTTTTGCCAAGGATTTATACCTCTCTTAGATGATAACCATATTCCTTTCATCAGGAGCTACAGTCTTCCTTCGCCATTACCAGATACATACAGTACATATACTTGGGCACTTGCGAAATCCGGCTGAGCTTGCGCACCCTAGCTATCTTATCTGCTCTTGGCATACAAGAAAACAAGTATTGGAGAATGGCAAGATGTTACTGTAATAGTTTGTAGTTCATTCATTCAGAGGTAGGCTGTATGTAGTTCAAGTAATTTGCTGTGTGGAGCAGACTCAAAACCGTCTTCCCCCGCCCCAGTAACTGCACACATACACAGCCCTTGCCCGTTCCTGCCTGTATTGGAGACGCTAGGGCAAACCTGATCACTGGGTGTCAAGTTTGCCTAGACACAGATGTATAATCAATCCTGTAGAAGATAAAGTATTGGTCGGCCTTATTCAGGGGGTAGTTGTTTAGATGGCGTTCGAGGCCCTATACGCCAGGAAAGGCAGTGACTACCTGATTTAGTTTAGTACCCATCGAAAACGGACTAGTAAGTCTCGTACCAAAGTTTGAGTCCTATGTATGAGGGCAATACAAGACACAAAAATGTCCAAGTTCTTATTACTACCACAAGATCATAGTCCGCCGCACAGAAAAGAAGACATTGATAATGCTAATTACTGTTTATGGGTTCTCGGCAAAGGGCGAGAAGCTTCCTCCTAGGAAAGCCCCCTACATGCCCGAAACGAAACGCGGTTCATAGCAAAAAACTACTGATAATGTATATGGTTGATGCATACAAAACAGCCCTCAGGTTACAGATACAGAGTTCAGGGTAACCGTGAACTCACCGAAAGTCATAAGCCATAGACACTGGAGCAAACACATATCAAATGAATCAGGAAGTGAGTAAACTGTAAAAAGGGCGAAGGAGGACAGCCTGCTTGTGGAATTTCCCATCTATTCAACTATAAAGAAAGTTCTGTCTATTATGAACAAACCAGACCACCAGATACTTGCTTGCTTTTAGTTTAAAACCACAGAAGCACAGAAATACAGTATATACACTCAGAAAGTCCCCAGCAAATGCCAAAAAAATGTATAAAGAAAAAGGAGCAAAGTAAACTATGTACAATGTATGTATTATATACAAGTAAACACACCATAGGGGCACTAGACAAATATGAGAGTAACTCAAGGCACGCATTAGTCCAGCATACAACACACCAAAAGATGAGCGGAGTGATCATGGGAAGAGAGGGTAGGCTGCAGCAGACGGGTATGGAGGATCAGTACTATGATGGTGCGCACCCTAGGAAACTCAAACATCCAGCAAGTATTAACTTTTGCTGACCCTTCTCCCCCGTTTTGACTTCTTCTTCTTCTTAGGCTTGGAGGTAGTGTCAGCACTCTTGGAGGGGGTATCAGCACGCTTGGAGGTGGTATCAGCACCCTTGGAAGGGGTATCAGCACCCTTGGAGGGGGTATCAGCACTCTTGGAGGTGGTATCAGCACGCTTGGAGGTGGTATCAGCACGCTTGGAGGTGGTATCAGCACTCTTGGAGGTGGTATCAGCACTCTTGGAGGTGGTATCAGCACTCTTGGAGGTATCAGCACTCTTGGAGGTATCAGCACTCTTGGAGGTATCAGCACGCTTGGAGGAAGCGGCTCGTGGCGGCTTTGTAGTCTCAACTGGTAACGGCTTATGCTTCCGCCTCAACTTTACTTTCCCCTCAACTATTTCTCCACTGTCAGTTGGCTCCACACTCTCAACTTGTTTCCCATTGTTGAACTGCTGCTTCCCACGCTTAAGCAAACCCCCCCTCTCTCTAGTTTTAGGCAGCGGCCCAGTCTCGCGCTTCGAAGTCCTCGATAGCTTTCGACGCACGAGTAGTTTTCCACTCTCAACCGGCTCTTCCTTCTCGGGCTGCTTCCATTGTTGTAAACTCTGAAGTGCCTTGTTGCCTCCAACGGGCTTTCCGCGTCCCCGAGTGATGTGTGGTTTTTCACTCTCAGTTGGCTTCTCATCCTCAACCGGTTGTTCCTTCTTCCATTGTGGTAAACGCTGAAGCGCCATGTCGCCTTCAGCTAGCTTTCTGCGCCACCGATAGAACTGTGATTCTTGTTTTTCACCTCCAACTGCCTTTCCACTCTCAATCGGCTGTTCCTTCATGGGCTGCTTCCGTTGTTGTAAACTCTGAAGCGCCTTACCGCCTTTAGCTGACCTTCCGCACCACCGAACGGACTGTAGCTTTTCACTCTCAGCCGGCTCTCCACTCTTAACTTGCTGTCCCCCCTCAACTTGCTTCCATTGTTGTAGGCTCTGAAGCATCTTGTCACTCCCAACTGGCATTCTGCTCTCAGGCCGCCACCGAGTGAACTGTGGTTTTTCACTCTCAGCCTTTTCGCTCTCAACTGGCTGTTCCTTCTCAAGCTGCTTCCACTGTTGTAGGCTCTGAAGTATCTTGTCACTCTCAACTGGCATTCTGCTCTCAGGCCGCCACCGAGTGAACTGTAGGTTTTCACTCTCAACCTTTTCGCTTTCAACTGGCTGTTCCTTCTCAAGCTGCTTCCACTGTTGTAGGCTCTGAAGTACCTTGTCACTCTCAACTGGCATTCTGCTCTCAGGCCGCCACCGAGTGAACTGTGGGTTTTCACTCTCAGCCTTTTCGCTCTCAACTGGCTGTTCCTTCTCAAGCTGCTTCCACTGTTGTAGGCTCTGAAGTATCTTGTCACTCTCAACTGGCATTCTGCTCTCGGACCGCCACGGGGTGAAGTGTGGTTTTTCACTCTCAACTAACTGTTTCTTCTCAAATTGCTTCAATTGTTGTAGGCTCTGAAGTATCTTGTCACTCTCAACTGGCATTCTGCTCTCAGGCCGCCACCGAGTGAACTGTGGTTTTTCACTCTCAAGTGGCTTTTCGCTAACCGACTTGAGTACGACTACAGCCGGCTTTTCATCCTCAGACCACTTACCAGTCATAACCCACTGTATCCTCGGCCCTTCCTGCTGTAAACCTTCCCCCACCGCCCTCGCCGCATCGCCCAAAATCACATTCCCCATATTCCCCATTCCTGGCCCCTTTAACCCCATAAACCCCGCCGCCGCGCCAGGGCCCATCCCCATTAACTCGCTCATCTTCCCCGCAACAATCCCCACGACTCGCTTCGGTGTAGGGGAGACCCTCACCCCCAGAGCCATTATCCCGGTTAGCAGTACCAGACTTCCCGCCTGGTGCACCGCCGCGAGTGGAGTAGGGACCATATAGATCAAGGTGCTAATCCCCAGCGCCACCTGCAGCATCACTAGGTGCAGCACCCCATTGACCCCCATCCTAATTTTCCGGGTAAGCAGCCCCCACACCTTTGCCCCATTAGCCCGCCCAAACCTCGCCCACAGCCAGAATCCGACAATGGAGGAAAAGGTAGTCATGGCTAGACACCTATGCTGGAATTGGACCGTTGACGGGTTCTCCAGCATGTTTCTCCACCAGAGATCCTTATAGTTCTCTTTATCTCTCGCGTAAAATGGATTGAACAGTTCGCTACTAGGTGGCTTATATCCAGTCCCCATTTGGGGGAAATCATTGTATATCAGCCCAGCATCTAGTCCAGCTACTAGACCCCCCGACAGTGCCGTCGTGAAGGTCAACAGCGCCAACCCTAATACCATCCTCCTCAGCGGCCGTAGTCTTGGGTCAGAGAGAACCCTGAACTCCGTCTGCGCCAGCACAGGGTTGACGATGAATTTATGACTCCGGAGGATACTAAGTCCATTATACAGCATTGCCAAGTAAAGAGTGAATGCAGCGCAAAGGTGTGCAGTTAACCTGTATTGACTGACTCTCGGCACAGAGTTTCCTGGTGTGGTGAATAAATCGTCCTTGAGTCCAGATTTCACCATCCACCATCCAATGAACCCCTGGAATCCAATCAGCCCTGATATCCCTACCAGATTTGCAGCAGTTCGAGGAGTTACTCGTCCTCGAGAGATGAAATATGCTGCGGGAATCACAAATGTTAGACCAATCACCCGGCCCCATAACCGATGCGTCCATTCCATGTAGTAGATAAACTTGAACTCATCCAGCGTCATATTATGATTCAAAATCCTGTATTCAGGAGAGTCTTTGTACTTCCCAAATACTTCTTCCCAGTCGACTTTGTTCAAGGGTGGAATTGTGCCAGTAACGGGCTTCCATTCGGTGATGGAGAGGCCGGATTCAGTGAGTCGAGTGAGACCACCGAGGACGACGATACCGAAGACGAGGCCGGCAGAGCCGAGGAGCCAGTAGCCTATAGTTGGGCCATCGGTTTCGCTGAACCAGCTCTTTTTCCGTTTTGAATCTGATCCGGCTCCTCCGGCTCCTTCACCTGCCGTAGTAATGGGAGCACGAGGAGGGGGAGGGGGAGGGGGAGGAGGGGTGGGAGGGGTAGCAGTGGTGTCAGTGAAGTTGAGCTTCCCTCTAGCTCCTCCTCCAGGCTCAGCTCCTACCCCAGCTTCAGGCTTACCTCCAACTCGAACACTAGTTCCACTCCCAAATCCAGTGAGATTGAGATTCCCCAAGTCAGCACCAACTCCAGGAATAGCCCTACCTCCAGTGCTAATACTAGCTCCGCCTCCGGCTCTAGTCGTGGCTGTGGTGAATGGCCCGCTGAGGGGTGATGGTAATGGCGTTGGGTCCCTGTTGATGTTGACGAAACTTATGCTCGGTCTAAGCTCGCCTTCAATAGCTGCATTCTTGGAGGTACGGTCGAAACTTATGCTCGGTCTAAGCTCGCTTTCAATAGCTGCATTCTTGGAGGTATGGTCGAAGCTTATGCGTGGTAATGGCGTTGGGTCCCTCTTGATGTTGACGGAACTTATGCTCGGTCTAAGCTCGCCTTCAATAGCTGCATTCTTGGAGGTATGGTCGAAACTTATGCGTGGTAATGGCGTTGGGTCCCTGTTGATGTTGATGGAACTTATGTTCGGTCTAAGCTCGCCTTCAATAGCTGCATTTTTGGAGGTATGGTCGAAACTTATGCTCGGTCTAAGCTCAGCTGCATTCTTGGAGATATGGTCGAAACTTAGACCAAAACTATATCTACCCTCCATCGAGTTGGCAAGTTTTTCTAGTGGTGACCTGCTATCGATATCTCCTAGACCTTTCCGCCTTTTCCCTCCTCGGGCGGTGGTAGAAAAGAGCCTTCCATCCCCAAAAAAAACCCGTCGTAATATGGGTATCCCTGTCCTCCCCTCCAGGCTCTGTAGACCCACCAGCCCTCTCCTCCTAATGCTATTCAGGTTCAATAACCTCCCCACCGCCAGGCTCCGCCGGAAAAGACATTGTGATGCTGTGGAAGATATTGACGATGTTGGGGGCCCCGCCCCGCGAGCGAGTAAGAACGACGATGCCATGCTAGGTAGTTGGCAGGCGCTTTCTAGGTGCCTTGGTGTATATCCCTCCCAGACGGAGTGGCGGAATATATTCCGCCTCGTATACTGTTCGGGATTTGGAGTTCGGAATTGTCTGTTCGCCCCGCATTCAGCGGCAATTGTTATCTCTCCAGGCCCAAGTACTGCTCCCAGGAACCCCCAAGCGTGAGAGAATAGTTGCAAAGATGGTTATCTACCGCAATTGCACTGCTTGCACAATCAGCGATGTTTGCCGGGTATCGTATGAGTGAAAATTGGCATGGGGCCGGCATCCAACAAATAAAAGTAGACAAAATCTGACCTTGCACCGAATCGGTTATCACATCTGCCATCCCTCGCTTGGCGAGATGCAGCCCGCTGATCATACCGGCGATGCATATGTATCACCACGTGACCATGCATGGCAGATAGGTACTGTATATATGAGGGATGCGATATGCAGAGTATGCAGAAGATACAATGAAGAGCCCGAATTCCGCGCGCGCGCGGCGCCGGCGTAGGTACACACAAATACGCTTTCCTCTCAGCCTTGCCCCGGCCTGATGTGGGAGCGTGGGAGGCATTCCCGGGGCAAAAGCAGTTCGGTCACGGCCAGCCAACTGCGCGAACGTGGTCAGCGTGCTGTTTCAGACCATCGCAGGCTGTCAAAGTTTCATGGCCTGGCCGATGGCCCGACAGTCCGCGGCCCCCCTATCCCCGCTGGGCAGCGTTGAGCCCCTCCCCTCCCCCCAGCCAATAGCGGGTTATCAGGCTAGACGCCGCACTTTGAAACAAAGTCAATTTTTATTGCATGACATCATCTAGCCATCTACCGTCCAATTTCCCCTCCCTCTCTTATCCCACCCGTTCCACTCTGCCCTACCCTCGATATCACTGCAGCCCATGATCGTAGCCCCCTGAACCCTTGCTATCTAGCTTATGCCTTCGCCTCTGCCATGTCATAGGGCTGTCCGCTTCGAATCTACTCAATGAAAATGAAAATGAAAATGAAAATGAAAGAAAAATTCTCCCATCCTATCCTGGCCGCTGCCAGCTCACTCCCACCCGTTGGGCATTCCGCAATATATACCCCATAAGGTGCATCAACCTCGCTGATTTGATGGCAATGTTGAAGCTCTGTACCGAGACCTGGCCCTTGGAGCGAGACTAAAGACGTAGCCATAGAACGATGACCAACAGTGGCAACAGAAAACCCCAAAATGCTTCCAATGCGTGTGACCCAACCCAGTGAAAAGAGATGTTAAGGAATTTAAATAAATAAAAATAGAAAGGAAATCCTCCCCCACCCCCCTCCGAATGTGAAGTTGTGTCAACGGTTCCTTCGGCCTCCAAAATATTTCCTGGAATTCCCTGGCCCACTCCAGCATAAAGTATAGGCCAAGGGCTCCAGCATGGATTGATTCGGACCACGTACTGTGAGGACTACTTTGCCCAGGACAAGCTATGAGTCCACCCCCTCTTCTCAGCGCACGGTTCGCAAACGTGCCTGCTGCATTTATTGCAGCGGCGCATGTGTCTTGCAGGTTTGCCTTTTCCCACGCAGCGATTCTTCTCGCAGAAGTCGCACTTATTCGTTCCAGTTTTGACTTCGATAAAGTCTGCTTCAGTATGGACTGGAACTGGGGTCATATCGTTCGAGGGCATGTCGAAAATGTGATGCTGATCTGACGAAAGTGTCTTGCAATATAGGGCGCAAAGGGGGTTCCTAAGCTATTATCTGAATGCCCACAGCAGCTTGTGTATGTTCGAAATACACTCAAAAAGGCAGCGGTAGTCGCTAAGGGAAAGATGGCTCGATGGGTAAGGGATATAATAGAATTGTGGTTGTAGCTTCACTGCTGGCGAGATTGCGTGTAGGCTATTTAGGAGCGTGGAGTAAGAAGGAGGAATGGAGGGGAGGAGCGCGAAGATATAGATTTGGAAGGTGAGGTTCACAGTCGTGCTGAGACTGGTACGAGGCAGCTTAGGGGCCATTGGAGGATCTATCCAGGTGCTTGAATGACGTTGAAAATGAATGTTTGAGCTCCGCCTTTAGGGTTTCCTTCCTAGAGCAACCAGAGCTGAATTCACTAAAGAGGCAAGCTATTGTGACAAATTAGGGTAAAAGCTTGCCTACTTTCACATATGTAGTAGGTTGCTGGTGTGGTTATGCTCTCTTCCCACTGGGCGGCGTTCCCCTCGGGGAATTCGTGGTTTTGCGCTCTCGTGCAGAGGCCCTGCTTCTTGTCCACCGTGTTCCCCTGCAATATTGCTGTGACGTGACTCGGGCTTATTGAATTGGTGAATAGGATCAGCGTGGCTATGATTGAGTGCCTCGTTTTGAACGTTGTTGGAAGGCAAATTTGGTGCAGCAGAGGCGATCTGGCTGAAGTCAAGTGAGGCATCGAAAGGGCTCGGAAGTCGACAAAAGCTAATCCGCCCTATTCCAGACTGTAGTTTCGGAGCAGAGGACTGGACTTGCCTCGTAGGAAAAACCAGGGCCTGCAATCAGCGTGCCCAGTGCTAACTGTGTGCCTACACCCTAATTTTGAGCTGGGCGGTCGTCGATACAGTTCCCACCCGCATAGTAACAGGCCGGATTCCCCCTCCACCCCTCTTCCAGTCAAATACAGTGAGAAAAATTGGAAAAAAAGTCCTGCATGAGTGGCATAGTGCCTGTATCAGAATACCACCATGTGAGTACCTATACAGTCTACCCCATGTGGCCTCCCATGGTTAGTAAGTTGCCAGGGTGAAACCGGAGGCAGAATGCCTGCTACAGGCGGGCGGTGGGCCGCTTTATTTGGAAGACTGAAACCGTGACCTCCCACTGGCAGAGAATTCCATCGGGAGAGTATTCCTCAATGAAGCAAGCTTCGACATCCACGGAAGGAACGACCAAGTGACCTCCCCTACGCAGCAACTATACCGCGTGATATTTCCTCCCCAGAACACGACCAGTTCTGGGAAAACGCAGGTGTACTTGAGAGTACGGACTGTTCCTTCCTCTCGAGGGTCGCATGCTGCCAGCTTCCCGAGAATCAAGCCTTCTATACCGCGTATGAAGGAAGGCACAGGACTCAATGAGACGGACCAACCACCGAAACTACGCAAACTTTAACTTCAATGCAAAAAAATAAACCGGTACTTTGCATAGATAGATATGATGCCGAGATGTTGGCCAAACTTGGACTGCCAAAGAGGGGTTGATGGGACTCATATACTTGTCGGTGGCTCTGAGAGTGACATCAGAACAGAAAAAATAATGGAGGTTGACGATGAAATTATATGCAGGCTTGAGATGTGCAGCTGATGGCTATCAAAATGCTTGAAACAAAGAGCGACTGGTCCAAGCTAGTGGCCGGCGATGTTCGATTTCATGTCTTGAGTGAAGAAACATCGGACAACATATGCATAGCCGGAGAGATGGTGGACCTAATCAGATGCGTAGGGAAAGCAAAATACGCAGGCATGTCAGAGTACCAACAAGGGTAGCACCAACGGGACTGGGAAAAAAGGAAAGAAGGAGGGGGGATAAAGAGCACAAAAGTTCGAAAGAGGAAGTAATGGCATGCGGGGTATATTTCCTAGCACGACCAGAGGTATGGCGAAATGAGACAGTTCAAGGGCTTGCCATCGGCAGTGCGACCGAGAAGGAAATGGCAGGGTATACGGGTATCGCAATGGACGGGAGACGGAGATTTCGTGGTGAACCGATGCAAGGCCGTAAAGAAAGAGAGAATGTTATATTGGGAGCTTGAGAATATCGTTTGCAGTTGTATGTTCCTGAACTCAGAAGACTAGGCCTGATCCCATCCGCTAATCCCTACCCCTCGTTGCCTGGGGCCTGGTTATTTCAGACGTGGGGGGGCTTCATAGTACCAGAACACGCAACATGCAAGCTGTCGTACCATGCCAACGCCTGAGGGGCAGGGAAGTACATACTCAGTACTTAGGCCTCGTAGCCTTTGAACGCATTCCGCAAGCGAATTTTATCCCAGTCTCGGGTCGACACTGCTACCCATGTACCTGATACATGTGAGCATGAATGACATGGGGCAAGCCGTAATTAGGTACAGCGGGAGTAGGAATATTGCTGGAGCACGCCGGAACGGAGATACTTGCCATCGATTAGTCTGGTTGCACAACCCCTCGAAGATCCATAGGGTCCCCAATCCAAACATGAAAGGAAGGGGGGCTTAAGGGGGCAGACGTTGATACAGGGAGCAGTCGGCTCGGAGGGCGTTGTACTAAGCAATCGGCTGTATTGGTGCTTGCTCCTATTTGGTACAGTACAGTCTAGAGTGCATATGTAGTACTCCATACCAAGTACTTGCATACTATGCACCTCCCGTGAAGCAGCGCTCTGTAACTTTACTGCATGTGGCATAGCACGCCCGCCATGTGGGTGTGTAGTCAGCCCGCCCAATCAGCTCCGCTTACGGCGGCAAAGCAAAAAAAGTCGCCTGCAAGAGAAAAAGTGTTTGCATAATGCTTAAAATTTCTTGGGATATCAACTTTTATTTGGCTCCCACCGTCTACCTACTTACACTCTAACCCCAACCCCCACTGCACCAAGCTACCAAAACCCTCCACCGCCGCAGCCGCCGCTGGTCCCTCAGATCCTTTTCAGCTCGGGAATTGAGCCAAGTTATACTGTATCAAGCTTCTTATAAGCTTCTCATCAATCGCATACAGACTATCTTCCTGATCGTGGGCTCCATACCCTCCCAGCTTCGAGTAAATAATGCAAGATCATACTCGTGACCCTTGCCCGTGGGTTATCCTCAATGATTTTGGTGGTGCTTTCGCTATGGGAGTATGCTGTCATCCTCTCAACCTCTCACTCTAGCCTTGCAGCGCCAATTTACAGTTGAAACTGACAACGAACATACAGTCTGTCGGTGGTGCGATATGGCATGGAATTAAAGGTTTCAGGAACTCTCCAGTGGTACTTCCCCCCTGAAACGTTGACGGGTGTTGCATCTAGCTTACGAGGAGCACAGGGCGAACGACGGATTGGTGCATTGACAGCGATCAAGGCCCGCGCACCGGTGCTGGGGGGTAACTTTGGTGTATGGGGCGGATTATTCTCAACATTTGACTGTACTGTGAAGGGCATCCGAAAGAAGGAGGACCCTTGGAATGCCAGTACGTCTAGACGCACCTACATCAGCCGACTTCAAATCGGGCACAAGGCTCACGTCTAGCAGTTATAGCAGGTTTCTTCACCGGTGGTTCTCTTGCAATGCGAGGGGGGATTAAAGCCTCAAGGAATGGTGCAATTGGTTGCGCTATCCTCCTAGCAATTTTCGAGGGTGTGGGTATTGGAGTCCAGAAGATGATGGCAGCACAAGCGCCTCCACAACAACCATTAGTATGTTATCCCCACTATAACCTCACCGATGAATGCTTGTGCTGATCTGTGAATGGCCTTTAGTTACCAGAGAGCTATGGTCAATTACAAGGTTCATCACCAACCCCTCAGACTCTTGCTGTTGCGTAAACCCTCAATTATTCCCCAGAAGTTCATCTATCATTGCAGCTCATCATGCGGAGCCCTGGAACTTCGATTGCAGCTCACTATCGCTCTAGCAAATCACACATTACGCCTGATTGCTTTTCTCCGTATTATAACATTTTGGCTTATATGCATAATCTCACCAGTTTCCCCTTACCTTTGTATTTTGTTCGTTTATTTGGGGGGTAGGTTTAGATTTGCGTGTACGATTTGTTCGCCTGCCGGTGGAAGCAGGCAGGGACTCTCAACTCTACTCTGTTTTTGTACCTTGAGTGCTGGGAAAATCTTTTCAGTACTCTACTGTATATAGTATCTGTATTTTTTCTCGCTAGTTGTTGGCCTTGAATTGGAGCATGGAGCTTTGTAAAAATAGAATTATTATACAGAAACAATTGACCAGTCAGGGTATTTTTTATTCTATGCGAGTGATGTGGTTGCTTTGGGTTGAGAGTCATAAGCAATGCCCCCCACTAACAAGCAACCCCACCTTAGTATCAACCACAAACGTCCTGAGCATCACCACCGATAACCCTTGAACACAGCAACCCGCGGGCCGTTGTTTCAGTAATCGCTTGCCGTCCATCAAGATGTCGGATTTACCTACAAGGGTTCTCGAGGCTGTCGCATCTGCGGCCTCGTTACCCCGCCTCTCCTCCGAGGCATTTCCGGCAGTCGATCCTCTCCATGTCAAGTCCGCCCTCGACTCCCTCGCATCAAGAGAGATGATCATCTATGAGACAATCGACAAGGAGGAAGCTGAGCTCACGGATGAAGCTGCCGGGATTGTCAAAGATGGCAGTCACGAAGCTAAGGTCTATGAGGCGGTCTGCAAGTCCCTTGATGGACTGAAGATCTCGGAATTGGCCAAGGTGGTAGGAGCATCTAGTGCAAAGGTTGGTCAGGGGAAGGCGTTCAAGGAGGGTTGGATCAAGAAGGATGGCGATAGGCTAGTCAAGGGTGTCAGTACCCCCCGCTGTCATGGCAATGTCATCAGAGACTGACGGAGACCTTTGCTTTGCTACCAGGCCCCATCAATCAAGGATGTCACCCGTGAAAACCTCCGCATAATTCAGTCAACTCGCACGCATCCCGATGCCGCCACACTCACCGACTTAAAAAAACGAAAGCTTGTAACTATGGTGAAGCGGATATCCTTTAAAATTAACAAGGGTCCCAAGTTCGCCACACAAATCATCAAGGAAGAGACAGACTTAACAGCAGAGATGCTAGCCTCTGGGGACTGGAAATCAAAGACCTTCAAGCCATATAACTTCAAGGCTCTTGGTGCCCCAGCCAACAGTGGGGCATTGCACCCATTGATGAAGGTCAGACATGAATTCAGGCAGATTTTCTTCGAGATGGGGTTCGAGGAGATGCCAACCAATCGGTAAGTTTGTTGGATTTTATCTCATTCTGGTCCTGTGGCGTATCGACATTGCGAACAGGTGATTGCTCGGGGCGGCAAGCCACAGGGCCAAAATACATCCTGCTGCTTTGAGTTTTGATATTTGAGTTTTTTGATAGTAAGCTCTATCATTGCGCCGCTAACTTTTACCCCTCACAGTTTTGTCGAATCCGGGTTCTGGAATTTTGATACCCTTTTCGTCCCCCAACAACATCCTGCCCGTGACCTCCAAGACACATTCTACATCTCCGACCCCGCTGTTGCCGACCCACCACGAGATGATGCTACAGGGGAGCCCCTTACAGAATACTGGTCTAATGTGCGGGAAGTCCACGAGAACGGGAAATATGGATCCCTGGGGTACAGGTACCCCTGGAAAGAAGACGAGTCTCTACGATTGGTTCTCCGCACACATACTACGGCCATCTCGGCCAACATGCTGTACAAGCTGGCAAAGAACCCCAGAGCAGGTATGAACCCTGTCCTACCCCTCCCCGTTATGATCGACGGTCCCTGTTCTTCTAGAAAACCGGCGGTTGCTTATCTGCGCCCATGCATGATGCTACAGCAAAATACTTCTCCATTGACAGAGTCTTCCGGAACGAGACCGTCGACGCCACTCACTTGGCTGAATTTCACCAAGTCGAAGGAGTGATTGCAGATTACAATCTTACTCTCGGTGATCTCATTGGATTCATGCAAACCTTCTTCGCTAAAATGGGTGTCCATGATCTCCGCTTCAAACCCGCATATAACCCCTACACCGAGCCCAGCATGGAGATCTTTGGGTACCACAAGGGACTCGGAAAGTGGGTTGAGATTGGGAATTCGGGGATGTTCAGGCCCGAGATGTTGGAGGCTATGGGGCTGCCAAAGGGCATGAAGGTCCATGGATGGGGCTTGAGTTTGGAGAGGCCCACAATGATTAGGTATGCGGTTAGTAATATCAGGGAGTTGTTAGGGCATAAGGTGGATCTAGGATTCGTGAAGACCAATGCCGCGGTCAGATTCTAGATTGGGGGATGGAGTGATTGGGTCAAAGTGCTATCAGGTTTATCAGCGATAGGGCTTGAACTACATTACATTGCAGGCAGCAAGGCACCATTTTATCTTTCTAGCTTTAGCGGGTCTAGATGGTAACGGGAAGCCGTGCCAGATATCGTAGTCTGGCACCGATATTGGAAGGATTAAAATCGGGGAGAAGAGAGAAAACTTGAGTCACATCAGGCTATATAATTGTATGCAGAAATTGATAGTCTTACAAACTTCCAGAAACACAGCTGTACTGAATCGTGGAGTTGCAGATCGGCCGTCCTATCTAGGTGCGTCCCCACGCCATCGCCGGTCAGGTTGTCCCTTAAGACCATGACTTACACGTGACCATGATGATGACGTACCAAGAAGGGACCCTCCAGACGACCCTCCAGACGACCCCCACGAAACAACAACAGAGGTAGGTATATGCCATGTACCTACTCGATAGCTATGCTGGGTGGCGGCTGAGTATTTCGATCTTGGAGTACCTACCTACTACAGTAGCACTGTTAAGTAAAACTCATTCAATGTGACCCGCCGACGAAGCAATCTAGGTCTGGGTTTATAATGATAGCTGGACGCGACAAGAGAGGAACCGGAAATGAAGAGTACGGAAGCTCGCAGCAAGTTGGTTAATCGGATGAATATACTTGCTTTGGCTATGTGTCATGATACAGGCGCTGCGTTCGGAAACTCTGTCGCGCTTAATCCTATCTCTCGCGGGTATGTAGAAGAGTGACACTTGGCCAACCCAAAGGGCGCTTGTTCTTCAACTGTACAGGAAAATAACCTGATCGCTGCCAAGACAATTCTGAATTAATTAAAGAGTTGTAAACCTTCGTACATAAGTTGTCTTCCAGCAGCTTTCAAGAGACTTGGACAAAAAGATTAGCAAGTCACTCCTATGGTGTCAAACTAATTAATACCTTGGGAACTTCAACAATAACGGCTTGCTTGGTTTGGGCTTTCGGTTTCACTTGAATCGGTGGTGGCATGACCCTTAGTAGTACCATTGGCGCCCTAGTTCTTGCCGGGCATGGTCATTTTGCCGATGGTAAAATACTAGCTGCTTTTGGCAATCCCGTATTATCATGCAAGCACAGTGGTGAGAGCCCATTCCAGCTA
>Ga0307514_10001869_pt1 | contig 23221 bp, 19 predicted proteins | sample 16_EM_MG_FD_203088 | JGI IMG/M metagenome (GOLD analysis project Ga0307514, IMG submission 203088) | Populus trichocarpa ectomycorrhiza microbial communities from riparian zone in the Pacific Northwest, United States - 16_EM | ecosystem: Host-associated > Plants > Roots > Unclassified | place...
ATTGTGTCGCTGTGACCGCTGTGGCTGTGTCGCTCTGTTGCTGTGGTATTATAGAATTGTTTGCTAGCGCTGTGGTATTGTAAAATTTATACCCCTGCCGCCGTGGCATTGAAAACCTTTGTCCTTTTTTTTTTCGAGTCTATACGCCTTCCCCCGAAGGGAGTCTCAGGTTACGAGGCGGAAAGACATTCCACTAAGACGTGGTAGGCGCGATTTGATACATTAGATCTGAATCAAGCAAGCTACATGTTTGGGCACAGTAACGGGAGTCGAGCCCACGCCCGCCATAGGCTATGAGACGAACCTGGTTGTTGTCTGATGTTGGTACTGGTGCTGTAGCGAGATGTGTGCCTGCGGTCGGCTCATATCAAGATATTTCTAAGAGTAACTGAAGAGATTTGCGCAAATTGTGAGAAAATGTCTGCACAACCAATAAGAAGGCACGTATCCATAAAGCAACAACCGCATGGGAGAGGGGGGAAGCAGGGGTAGGTATGGGGTATGGGTATAGGTTAAAAGGAAAGTAAGGGTATTAGGAGGATGGAATGGCGTCCTACAGTACATACCCATGGAAAAGAAGCAATGTGCTGAGGTGGGCGTTGTTGACGGCGGGGTCTAGGTAGTGACCTCCGCGGAAGAGCGATATAGGGAGCGTGACTCCAGTATCCTGCAACAAACACAGAGAGCAGTCAAGAATGAGCTAAAGCCCTAAGCCAAGATATGAAAGACAGAAGGTATTCTGGCTTACAGTATGAGTTCAGCTGAAGCAGCAATTATAAGGCCGATGCAGGACGCAGTTTCTGCGGAACAAGAATCAGCAGCTCCAGTAGTATAGCGGTGGTGGGGGAGCCTGTCAAGTATGTAGGTGGTAGTTTTGGTTCGGAGTAACACCAGGAAGCCTGCGGAGTACGGAGTAACAAGTTCTTGTTTTATAAGAGCGGAATACCTGGAAAAGAACAAAAAAAGAAATTTAGAGCAGGCAAGTTGTGGGAATTGCTTACTACCTTACTACCTCCAACACTACATTACATAGGTATGGCGGGCATGTAGCGTTTACCATGGCGGACGGCTGGTCACCAACAGTGTTGGAAGTAGGTAGTGCCACACGTGCCATTCGGGGGGGGCCGCTTTGACTGCAAATTGCGGACCCTACAATCTACCCTGGGAACCCTTCTGTCGTAGGTAAGTCTTCTTTGCAACGCAGTCCCAGCACCCACTAGAACGAAACTAGGAGGCAGATCTTTGCGGCTACGCAACGATGCTTAACCCATAGTAACCTTAGCTCTGCATGACATAAATAAAATCGGGATGATAAACTTGATAAATTGTCATCGTGGAAACACATTATTAGGCTTATATAGCTAATATACTGTAGTATAGACAAGGAGGGCGGCCAGCTGTAGTAAGGAGGGGTCTATTCCAAGGGCAAATTTATAGTTTTCTTGGTGTACGCATACACGCAGGCCAACAATCGTATCTCACAGCATGCCGAGGAAATCATGTCAAAAGCTCTCGATGCACGTTGCTGTAGCAAGGTGCCGTATTTCACATGCATGGGCTTGGACAATCGATTGACCAAGAGTTATATTATAGAGGCAAGATCATAGACAATACTCGATATAAGCGATAAATTATTGAGGTGCACCAGCTTGCAGACAATTTAATTAATTGGCCGGCTCGTTGAAAATTCGCTAGCTGGGAGCTGCATGCACCGTAGTTGAACCGAGTAGATACCGGCATCAAGCACAAACTGGCTGACTACTTGCTTCAGATACCTTGGTAGTCCAAGCCTAGGATGATGATATATATCAACATGATAGCTTTAGGCGTTCAACTCGTTTTCATACACAACTAGCAGTTGTTTAACTTTGGTCAGCTTTAAGCATGGTTCTTACATCTATAGATACACTTCCACTCAAGCAGGTGCAACATACATACATCGGTGGTTGCCTGGCGATGATCCCTACATATTGCAGACAATTAATTGGCTGGCGCGTTGAAAATTCGCTAGCTGCATGCACCATAGTTGAACCAAGAAGATACCAGCATCTAGTTCAGATACCTTGGTAGTCCAAGCCTAGGATGATGATATATATCAACATGATAGCTTTAGGTGTTCCACTTGTTTTCATACACAACTAGCAGTTGTTTAACTTTGGTCATCTTTAAGCATGGTTCTTATATCTATAGCCATACACTTCCACTCAAGCAGGTGCAACATACATACATGAGCAGTTGCCTGGCGATGATCCCTACATATTGTGAGCAACATAGATATATACATGTATGGTACAGTACAGTATATTCAGTAAGTATCATTCTTCCCAAGCGAATTTGATACGTACTTACAGTGCGTGGGCAAAAGAATCCGCGACCTGCCTGCAATATTCCACGCACTGTATGTACAGCCAGTGGACATAAGTCTTGGTAAAGTGCAAAATCACACCAAAAGTGACCGTCATGCAAAAAATGTTAAAAACCGAGTTTGTAAGGTAATCACATGAAAAAAAACTGCAGATTCAAGAGGAAACTAGATTATCTCTTCTCTGATTTTTGTAGCTAGGTGAAATGCCGTGGAGAGGCATAGTTGTCTGTAGAATTGAGGCCATTTCCAAAATGACAGAAAAAGCACTAAACTGTATGAGGAATAGCGCCTTTGTTAAGGTTTCGGTTTTCGAGGACTTCCAAAATTTACCAGAGCAGTTGAAGGGATGCTACAGACCTCTAAGCCAGGAATTAGAGACTTCGTATCAAGCTCAAACTATATTCAAAAAGCCGACCGTGAATTCATAAGATGAGTGCCATTATGTAGGCGTCTACGAAGGGTACTTTTGGCCATTTTGGCTGTGGTTTCACTGTTTTACCAAGACTTATGTCCACGGACTGTACATACAGACAAAAATTCGATCTGATTAAGCCGGAATGGTAGTCAAAACTGGTACATGTATATAGGATTTGACTCTTGCTGTTAGCAGTTGACCCAACCTAGTCCTAAAAAGCCTCGTCCCCCCCTCCCCCCACTCTTTTGCCTATACAGATGAGCGAGAATCCATCTACCGGTACCTAGCCTACACTGTGATCTGCGCACGGACTTATTCAAATATGGAATAGATCACATGCAAAACTTAACATTCTAGGCTAAATAGACTACTCACCACAGAAGAGGGGAAATTTTAGGTCTTTTTTGTATAGCCACAAGGGCTGGAGCCGTGCGCTTTCGGCTTTTTTGTATGTGAATTGACCTGTGCAATGAGTTTTTGTCCCAAGCCAGTTTCGATCACCGTTGGTATCAAATCTGCACCTTGAACGTACGTCTTTCGATGATGCCTGATGTTTTAAACTTCATAAAAAGCAATCCCTCTAGTTCCAGAAGGGCGCAGAATCGGTAAAAAAAAAAGCAAATATGGAGCAGAACGTAAATTATAGCGTGGATCGACATGCATCTTCACCGGCATTTTATTGAAATGGTAAATTGACAGGAGTCAGGCACCGAAAGGCGTATGTATAGACTCAAGAAAAAAAGGAGGAGCGGGAGTCAGGCACCTCCAAATCATACCCTGACGTATCAAGCCTAAGCAGAAGTTCGTTCTGCAACTTCTTAAGAAACTAAGAAATCCAGCTGAGTTTCTAGATTCTTGGATACCTCTGCATCTGCTATTGTCATGATTCCTAATATCGAAAGGGCTTATGAAGCAAGGTTCCTTCATGACCTTGTAGCTCGAAATACAAGTACCTACTTGGGTCCTCCAAATATTCTTGATCAAACAAGCATTATCAACAAAGTTGCCAACGCTAAGTTCTGCTCGAAAATCGACCTTAGTGATGAGTACCGCAACATCAGGATATTCCCTGACCATGAAAAGTACACCATATTTATCACCTATGACATGGGATTTGGGCCCTTTCTTATTCATACTTTTACATCATTCAGCTTCTGTCTTTCTCTCATCAGCTTCCTTATCATTGCATGATTCTACTCGTGAATTTCGCATTTCGCATACGCAACCTGTAAAGCCGACTCCGCTATTCATGCCGAACTCGTTAGCAGCCTTTGACGGACTCCATAGACTCCCGTTTGGTGCTATTGACTCACGCCACATTTGTGTTACATACTCGTATTCTTGTAAAATAATTGGGCAATAGACATGAAGACCATGCAGGACAACTCGTAATTTGCCAGAACTATGCACTTTGGTGACTGAAGCTATTCGCTCACTCAAATTGGCGACCCGCGATACCGTTCCTTGCTTTTCTAGTAGTACTTGTTACCGTATATACAGAGCTCCCCAGCCAAAAATCTTGATTGGGCCTCCGCACAGTCAAGTGCTAGGCATCACTTTATGCTGGTAAAGAGTACAGTATGAAGATACGCTAACTAAAGTTTGGCGCAGGCCGATCCGCCCCCCTGTCAACTTAGTAGTCAGTCAGTGACTAGTTCACTCCCGTTGTAGCTACCTTATAAGTATTAGTAAAGTGCCTCGTGATACGAAGCATCCCCAGATATGGCTAGCCATGAATCCAGTTTTGGGAGTGAAAGCATAAAATTGAGCACCATCTCAGGCCATGCGCTATCTGGTCAATAACGTACATGCATGGAAGGCTTCCAAACTGGAAACCACATCTGGTGTGCAAACAAATTGCCAGTAGTTCTTGGTATATATATGTATGTAGTAGTTTAAGCGAGGTATCACTGCAATGCATTGAGATTTAGATCACAAGGACACTTCAGTTAGACGGCGAAGTGGGGAATTAAAGACCATATTTTATCATCCTTACATAGTGGCAATCTAGAACCAATTATAAACGTAGGGTCCAGTGTGCCTAAACCCCTGCCATAACCAATCGCTGCATAGATTACCCCTAGCTGGAAGGGAAGGAGTTGAATCCTGGAATTCTGCCTCTGCTTGGTGGTCATGGCTATGGCTCAAGCTGTCGGTGGGAGTGTCCAATGGCATGACCAGTTCATCACTCTTGCATCCGGGCCAAGAATACCTATCGAATATACTTCACGGGCAGGGATTGTGGGGTTGGATGAATGGGACTAGTAGGGTACGCAACTCCCTGTATATGCGTGTGGGTCTTTTAATACAAAACGTCCCGCTCTCATAGTCCAGTCACAGTCAAGGCGCTCCCTGGAGCCACCCTTCCACGAGTCCCCGTCACAGCTCCGTTACACCAATGGACTTTGTGGAGGAGGTACAGAAAGCAATGGTCTCGCATCATACATGCACCTCAAGCGGCTGATACACTGATAATAGGGGCAGATTGATGCCCAATTCTTTGCGCTTTGGTGGCATCGCGTATGAGTGTTGACTTAATTCTACTTGTCTTGTTGCATGTCAATTATATCACCAAATATTCGGCTAGACTGCAGGTACCTACTAGTACTGCTTTTACTAGCTCGAGCGACATGGTCTGATACGGTACCAATTATGGCCAGCACGCACGATTCAGTCTGACAGCCTTTCGTCATTATGCATAGAGACAGGCAAGCTTTGCCTCAAGACTCAGGGGAGGGTAGGTATTTGTGTCTCGCAGCTCAGGCTTGAGTGACAGGGGAAAGAGATTGCTAGCCTGGTTTCAATACAAATTTGCATTCTCAATATGGCTAGCAATCACTGTACCCTGTAGATGTGCAATACCTAGGTAGAGTGCCACAAATAGATCATCAGATAGAAAAAGGGATTCTCGTCTACCCGAGATGCATGAGTATGGCTTTATCAAAGTATTATATAGAGGGATTTCGCAACTTACTTTTTTCTTGTTAAGTTACCATGGCAACCTGACAACTCCCGATGTTACCATAGCAACGACTTGTTGATAAATAAAAATAACCGCAACCTGAGGTATAACTAAACCTCATGACCACCCCTCTTGCACTTGGTCTTTCTCAACGCACAGCTATGGGCTCAGTCCCAAGGGATAAGCATTTTTTTTTGAATCTATACGTCTGTCCCCTGAAGGGAGCCTTAGGCTATGAGACGGCCCGTTCCCGCGGTTTAGGTTTATCCGTGAAGGATAAGCATGATACATCATACTCATACTGTAGATTAGCCTGGTTGCACGACCCCTCCTTTGACTGCAGATACCGGTAGGGTTGTAAATCTGGATTGCGCAACAAAGACTACACTAGGTTGATTTGGGATAATTAATAGGTCCCATCCATGTAGTCTGGTTGGCACAACCCTCCTCCATAGTGATGGGTTTTGCAGTGAGTGATGTGCATTTTCCAAAAAAAAAAGTGATACACGACTAGAAGTTCCTACCGCAACGCGTTCCAAGAGTCACGAGCGACAGTCTGCGTACAAGATCAAGTTTTGGCCTAGTCTTGTTGGCCGACATCAGCACACAAAAAGGCAACGCCAAGCCAAACCGAGAGGGTCTGGGCAACGAGATCAAGCGATTTGCATATTGCCTCCGTCTCTGAGCGTAAGGCTCCACAATGGAGCTCCATTCGAGACATACCTAACTGTAGGTAGAGTGGGTATATGACCGTACCACCCAACTCCATACATACGCTGTCAAAAGATTTTCGTCTTCCAACCAATCTTACTTCTTATGAAATACAGTCAAGCTTACGGATGTACTCAGGGACCTAGCCTTGTAACCTGTTTTCTGCATGCTGTACTAGACAGACTACTCACTCAAAATTTCCTCAATGAGAGCACTTCAAACTATCCTTCCATTTTAGGCGTCGGGTATACATTGGGTGGGTGTATGATAGCATCTGGCAAATTAAGGGATACCCAAGCCTGGTGCTGAAAGACAGGTGAACACCCTGTGATTTATTGGATCATAGGCGGAAGGAAAGACAAATGCCAAACAACCATGAACTAGAGTAAAACCTCAAAAACAATGATGACAGCAGATGGGCAGGACATCGAGCTTGACATGAAAATGTTTACTCCTGCGTACATGGCGAGTCAGGGAGAGGAACATCCTCCACTTCCAATCAACTTTAAGATCCACATAACCATGGATCAAGAGCAGATGAACCCAAGAAGCTGGAGAAGGAAAATCAATTCGTCATGAGTCTGGTGCCTGCGAATCCTATGATGGATCCCCCCTACTGCTAGAACATCGCCGGTTCTCAAATTGTATTCCTGTGGAATCCTATGTTGTGTTTGCCGATGGCGATTGAGGTTGCTCATTCTTGAAAAGCGGTGACTGCAGTCCCTCACATGGCAGACGTAGGGTTTTGTGTGTGACTCGAGATGTTCGCTGAAATTTCCCAGGGCAAAATAACTTAAAATCAACACCTTCAAAGCATATACAAGGTGGGACTCACATGAAATCAGCCCTTCCTCTTGTTGATCCTTCATGTGTACACCCAACTATAGGGCATCTCCAGTAAGCGCCGGTATTTGTTGTCATTCTGGGCGGTGTATAAAATTGCTTCAAAATCGGGGATTGAACAATGTAGTTGCAAGATGGGCCTACTAATAGGTTGGTGCTGTGGCCTTTCTCGGAGGTTTAGGAAACCCAGTGTATATCAAACACAAGAGCGTTGATTTTTTTCAGGTCTGGTGGAATTTAATTCTTCGGGAGTTGCACTTGAACACTGTATCATAGGTATGAGAATTGTGTATCAGTAATTGTACCAACATAGGAATACCACCACTGGCTGGTAGGTGTATATATATGGGTACTGTACCGGTGATGGTGGAAGCAGCCCCAGCAGCCGCCAACCTATAGGTCAAATATTTTTGAGCAGGGTTGTTTCGAGAAAATACGGATAGTGGCAAAAGTGAGTGGATGGGGATCGGGAGGTATGCATATCTTCGCACAAGTTTCAAGAGCGTTAGGCTTAGGGGCCAACAATATTGATATCGACATCTCGAATGTCTTAAAAAGCGATAAGGAGTGTTCTTTCCCAGTGGATGCGTACCACACACTGCATGTACCAGGGTCCTCACGCCTATTTATACTCGACAGCCCATAGTGGATTTGGTAGCTGCTATAACTGCAGCGTGCGGTGGTATTATTCGAGTACACAAGCGCCTCAGACATACATTAAAGCTCATGTATAAACTGTTGGAATAATTAAACACGCTGGCGTGGGGGATATATCATGTGGGGTGCCGTCGTGGGGGATGTGGGAGCCATTGGGAAGTGTCATTTGGGTGGTGCAAGGAGGAAACGGGATGGATGGGTGAATAAATGGATGAATGAATGAATGATATATGAGGCAGTGTCTTCAGACAGTCTTTAGTCTTCCGTCTGCGAGCAGATTCTGTTATTGAATATATTCATTCACTTGTCTTAGATCTGCGGTGACCCAAGTGAACCAGATCAGACGACGTGGGAATCAGTGAATTCCTACATAAGCTCATGTAAACTTAATACCGTTGGAGATAGACTGAGTTGTAGGGAGATGTGACGCTGCTCTAGTCGCGGCAGGGTTACCAGTTGTGGCTGTGTCTTCCATTGTTCCGTTGTATCTGTAGGAAGAAACACGCATTAGCCACGCATTAGCCACGTACCTGCTGCAAAATACTTCCCTGAAACCATAGCAGAGCAGATCAGTATCCACCTCTATATACTAGCATTCTGGATTTTATTTTGCTGGCACAGCAAGTATGATTGAAGCCATGTTCACCCGCGGTTTTCGGCTGACCCGAAAAAAAAATATCTACCAGTAAGCCCATTTGACTGCTAGATAAGGGAGACCCTGTTAAACATTCTGCATCATTGAGCATTGTGGTATCCTGTTTCTTTTGGAGATGGTGGTGCATGGGCATGGACCGCCTCACAGTATATGTGTATGCAGGCCTGGGATGGCTCAACTTTAAACAATCTAAGACGCGGTGACAAAAAACTCGTACAATGCGTTGCTTGGCTGTGTCGTCGGCGCCGGATACGTTGCAACAATTGAAAATCACGTGGAATCCAAGCTACTCAGGTTTACTCCCACAACGCCAGCAGTGTGGACCATCAAAGGTATCAATTAAAAAAGAATTATGTTGAGTTATATAGATCCTCTGCTTGGTGTCGGGCTGCGTATTTGGTATGATAAGGACCAGAGAGCAACTTTAGATGCTCGGTGATACCGAATCCGGGGAGTGGGTATTCACAGGAGCCTATGCGCGGGGTTCCAGAAGTACAGTTAAAATCGGCAAAAGTAGATTTTTTTAGAATAACTAAAACGAATAGCTCTTGATCCCAATTACTTGCCATCTTTTCCCAGGTTCAAATATATGATGAGGAGATGCCTTTTCTCAGAAATCATAAGCCTGTTCACGTGTAGTGATTGTGATGTTGTACCTGCATAAAATTGTGCCAGAACCACACTTAATATTCCAAAACTGGAACTTCACCCACTTTAAACCATTAGTACTCCGCTTATACTAGGAGGGATATTCTAATTCTCTGTTTTACAACAGCTGTTGATACAATAAATCAGCTATCAAGGTCCCGGGCTGGCTGCTCTCCTCCTGAATTAGTGGTACTGGCAGTTTTGCGCTAAAGTCGCAAGTATCCAGAGGCTGGTGGAGCCTTGTTATCCAGAAATTAAATACTCATTAGACTTACCAGAATGATGAACTTGTAGAATGATAAACTTGTAGTAGCGAATAAATCTCCTTGTTCTTGTGTATCTTATTTTCTGAGCCTGGTACAAATTGAAGTTATATGGCCCTGTTTTTGGCTGAGGTGGAGCTGGAAGCTATAAGTTCCCAGTCTCTTATGAAATGTAATATCAGTATAGGAGAATTTATTGCAACTCATGGATTCCACTCTGATCTGGATTCCACATATGCAAGCACAGTACCGCAGGCGAGCCCAGAACAATATCGACTATTTAGATTGACTGGTTTCACCGTAGTGCTTGACCATAAGATCTTGGATAGGTACTTGAAGTAGGCCTCGGGACAGAGATTATTGCGGACAATATTGCGGATGCTACAAAAAGCACAAATACCTCCTCAACATGACCCGTAACCCATAAACAACCCTGGAGGCGGTAATATTAAATGTTCCCTGCAGCTACCGCTGATCACCAGGTATGAGTGCTCTGCTGCGTGAGGGTATTGAGTTTTTGTAGATATTCATGGCAGTGGGGATAGTGTAGTTTTCAGTGTTGCCTAAGCCTGATGCCATTGGCTCTTCCCTCTCATACACCGATGCATCTCTTTCAAGTCCAGAACCTCATACCTTAAGTTCCGAAGAAGCAAAGATCGACCAGCAGCGTTCAATACCCGTCATCACTTTGTAATTCTGCTTATAAAACCTGGTAAATATAGATGCTGATTTCCCAATATCCACCCCCACCCTTTGGTAACTACCACATATATATATATATGATTTCATTACCCCATTTAGAAATAGCTATGAGACCCTAAGGGTGGGACTCGGGGAACGCAAACAATGACTTGAGTACTTATGAGTGGCCTGAGTGATTTGTGAACATTCTGTGCTCCTGTGGTAGCACAATACAGTCCATGATCATACACACCATACCAAAATGCTTTGTTTGACCGACCCAGTATACTCAAGGCACGGTGACCCTGGAATGCAGGTTTCGTCTAAAGGCATCAATTCCTTTTGCCATTACTTGTATATGGCGGCTGCCACCGAGATGCGGGAAGCCTTTAGTGGCGATTCTAGGTCTACCCCGAGCTATCCTATATATATTGCAATGGTCAGGTCAATATGGGGGGATGTCTACCTTTGATTTAGATGTTGTATGGATAGCATTCATAAAATTTGTGATAGCAGCAGATCAAGCGTGTTGCATATTCATGCCTTCTTTGTGCCGCCACTGGTATCATGTCAATAATCACTAGTCTACGCCTCATAGCCTAAGCCTCCCTTAGGGGGAAAGGAGTATAGACTCAAAAAAAAAAACTCACTAGTCTGGTTTACTTTGTCGTCTGAAACTTCCCTTTTGGGCCGTTCAGTCTACTTCCAGCAGTCGGCTAAACCATTTTTGGAACAGATTCCCGAATCTGATTAGCGTGCTTTTGCTCAGGTTGGTGTTTAATTTTGCATACCTCAATTGTCCTTGGCTGCATCGGTTATGGCAAGTGATCATCCTCCGATCATTCCCATAGTTAAGGTGGACAAAGGGTTTTTGTACCTCGAGGAGAGACGCCCCTCCATCTTCCAGCAGCCTTTGGAGATGTCTCTACAAATAAGGCGTTGACACTTCTTAGTCATGCGCAAGCAGAGTATAGCAAGGACCTGAAAGCCCTGTTAGACCTTTCATTACCGACCGAGAAGCTTTACCAACCAGCAGACCCTGTGAGAGATATTAGCAGTAGGTTGGATACTCTAGAGAAATACTGTGATGAGCAGGGTGCAACTGTCGAGACCGTTTTGAAGCGGATACTATGGGTTGTGAACAGCCTGGTTGTAAAGGAAAGGGAGGACGGGCAAAGGGAGAGAAGGCCACAGGAAATGGGATGGGTTGATGGGGAAGTCTGAGGATTAATTTCTGTTGAAGCGGCTGAACCTCAGTCTTGTGAAGTAGCACGACGGCTAGCAATTCTACACTAAAACAAATATTAAGTTGTGTGCTGATTATAAGGATTCTAATCCACATCAAAAAATCAGGCCGCTACACATGGAATTGATTGCATTTAAGCAGTGATTATAAAGGGCAAAAATTTCTGGACATCTATATCTAGAGGTATAATCTTTACCCGTATCTTGAGCTGATTTTATAAATTGTTGAATAGGTTGCGAGATTGCCAAGCCCTATATGGACTGCCTTCAGGGTAAAAATTCGTGCTTAGCAAGTCTTAGGTAAGTAATTACTGCGCACCCGCTCTATCTGTGACTAAACTTTTCTGGCATAATAATAGGCATGACTCGTAGTACTCGCCCCTATGCGGGGGGATGCTGCGTAATTGGCAGTCGCAGCTGGCTGACCTGGATGAGAGTAGGGCGGTCTCTCCACAGGTAGTGGGTTCGAATCCCGCTCCCTCCAAGAAGGTGCTGCCAAAAAAGGAGGAAGGGGTGAGCATGAGGGAAAAAAGGACGGCATGTATCCGTACCTAGCAACAACTTGAACTTTTTTTTGAATTGCACTTGGTATATATAGTGCAGGTGGCCGCTATACTACATCTGCCTAGCGACGCAGTTGGTGTATTCACAGTGGCGCACTTGGCGCATGGATGGAGCAGCGGTTGGCCCAACCCTCATGTAGTTAGTGTAGGTAGGCAGTTAAGTACGGAGTACCTAGACGCACACACATTGCGAAAAACCCAAACCTTCAACGGGGCAGGAACGGGGTCATCTCATAGCCTAAGGCTCCCTTCGGGGAAAAGACGTATACAGTAGACTCTTACAAAAAAAACCCCCCGACTGAGTCTCTCCTGTAATAGCAGGACAAATGCCAAGCATTCCCAAATAAAAATTACAAGTCTGGGCACGAGAACAAGTCTCTCCGAGATGCCAGATCAACTTTCCTTGCACCAACTATTAGAAGTTACACTGGTAGCAGTGCATAAATATGTGGCCGATGAACACCCAATGAGTCGAGATAGTATATGCTCGGACAGAATAGTACGCACTCATGTATTTGATAGCAGACTCGCAAGCTTGCATGTTTTGAGTAGAGAGGGAGTCAATATATATAGAGTGAGCTCGCATACATGAATAGCTGGTTTTTCGTATGCTGTGGCATACATATGGTATCACGATGCCATGAAATGATGGCGCCGTGGCGTCTCAACACCAACAACCCTAACATTTGGAGAATTATGTCATATTCAAGTCCACCAACCTTTTTTTTTCCTCCACACTTAACTAATTTGTATAAGACGCGCAGGGGGCCCACGTGGGTGTCGGATATATCCACTGGCTGCATGAGTGTGCGATGAGATGTGATATCTGTGGAAAAAGTTTAGTTTGTTGTTTTAGTTGTGTTTTTTTTAGAGGAAGGTGGGGTGATTGTTTGGGTGATGGGGAGATGAAGGTGGGATGATTGTTTCGAATAATGGGGAGATATACGGACACTCTGCACATCGAACCTCCTATACGTATGCAGGAGATCTGCAAATAGCAGGATACTCTCGTGACAGCTCTTCTAGGCGGGATTTGCTGTGGAAGTCCATGAAATTGAGGATCGAAGGAGAATTCCTCGCGACTGGAGAATACTGGGAGCAAGGATTAAGTTGAAGTCCGAAGATATGCGGCCTCCAAGGAGCCGTTACTGACAGTCAGAGGATTAGTGAAGAGCAAAGTGGCAGAGTGCCTATTCGACTTTGTTGTTGGATGAGGAGGGTCGGCTATTGAAGGAGAAACAAAAGATATTAAGGCGACAGGAACATTCCCACTGGAGAAAGTGGAAACAACTATTACGGTGGGTTTTACCTTTTGAGTTATTGGATTCACCTCAATCCACTACACTAGGGCATAAGGGGAGTCTGTTTCATTACATATGAAGGTTACAGAAGAAGAACTGGTAGAAATCTTGGATGCGGTATTGTTGCGGCCGGAATCGATGGGTTGGCGCGGGGCAATGTAAGTAACGCCAACCACAAGGTGACGTGAGCGCCGATCATGACTGAGTTGGTGGTTAGGGTTTCGGGTTGGGTGTCTGCATCCGGATTAGCCACTGGGGCCTTGTGATGCAAGCCCAGAGATGAGATGCTGGACACTGCGGCTATGTTGCGTGATTGGGGGCAAGTGACATTTTTTCTGTCTGGCTTTTTTCAGCTGAAAACATGGCTGCTTTATTAGAGTGCCAGTAAGTACAATTTTTGTGGAAAATAAAGTACTGTAATTCCTTGAAATTATGTAAATACTTGATATATACAGATAACCAAGTAGGTACAGTCTGTCAGTCTGTACGCTGCGCCTGCCAAGGGACGCTGTTCATGCGGTGACTTGGCGGTGTGGGGTGTGGTGCTCCTTTGTCACGGCCTCCTCCCCTCACAGATTACATCTTGTACATCTCGCCCGTACGTACCTACGCTCCCTTGCAGCTGAGAACTGGGAACTGGGAACTGGGAGCTGGGAACTGCAACCTCCCCCCATCCCTGTTACTATTAATCCCACTCTCCTCCCCTGTTATCCCTGGTGCCGCTCTACCTATACCTGGCATCCCTGCCCACCATCCCAGACCCACTCTCTCCACCCTCTCCAGCCAAGGGTACATTACCCCGCTTCTCCCACCCGCCACAACGCAACGCAACGCATAGAGTTGAACTTCCATCTCGTTATACACTACCTACCCATCGCCTCATCGTGCACCAACATACGTTGCCGACTGACCCAAAGTTTTGACATACTTAGGCAGCAAAGTGAAGGAAGGACTACGGCCAACATGATCTCCCGCGGCACGGCTGTCGCTTTTGTGTTTTTGTTTTGTATTGTGTTTCTCGCATCGCCTGCTGTGCGCCCCCTGCTCTTACTCACCTCAGAATATCTTCCTAATTTATGTACAGCTTGCATTCGGGGCTGGAAACATCCCCACCATCGCCAAAGTCGAAGGCCAAAACTTCCGCCATGGTGATATTGAAGATACACTTAAAAAACTCGTCTTCCTCAAAGGGGCAAAATGGTCCAGCAAACTCATCAAGAAGGTTTATTTCGGAAACTGGCTCCGAGATTATTCCCAAGCCGTTGATGTTGGCACGGTAAAGAGCGTTAACCCTCAGTCAATCAGAATCCTCGTCTGGATATTGGCATTTATGAGTTTTGGGTTTGCTACGGGAGAGTTTGAGGTTACCGAAGAGAGGTTGGGGGTTTATCGGCCAGAGGAACATATTGGTAAGTTCATGACGTTGATATCCCCGCGTCGCATGGCTATTAATAGCGTATGCAGACAACCCAAAGGACTATGCCGACAACCAGGATGCTCGCCTCTACGACGCTCGCTTGCGCCCACCAGTTCACCCAACAGAACTAGCTGTCGACCCCCAAACTGGTATGAAAAACTACATTGCCAACGAGAACCTCAACATCGCCACCTCTACAGGATACATTAAACACTCTCTCAACCGATCAATCCATTTTGGTCGCCTCTATACCTCCGGGCCCCCTGGGGACGTCAACAACGAAGCGCATCTTAATGAAGCACTTCGCTGCCTTGGACAAGCTCTCCACACACTAGAAGACTTTTCTGCGCATAGCAACTATGTCGAGCTCGTTCTCCGGGAGATGGGAATGTTGAGTATCTTTCCCCATGTAGGAGCAATGACACAAATGATGCTTCCTAACGGAAAGGCCGCGTTCCCGCTTACCACGGGGACATTTGGTGGGGTAGATTTCTTGCATTCCGTACTTGGGGAGGCGCAGGATAAGTTTACACAGACAGAGCTGCAAGAGATGGATGTTGTTTTGGCGCAGGCTCATGAAGATAACAAGAAATCTGGATCGCGACACACACAAACCTCAATACTCAAGGACCTCCTGAGCAAGATCCCCAACTGTGCAGGATTAGCTGCCCAAGCCGACTCTCTCGAACAAGCCGCTGACGCGAGGGAACTACAAAACCTCAAGATTGCCCATCCAGATGAATACGGCAGCAAAGCCGCACAACGCCAAGACGGGGATTTCGACCCAGTTAAGCTGTCTAGGGATATCTACCCCATCCTCGAGTTTCGTGACAACGCAGTCAAGACCATTGCCGCAGCAATTGATTCCATCACCGAACAAATCCCCGGGTTTCCAGAGTTTAGTGACCTCATGGACGCCATCAGTGACCAATTATCGATTTACGTATTCTCGGTCTTGTCGCCCTACATCCGCCCTATCATCCAACAAGCACATATGGAGCTAAAGGTTGGTTCTACAGAAGTCCTTAACTCGGCAAAGAATCATCAGTATGAGGTATGGAGTAACCCGTACTCTACGGACCCAACACACTCCATGCTTTCCAAAGACCACTTCTCAAATATACTCAATGCACCCGCGGGGCAAGTAGCAGGTAGGGTCGTGGAATACGTCGTTCCTCGGGTTCTTTTTGCATGGGAGAATGTTAATGCGGATATCGGCTTGATTTTATTTGATATCATCAAGGTACTCCACCACCCTGGCCTGCGAGATCCCAGTTCCGAGATCCAGATGGCTATGTTTGAGGTTGTCCGGGCTTGGGCGGGTACGTATCCGGGTGGCCACCCAGCACTTGAGATGGTTCTCAACAGTGAGGCAGTTAAGGCGGGGAAAAACCACAAGGGGGGTGTTGGTGGGGATTGTGGACATGGGAAACTGAAGGGAGGTGAGTGGGATAAAGCCGAGAAGGTGAAGAATAAGAAGAAAGGTGGTGGCAGCAAGGACAAAAAGAAGGAGGACACCATTAAGATTGGCGGGATGAAGATACCAACTGGTGGGCTTGGGGGTGGTACAGGCATTCTTGGTGGAGGTGCGCTTGGGACAATTGCTGGCGCGGCGATTGCGGGGTATACTGGTGGTACGTTCCCTGGGGAGGAAAAGAAGGACAAGATTAAAGATAAGGAGAAGGATAAATCAAAGGATAAGAAGGATAAGAAAGAGAAGGAGAAGGATAAATATGGGAGCTTGAGAGAGAAGGATAAAGACAAGGAGAAGAAGCATAAAGATGAAGATGAGGAAAAGAGGCGCAAGAAGGAGAAGGAGTATCTTGCGTACGGGTCGTACTCCCATGGATCGTATGAGGATGAGGAAAAGAGGCGTAAGAAGGAGAAGGAGAAGGAGTATCTTGCGTATGGGGGCTATTCCCATGGAGCGCATTACGAAAAGGAGGAGAAGGAGAAAAAGGAGAAACGGGAAAAGGAGAAGAAGGAAAAGTCAGGATCCCCCGCCCCTCATTGTTCCCAACAAATGCCAGGAGCGTATTATTCCGCTCAAGCACCAGCATTCGACTACAGCACGACATATGGTCATGGACATGGTGCTAACATCTCAGACTCGAAAAACAGGGATAAAGATAAGGAAAAGTCAAAGTCAAAGGACAAATATAAAAGCTCTGGGAGGGATTATTCGGATGATGAGGATTCTCATCGGCGGTCACATTCAAAGACGGCGGGTTATTCTTCGGGGAAACACCGCTCTCCTAGCCCACCGCCTAGGCGAGGACATTCTCCAAGGAGGTCCCCGAGTAGGGATCATTACCGCAAGCACACTACCCACGAATACGAATTCAATTATGAGAAGAGAAGGGAGGGATCCCCTGAGAGGACAAACCATTACCGACGGGATGAATCTCCGTTGAAACAATATTACACTGGTGGAACAGGAGGCCACCAGTACTACGAAGCGGGGGAGACATATGACTACGATTATCACCCTCCAGTGAGAAGCCCTCTGCCGGAGGGACACCAAATCAATCCCTACGGAGCCCCGTTGCATCACCCCCCACATGCACATGTGCATCATGAGCATGGAAGGAGTAGGAGTAGCTCGAGAGTGAGAAATGAGTATGTGGAGGTTGAGTATGCGGTGCCGGTGCCGATGCCGCCGTCGCTGCCCCCACCTCCTCAGCAGGGGTATTATGTTGAGGAGGAAGAGGATATTAATGTGGTGAGGGCGAGGTATAGTAGGACAGAACAAGATGAGGGGTTTTATGGGACCGAGGAGCATAAGGGGTATGGAGAGGGGTGGGGTGGAGCGTATGGGAGGGATTATGGGTATTAGTTGGGGGCAAATAAGACATGGAGTGGGGAGGGGCTGAGTGTAGAGTGACCCGGCGAAGATGGGGATGGGGTGTGGTGGTGGTTGTTTTCCTGTTACTAGTATGGCCTGTTACCGTGAATGAGGGATTTGGTGCGTAACTGGTATGATGAGATGCTTTTATTTACTACTTTTTTTTCTCCAGTAGCTAGTACCTAGTTTAGAGATATCAGATGCTTCATGAATTGAAATACATGGGAGTTTCGCTGTCCACCAGAATGCCTAGAAATTGCTGTATCTAAATACATTCTTGCATTAGGATATACTCATATTTGCTCGTAGCGTCGATGCTTGGCGCCCGAACGATACCCACTACCTCAAAAGGGACACAAGTGTGGAGCTGCATCATGTCATTAGATGACGACTTATTCCCAATGGCATATACATATGTAGAGTACCTATCTCCATCCACTAACCTTTGTCTTGTTCTACTAATGGTCTGGTTGCCAACCGTACCGGTTACCGTGGAAACTACCAGATGGCCCGAATAAAATTCTAATTTTCATAGTGTTTTGAGATATCGACCGCATCCCGATTAATCTCAGAACTATTTAACATCTCTAGCTGGGCCCTAACTGAGTATGTCACATTGTCCACTCCCAATGTCTGGCCCCGCCTCCAGCCTTCACTCTGCCTGCTTGAGTTCAATACGAATGTGGTGGGTACAGAAGTGGTACCTACCACTGATATTTTTTTTTTACACACCACCTTGGTTAGGAGGAGAGAATAATGAACTAAATCAATGACTCTGAAGCAACAACGCGTGATATATTCGTAGCTCACGTTTCTTATCGTACTCATATTCAAATTATCTAGCTTATGGCGAGTGACCACATCTTCGCTGCCTGCCGCTATAAACACCCCAACGATCCAGCGATGTTACCTTTCACTACCCTACACCAATCTCTGGCTCTGCATGCTTCTTCCAGGCTCTCCCATTTGCCATCCCCTACACCCGGGAATCCACCGTGCTCTGCGCTACCCACACATGCGACGAGCACACCAGGGTGTTTGCCCTATGAACTACTATTTCCCACGATACGCTTCAGAGCTTTGTTGACATTTGGAACTTGCCCACCAATGTATTTGGAGAAATTATAGTGTTTTTTTTTGTTTAAATTCCGTGTGTTGAGGCTTGCAGTGGTACCCTTCAGCCATTGTTCTGCCAATGATTTATATGTGAAAATTTAAAGATTACTGGCAATGAGGGATTACCCTGAAAGTACATTACATACTGTACGACTCGATTAAGTAGTCAGTATTTAGTTACGCCATAACTAGCCACGACCGTCGCTTACGGTAGTCAATGTTCTTAGTCATCTCTTTATTTATGTCCTGCTCTCGTGTGTCTAGACTTTCCTTCCCCCTTATCTAACGTCTTACACCTCTACCTCCCTAGGCATCGCTGGACCGCCTGCCTGCGTCCTCGCCCTTGCCCTCGCCCTCGCCCCTGCCCTTGCCTTCACCCTCGCACTCCCCGCCCCACCGCCAGCCTAAATGAAGTTACCTAAACCTACACCCTGGCTATTACGGATGGTTTTTTTCACTTTCCCACCCAAATTTCCTTCGATTGTAAGACCACAGTGGAGATTCATTGATTTTAAAAACAACTACATACAAACATACTGGAATCTATCCGTACTTGGAGTGCGAAAAATCGCCGAAATTGTTTTTGGAACTTATTAGTAGGTAGCTTGAGCCCTTCTCGATACTACTCAGTCATGTCAGAAACCTGTATTTGGCATTGTGTATAGGGAAAAGAGAGCGTAGGAACTGACAAGAGTGAAAAAAATGTAGCCAGAATGGTGGTATACATATTATAATCCTCTGTATCAACAACCTCCTGAATATCAAGAGTCCTAAGGGATGGTTATCTAGTGGTAGAGCATTGGGAGAGCAAGCATGCCTCTGCATGGATCTTATTAGTTTGCTAAATACTGAGCAGTCGTCGCCTGAAAGCCTAAGGCTCCCATTGGGGAAAAGGGGTATAGACTCCAAAAAAAAAATTTACTGAGCAGCTGTTTACGACGAATTGCACTCAATACTCTTCGTCTTTTTTCACAGAGGGATGTCCCTCATTATACCCTCAAGCCTGAGGACCTCTTGGGTATGGTAGGGAACACGTTCAATCCAGTGCTGAACCCTCCATTCCTCACATGGCAAGATCAAGATAGTTGACAAGAATAGAATAGACTCCTTGGTGGGCATTTGACCGAATATCTCGTTGGTGTGATTCTGGAAGTAAAGTGATGCATCCCCGAAACTCCAGAATATTGTTAGGAATATTGACATCAGTAATGTCATCGAACACGGTTTGCTGACGCTGTGAAAGGATAAATATTTCCCATGTCTTGACCGCTTAAACGAAAGATTACCTATTTTACGGCGCGAGACTTCCTTGTATTCTGACGCTATAAAAAAGTGCTTTGGGCTTCCTGAGCCAAGGCTTCGTAAAGTTTACCCACAAGATTTGATTAGTAAAGTGCTCGAGGAGTGTCACTAGAGGGCTATATCCATTGCATGTTACAATGTATCACTGGATTTAAATATTGAGCTGCAACCCAATCACAACCGCCACAACGAGTGATGGGTCTTCTCACTGACATGAAAAACTAAAAGATTACATATAGTCTCAGGGGAAGCATCATGGGGATTTATATGTCTATTCACGCAAGCTGCTTATGTTTTTATCGTGTGAAACTTGCAATTGAGCCAGGAATGCAGTGTTCACGACCCAAAAGCAGTTCAACGTGTTGGGTCTATGAGGAACTGAAATTGTTGACATTTGTATTTGCCCAACAATGCTGGCATACAGGTATAACAGTATAACACTAGTATATGGTGAATGGGTAGTAATTCCATGTAATAATCTATATTATTAATAAATTCACTGGCCGCTCCCCCCCATACCAGTAACCTATATATCCCCAGTCTGTAATGATGCCTGCAATAATAGCATACTTTCGGTCATACAATTGTGTAATAGTTTATTTACAGAATAGGTCCCACCAATTATATAAACTAGTCCTAAGAGACTGATTCTTTATTGGGTAATATTTAAGTAGGTTAGAATACTCTGTTATGCTCTATGTCCAGTGATTTCATTATTTTATTATTCCAGAATTATACCCGCTATACCATTATTACAGTGTGATGCCCTATACCCACCATATGCCTCCATTATACCCATATACCACCATTTTACCCCCCCCTATTCTTCTAGCGTTATACACATGTCATTATTCCACGGTTATACCCCTATGTCACCGTTATACCCTGTTATACTATTGATCCACCCTGCCATTTATATTTACTCTGGCATTTATTTACTCTACGCCTTACTCTGTACTCACATCTGAATATGTGACTAATTTTCCAGAATTTTTGGATGGGACCCACTAACGCATTTTGGCCGAACAGACTACAAATGGCGCCCGATTGACAAATTTGTGACGCATACGTAGCTACAGATGAAATAAATATATCGATGTAACAACCCAACAAAGAGAAATTCATAAGTCCTAATATCTCTTTCTTTGACTGCCTGTGCCATTTTTTGCTCCTACTGAGCCCTGAGGGCATCGAAGTATAGACCTCCAGGCCCTAATCCGTATACCTAACAGGCTCCCAACTAGCCAAACCTTTCTTATCCTCATTCCAGCGGATGAAGTAAGGAATTGAAATATCGCATTATGCCCATTCTTCACTGCTATATTGAACGCTGTTTCCCCAGTCTTACTAACTGCTTCTGTATTTGCACCCTTGGCCAATAGCAGCTTCATAACCTCTGGGTGTCCATGCTCTGCTGAAATGTATAGTGCAGTTGCCCCATTATCCAGGCGGTCTCTGTATTTGCACCCTTCTCTAATAGTAGCTGTACGGCCTCCCTGTGACCCTTTTCTGCAGCCCAGTCCAGTCACTCCAGTGCAGTATACTTGTAAATATCCTTAGCATCCCCTGGTCTGGCCGCGGCCGCCTCAATCAACAAGGGCCCAGTGAGTGCATTGAGTGGTCTCCAGTTGATTTTGAGAGATACCTTTCGCATTTTCTTCTCTTTGGGTAGGTCATCGCTACCTTTGACACCCGGTGAAGTTGCAGTGCCCGGGGCTTCGAATTCAGCGATCTCTTTCACAACCATAGGTGGACTTGGGCCTTGGAAAAGATCACCAATCTGATTCTTCCTTTGGCGGATTATGCGTGCTGTCACGGTCTCTGCAAAGTTCCTTCCAGGTCTCCTTGCTGTTTATACTGACCGCGAAAGAGGCAATAGAGGAAGTTGAATTCTTGCGGTGGGGCCCTCCCCTAAGCATCGTTTGAATTTCTGCCATTGCGCGCTGCATCCCAGCATGTGAGTTCATGATTTGCTCATGCGAACAATTGCAGAATACCGCGGAACGGGATTAGTAAATTGATAATATTAGATGCTTTCAGCAAGTCAGGGTTCAAGTCTCATATGCGTTTCCTGGTAGTTAGCAATAACGGATGTATAAGTTAATGGTAAGGGTAATTGGAAAACTAGTTTCGCTCCGAGATACCTACTCTATGAAAGTATTAAAGTAATACCGGAGGTTGCAAATACCTTGCCATAAATGTCTGGAGAGCGGTTGTATTCGAAGTGAGCCTTGCTCTTAGCGTCACTATGTCCTCTTGACCCATCTCGCTTTTTTTTTTTGGGGGGCGGGGGATTCATTAATCGTATGCTCGCAAGCTCGACCCCTGCGGTGATTCCAATCGCTTATACTTGGTAAGCAAGTTGCCCAAATCCTTCAAGACTTTTTCACATCCGTGTGAAGTTTCTCGTAGGCTCTGTCGATCTTCCGAGGTCAGGTTTGGGTCTCGAAATTTTGCTGTAAAGGTGTCGCTGTTCACGATGTTGTGCAACGATTTGATCTCATCGGAAAGATCCTTGAAATTACCAGGTGCATCTTTGTACCCATTGTATAGAGTACAGTCCAGGCAAGTTTGGCAACGTCTAAGAAATCCCCAACTGAGTTCATTTCTTGATGATGGTGTGGTTGGTACTGAAACTAATAGTCAACATCAACTACTGGACTCTTCAAGCCTCAACTGGCTGACCTCTTGTATGTAGATCTATCCTCTACCTACTTCGTCGCATTTGTTGCGGGGCGGGGAAATAGCTGATGTGTACAGCTGTGCTACTACCACGTGGCTGACCGCAGTATAAGTAGCTAAATACATTCGCTGTTAGTTGTACCTACTCTGTACGTATTGTACATTATATTCGGAAGCAATTCAAGCGGAACACGCTAAGAATTTTACTATCCTTTAAGGGAAAGGTAGTATCATAGATATCTAGCTGCTTTTAGATGCAGAAAGGGGGAGGTATCATTCTCTCCCTATCCATATATAGAGTGGTTCCATTTCGAGAACTCATCGCTTGTAACACCATATCCAAAAAAATATCCGAAGCCATGATGCCCATTTCTACCGATGCTCTACACCACCGTGCTATGTTGTTCGACCTCACTAAACCAGTTACTATGTCGCCCAAAACATTTGACGAGATATGGCCATATGTTGATTCGGTTTATACAAAGCTTCAGCAAGAGCTGCTACAAGCTCATGGTACAGTACGCGTTCAGAAATATGAGTGCAGACTTCG
>Ga0307514_10001870_pt1 | contig 23217 bp, 32 predicted proteins | sample 16_EM_MG_FD_203088 | JGI IMG/M metagenome (GOLD analysis project Ga0307514, IMG submission 203088) | Populus trichocarpa ectomycorrhiza microbial communities from riparian zone in the Pacific Northwest, United States - 16_EM | ecosystem: Host-associated > Plants > Roots > Unclassified | place...
AGTCACTATTCACTCTCGTATTTTATAGGCTATTGATTCTTGTAGTATATAGTATTTGTTATATATTGTACTATACATTGTGACTTTCTGCCTCACATCTGAACTGGCCCAGCCGAAATCCCACTCCACAGACCCGTCCGTCAATAATATCGACTTGACCCGGCTACTGACGAACCTTATTGACGGACGGGTCTGACTCGGGTCAATGACAACACTGGGTCATTGTCAATCCCATTTGATATCAACGACAATTTCCATAACAATTCGGTCATCTTCGATTTCTGCAATTCAAACTTTAGTCTGAATGGCTGCATGAGATAATCTAGCAGTTCTTCGATATCCAGTCCATCAGCTCTCATTTAGAAATTGACATGGTCAAAACAAAATTGATTGGAGGGCTGGAAAAGTTGCAGCATAGAGATTGTGTCGTAGTTTCCCGGTTTATGACTTACACTCTGACGAATTCGACGATGATTCCAAAACCACTCTGATGTTCAGAATAGCGCCCAAAAAAGTGTTGACCACAATTCTTTGGGAGCTGGAGAATCTTGCATGTCAAGGTTTATGTCTAGTGAGTTTTTGTCCCATTTCGAGTGCTTCTTTCGGGCCTTCAGGGACAGGAAACAACAATAATCGGATCGGATCAGGAGCATTTCTAGGAGAGAGCGATGATGCAAGACGGGATGGGTGCTGTTGAACAAAGATTTAGAAGCTTTGCAAACGACAGGATCAACGATCGATACGAGTTCTTCTAAGGAGGGCGTATGAGAGTGTTGTGAATTGCAAGATGGGTCAGTACAGTTGGGTAATTCTAGTTGTTGTAGCTGTTCCGTTTCTGTCATGATTCCAACTGGAAACGCTGGGTCGGCTCTTGGCTCTCTAAAGTGTAAACGCAGAAATTGCAGAAATTGTAGTCGGAGGTGAGTCCCATGAAATCAATCTTCCGGATGCAGGATGCAGGATGTGTGTTTGTGCAAGACTTTTCTGGGGAAATGCGACGGAGGCAGATCTGTTACGGAGATCGTCGAGACTGTATTGTAAGATAGGCCATTTTGGAGCGCTCGAGCAGCACAGTTGTCCATTTACGATGGAGTGCTCCAGAAGTAAGCGGCATTCTACTGTTCTGTCGAAGTCGACGTAATGAGATTTTGGAGCCAGTCCCTTGAGATTTACTTATCGCTTCTAGAGAACGCACCAGGTAGGCGAGGGATTGGTGTCCATTTCTCTGTCATTTTAGCTGCCGAATGGATTCGAGCAGCTGTGCAATTTGCTCGTTGAGTCGTTAGCCGTTTGAGTCCTTCGGCAACCTATTTTGAACAGTATAAAAATTTTCTGCGGAACGGGTGCGTGCAACTGTGCTATGTCGCACAAGATCATGGCCACAATCAAGGACAGTGTGAGAGCGCATCAGCCCCTCTAGTCCGACTCTGTCGAAATTGAACTTCAACCAACACAACGAAATGCAGTCAACAGAGTTGTATCACATCAAGCAACAGTTTGTTCTTGGTATGCTCAGTTTAGTGAATTTCTTTTCCTCATTAATGTGGCCTCCCACAGGAGCGTACAAGTCGCTTTCTCAGCAAACTCTCCCAGATCCCTCATCCACGGACTTCATCCCTGCTTTGCTCTACAAAGCGCGGTCCTTAATTGCTCTGAATGATTCTCGATCTGCTCTTAGTATTATTCCAAAGAATTCAGACAATGTAGCAGTGAAGGCGGTCGCGTCTTTGGCTCGCTATGTTGACGCATCCGATTCACTTCAAGCCGAGGCAACTCTCGAAGAGCTACGAGATCTTGCTATTGAGATAGAAAGTGAAGATTTCGAAGGCAGCGACAGAGACAAGGCTCTTGTCAGAGTCCTCTCTGCTACTGCATTTGCTAGAGCTGGTGAGGTGGAGGAGGCACTGGAGACGCTTAATACAGAAACCGAAGACCTAGAAGCGTGCGTATTTTTTCGAGGTTGGTTGCTGACAACTTTTCTTACTACGTCGTGTTTCAGCGTCGCTCTGCTTGTGCAGATTTATCTTTCCATCAACCGACCCGACCTCGCTAAAAGGCAGTTCGAACGTTCCAAGCGATGGGCCGAGGATGATCTACTCCTGCAGTCCATTGAATCGATGATTGGTCTAACAACTGGCAAGGACAACTACGCAAATTCGTTTTCATTTTACACGGAACAATTGGGTAACCCCTCCTTAACATCCCCTCATCTTCTCACCGCCAGAGGAATAACAAGAATTCTACGAGGTGAAATCCAAGAAGCGAAGTCCGATTTAGACGAGTCGCTCGAACAACGAAGGAGTGACTCTGAGACAGAAGCGGCATATATAGTTGCTGCTGGATTAGGAGCATTGAAGAGACCCGAGGCTGAGGAATTGTGGTTGTAAGAACTCGGCATCTGTATTTTTGTCGCTGCACACTGAAAATGTTACCTTAGGATGTTTGCATCCAAGTATTCATCGCACTTATTGGTGCAGGACGTATCTCAAAAGGCGGAGATATTCGACCACTTTGCCTCTACATTCGTGGTTCCCTCTCTCGCTGCTTAATTGTAGATAAACACAGACCTACGGATTTGTTAGGCAAATTAGCGCTAATTTCCACCAGCGAAAGAGAATCCAGGTCCTGCGAATTAGGTCTAGAAACGCCGGGTCAGCTCTGGGCTCTTTAAAATGTAAACGTAGGAATTGCAGTCGGAGGGAAGCCGGTGGTAGATCACCCAGCGATGTAGAAAAATTCGTCGGAGTGAGTCCCATGAAATCAATCTTCCGGATGCAGGATGTCTGTTTGTGCAAGACTTTTCTGGGGAAATGCTACGGGAGCAGACTTGTTACGGAGATCGTCGAGACTGTATTGTGAGATCGCCCATTTTGGAGCGCTCGAGCAGCACAGTTGCCCATTTACGATGGAGTGCTCCAGAAGTTAGCTGCATTGATCTCTAGAAGCGATGTGTAATAAAAATTAATCCCAAGGGCTTGGCTCCAAAATCTCGACTTCGACAGAACAGTAGACTCGCCCCAGGTAGGCGAGAAGTTGGTGCGAGTTCATTTTTAGTTGTAGATTGGATTCGAGCAGCTGTGCAATTTGCTCGTTGAGTCGTTTAAGTCCTTCGGCAACTTTATGAGCTATTCTGAACATACAAGTAGAACAATTTTTTTGGCGCAACTGTTTTAAGATCATGACCACAGAGCGCATCAGCCCCTCTAGGACGGTCATCTCTGTCGAACTTCAACCAGCACAACGAAATGCAGTCACCAGAGTTGTATCAGCAACAATTTCTTAACGGTATGCTCACTTTCAGTGAATTTATTTTGCTCATTAACGTGCCCTCCCACAGGAGCATATCCCTCACGCGCGGATTTCCTCCCTGCTTTGCTCTACAAAGCGCGGTCTAAAATTGCTCTGAACGATTCTCGATCTGTTCTTAGTATTCTTCCAAAGAATTCAGGCCATATAGCAGTGAAGGCGGTCGCGTCTTTGGCTCGCTATGTTGACGCATCCGATTCACCCCAAGCCGAGGCTGCTCTCGAAGAGCTACGAGAACTTGCTGTTGAGATAGAAAGTGAAGATTCCGAAGGCAGCGACAGAGACAAGGCTCTTGTCAGAGTCCTCTCTGCTACTGCATTTTCTAGAGCAGGTGAGGTGGAGGAGGCACTGGACACGCTTGATACAGCAACCGGAGACCTAGAAGCGTGCGTATCTTTTTGAGGTTGGTTGCTGACAACTTTTCTTACTACGTTGTATTTTAGCGTCGCGCTGCTTGTGCATATTTATCTTTCCATCAACCGACCCGACCTCGCTAAAAGGCAATTCGAACGTTCCAAGCGTTGGGCCGAGGATGATCTACTTCTGCGGTCCATCGAATCCATAATTGGTCTAACAACTGGCAAGGACAACTACGCAAATTCGCTTTCATTTTACACGGAACGATTGGGTAATTCCTCCTTAAGATTGCCTCATCTTCTCACCGCCAGAGGAATAACAAGAATTCTACGAGGTGAAATCCAAGAAGCGAAGTCCGATTTAGACAAGTCGCTCGAACAACGAAGGAGTGACTCTGAGACAGAAGCGGCATATATAGTTGCTGCTGGATTAGGAGCACTGAAGAGATCCGAAGCTGAGGAATTGTGGTTGTAAGAACTCGGCATCTGTATTTTGTCGCTGCACGCTGAAAATGTTACCTTAGGATGTTTGCATCCAAGTATCCATCGCACTTATTGGTGCAGGACGTATCTCAAAAGGCGGAGATATTCGACCACTTTGCCTCTACATTCGCGGTTCCCTCTCTCGCTGCTTAATTGTAGATAAACACAGACCTACTGATTTGTGTGACCAAGCATATTTCTAAAAAGAGCCCATCTCGTCAGTCTGGCTACGGGAGACTACTGATTTGTTAGAAAATTTTGCAGAAGGAAATTACCCATTTTGGGAATTCACGTGAAGGCCCGCGAATCCAAATTAGGTCCGGAACCTAATTCGCGAGTACTATTAGTATGTAATAGCGTATAATATTAGCCTTACTTTGAAAGTATTAAAAAAGGGGTTGATCGTGTTCTTATGAAGAAGAACATCTGTGTTCGAACACGTACTGAAGTTGTCCGCACAGTGTCCTCCAGCGGTACGCTGCGGTACCATTATCGTTCTGGCAGCTGACACGTCTCGAGGCTCGAATGACAAGCGTTGATAGGTTTTCCTCTCTATGCAGAGCGATATAGTTTGTTATCCGGCTACCATGAGTTTATTCGCTCTTATTCGCTTTGGCAGGGTCTTCCTTTCCATATAGAGAAGTAGCACATTCATGCTGTCCAGCCTCTAAGGTCCGAAATCACTTACATATAATGAAAGGGATCACAACTGTTCTTTCGCCCTTACCCCCCACCGTACAATGTCGATACGGCGAAAATCGATTCTTTTTGGTCGCTCAAATTCTACTAAAACGAATGTCGTAAGTTTCACCTGAAAGCTGAATTGGAGACTATAATCATTACCTTCATTCTAGGTTTCTCCGTCCACAAATGGCGAGGCCCCTTCTGAAAAGGAAGTGACGACCACTGATGCTACCAAGGAATTGAAGGAGTTCCGCAAGCAGGTTCGTGTCCCGTCTTATTTATCCATTTCGACTTTTCAAATCCGGTACTAGATTCACAAAGGCAAAGGCATATTCCTTAGCACAGGAGCAATGGTGAATACCACATTATATTCAATTATGACCGCCCATAATGTCTTTTTCCGTTATTAGTCTGCGATCCTGGACGTTATCAGGCACAAAGAGTCGCTTGATGATCGCTTGTTACTTGTAAGCAGGCCATAACTTGTGGTACGACTCACTAGTTTTTAACTGAACGGTTCTTTATATTCTAGCTGGAGCACGCTCTCGTATTCGTTTCGCGATTGGAGGATGGGCCTGTGGCTCGTTCCCTCAAGAACAAAATAGTGGTCCTTTGTGTGTTTTTGTCGCATTGGATTTTGTCTACAACTTGTTTAATTTCATACAGTGTATAATGACCTCGACCACCCTCCATCCACCATCGTCAGCAACAAATATGCATGGCGCACAGCAGATGGATCTTATAACAACATCGACCTTCCAAATTTGGGCAAGGTAATCTATCTACCTTTTTCCCTTGTAATTTCTTCCTCAATTAATATCTTTTGTTAAATCAGGCCGGCACTCCATACGCCAGGTCTGTACAACAGAGCCATCCATTACCCACAAATCAGCTCCCAGATCCAGGTCTAATATTCGACACGTAAGTACATTCTACTTTTTCAGGTTGTGTCTCCATGTTCATGCATCCTTTAGCCTTCTGAGGCGCAAAGGGGTAAGTTATGTCTTGTAGGACTACTGTGTGCTTATCTTGCTTTAGTTTGTCAGTCATCCAGGCGGCCTTTCTTCACTAATGTTCTCCTTTGCTGCTTTGGTCATCCACTCGTAGACCATTCCTTCTAATGGGAAAAAGTCGTTTGACTAACGTGTGACTACTTTTTGTCTCTTATCTAGTGTTTTCCGCACCTCTCATCGTGATGTCAACATAAATGAAACCTCTTCATATGTTGACTTGGCTCCTCTGTACGGCAACAATCAGGAGGATCAGGACAAGGTCAGAATACGAGATGGAAGAGGGAAACTGCATCCAGATGCATTTGCTGAAGATCGGTTGCTCCTTCTCCCGCCCGCAGTTTGTGCGTTGCTCGTTCTGTTCAGCCGCAACCATAATGTCAGCGTTTGCATTTCACAAGTTCCTACACCTGCTGACATCCTTTGGATTAGTACATTGCTGTTAAGCTCCTGGAGATCAATGAAAAGTGCACCTATGTTGATCCGTCTACCCTTTCAAACGATGACCCCGTCTCGAAAAAACGGCTCTTCGACCAGGAAGAAGATATTTTCCAAACTGCCCGACTTATTAATTGTGGCTGGTTTGGCATGGGTACGATTCCCGTGCCGAAACATTGTGTGATATCTAATTTGTTTGTTTTGAACTAGTTGTTTTCTCCGATTACTTCTCTTCAATCCTTGGTCTTGTAAGAGATGGTAACAGTTGGAGTTTGACACCTTTCGATGTTTGAGTTGTTTCATGTCCATGTCTGGTCATACCTGAGTACTTTGTAGGAAATTCGCCTGGAGGATCACTCCCTTTTCGAGCGAGGGAAGGGCAATGCGTGTAGCGTCGAGGTAAAACACCGTGTACGGGATTATATTCCTGGCTCATTCTATATAGTTCAACTGCCTCTACCGATGGCACGCCACGACCAGTCGGGAAGACGAACAATGGACTGAAAAAGTCTTCAGGCAGCTTTTTGAAAACAAACCATTTGAGCAAGTTACGGTACAGGACTTCAAACTTGCGGCCATGAAGGTTCAGAAAATGCAACCAGACTTGACTCACTGGACTTTTGGAGGGTAAGTCATTTATTTCTGTAGACATTTGAAGTAACTCAATCGACTGGCTACGCAGCATAAATCGTCAGGAAGATGGGAGCTTCCGAGACGAAGACCTTGCGAATATCTTACACAATGCGTAAGGCCAGGATTATATCTGAAATACCCGTTAATTGATTTTATCTCAATCAGAACGGAACATTCTGCAGGGGCATTCGGGGCTCGTGGAACACCAGGTAGGTTTTCTTACAACATCGGATTGTATGCAATTAACCCTGGTGCACAGGTGTTATGAGATTGAACGAAATTATGGGTATCGAGCAGACTAGGCGTTGGGGTGTTTGCTCTTTGAATGACTTCCGCAAGGTGAGTGTTTGCTATGCATAAGAATCAACATCTATTCAAGGTCATTATCAGTTCCTGGGACTCAAACGTATGTCTGTCCGACTGTATTGGCACAGAGACGACCCTTAAATGATTTTTAGCTTTCACTTCCTTCTTGGAATGGAATTCTGACCCTGAAATCGCAACGACAGCCGAACGATTGTATGGAGATATTGACTATTTAGAACTCTACGTAGGTTTGCAGGCTGAAGAGGCCAAACCGCTAGTTGATGGAGCAGGCTTATGTCCAGGTACGCTGATTTTATGTTTGAGATGATTGTGGGACTCAAATTAGCACAGGATATACCATCAGTCGAGCAATCCTCAGCGACGCTATTGCGCTCACTCGCGGAGACAGATTCTTCACGCATGACTTTACCCCTTTCAATTTGACGGCATGGGGTTTTAATGACTGTCAAAGGGATCCTGGTGCTTTTGGATTTGGCAGCACTCTTGGAAGGCTCATTTTGCGCACACTCCCAGATCATTTTACAGAGAATAGCATCTACACGTTCTTCCCGTTGATGACTCCAGAAGCCATGAAGCTCGTATTAACCAAATTAGACCTCCTCGACCAATATGACTTGGCAAGGCCCAAGGCTAAGTCTCCACTAATCGTTGTTGAGGGCTCTACTCGTGCACAATCGATTCTTAAGGACAACAACTTTGCAAGACCGTATTCGGATAGAGCTTCTCGTGTGATCAAGGGCAAGGGGTATTACACTCTTCTTAAATCTCGTTCTTCCCCCCTCAAGTTAATGTGTCACATTTCAGATTTTTCCCCGTTGAAAGTGAGGAAGAATGCAAGGCTGTGGTTTCTGTCCTCTCCTCGCCTGATTTGGTTGCGGGCATTGGGGAATATTTCTACGAGAATACCAAGAAGCTCATAGAAGATCACTGTTATTCCTTTGTGAACAAAGATGTTTCAGGCGTTGACCTAGTCCGATGTGTCCTCAGGGCACTTCCTGTCACATGGGCTGCGACCGAACTAGTAAGTCGTATGGTTCAATTTCTACAAAAGACTTACCTTTTGCAGGCTGGAATCAGCCTCAGGGGCGACAAAAATGGTGAATATACAGCCTCAGAGTTGTACGATGCCCTCAGCGACATCTATGAGTAAGACCTCTGCATTATACAGTAATAAGCGCTGTGATTAATCGATGACAGGTACATTTTTCTGAATGTCGAAGCTTCCAAAGTTATGGTTCTTGAAGGAAAGGTTAAGAAGCATGTTGAAAATGTAATTCGGTTGATTAAAGCGGACGTCGGCGGGGTAGTTGGTTTGAAGGTAAGATTTCTTATTTGTATGATGTTCTTAATTTGAATTGCCGCAGTCCTCTATAACCGGCATTTTTAACACAATATCAAAAGCCAAGAAGAGCGAACATCATGACATTGTCAAGCGCCTTTATGAACTTGACCATTCTAATGAACAACTCGCAAACACTCTTCTTGCTTTAATGGTGTCTTCCGTGGAGCTCAGTCTCGGTGCGAGGTTATCCACTTTCTACAGAAATGCTGCTGATATTTTGATAGTTCTGACAAATGTTATTCACTGCTTCCTTGGTAGTGCGCACGCCGCAACGATTGCTTCTATAGTAAAAACTCCTGAAGGAAAGACCAAACTCGATGCTTATGTTTACGAGGCTCTTCGTAAGCTCATCGTTGAACTATCTCAATACGGCTGATAACAATGGTGTTTCAGGACTCCACCCAAGTTTCCGAGGTGTATTCCGTGAGTGTTTATGTCATTCTTAGATTCCGTAGTTGAGATTAATACTATCATTGTCAAGGTGTTTCCACTACAGATCAATCCATAAACAGCCAAGACTTCAAGAAAAGCGATCGTCTGTTTGTCGACATTGTTTCCGCCAATCTTGACGTATGCCTCGAGATTTAGCTATGTCACTGTCTAGGCTCAACTTCTATTCTAGGAAACGGTGTTCCCCGATTCTGGCAGCATTAATCTCGACCGACCGACAAAGGATCGCTGCTTTTCTGATGGTGTATTTAGGTATGAGGTCAGACTGAGTCACTGAAGTCAAGCTTACATTTGTGTTTGAAAGCTACCTGGGCGAGGGCTTAGTTATCAGGGTAAAGCGGGAATAACATCTGTATTTGTTGCACTGATTCTCATGCAATTCTTTCTAGATCGCTTCTGAAGTCTTGCGTGGTGTCTTTGAATATCCTAATCTCCGCCGCGCTCCAGGTCAATCAGGCGTCTTGAACAAGTAAATTCCATCTGGCGTGACCCTGAAAATGCACTCAATGTTTTTTTTTCTTCTAGGTTCAAGATGTCAGACCGTCCCGAGTTGAATTATACATATCTCAACAAGACCCAAGTCCCAACTCCTTGGCCTTCATCCATGTCTGTTCTGGTATGAGATTATCAAGTCTAGTAGTTGAACTTAAACTGATTGTCCTCAAGTTCGACGCTCCCCGGAAGTGAACTAGCAGCGATTGCAACTAAACAATAGTTAGGCATATGCCTTTGTCCGCGTCGATTCATATATGTTTATTGCATGTATATACCCTTCACTGATGGCAGCATTTAATGTTTCCTTGTCACTCCAATACTCTGTGATATTCGAAAGAGTAAATCTTCAATTCTCTCTTGACGTTGCTCGATTTCATCCAGACGCCTCATCATCGTCGCCTGCACAGCTCTATCTGATGCATCATCTTGAAACTCATTTGCCTTGACCCTTGTCGCCGTCAATGCGGAGATGTTGGGTCCATGAGCCACGGATTGCGTATTTCTTTGGTGCGGGGAATCCTCGATATCGTCCACAGTAGGAAACTTTTTCATCGAGTGTAATTGGCTGTGCTCCGAAGGCGACTTCTGGTAAGGTTGGGTTGACGTCAGTCGTCTCCTCGTTGCTGGGCCGAAACTAATGCCTTGTGGCCCTGATCTGGAATCCGATGCATCATCGCACACAGGGAGCGGGTTAAACACCTGAGCAAGTGGACTTGCGACTACATCGGTTGACCGAGTTAAGACGGAATTAAGTCTTCCTCGTGTCAGAATTTTTGGAAGCGAAAGTAAATGTCCACCCGATTGGGGAGCATCGGGTGGGCGTCGTAGGTTCTCGGTTTCGGTTGAAAAAACATCATTCGTATCGTCGGTATCGAGAGCACTCTCATATTCGTCTCCAATTTCAAAAACCTAGCGACCAATGTCAGCATGCCTTGGCCCTTCCAATCTTTCGAACATTACCCACAGCATCAATATCGGCATCGGCACCAGCAAGCCCTTCGAATATCGCTGAAGAATTGTGGTGAATGAAAACCAATCAAAGGAAAAACAGAAGAGATCTTACTCATCCTCTTCAAGGACCTCGGCAATGTATCAAATAATCTCTCCGCCACATGCGTTATTGTATCATAGATTGTCACTGTCCCACCATGTTTCGACTGTCGCTCATAGAAGGATATCGACAAGAGTAGCGGGAAGCTGGTCAATCTGGGAGCAATGTCAGATCCGAGTTTTTACAATCTAGCTAAGACACACCTGATCAAAAACACATTCAACTATGAAACCGACATGAAAATATTTTCTTCCATGAAACGATAAGCAGTACCTTATGAAACCAACGTGGAGAGAGGATGTAACTCGAGGGTAAAAGAATGAAGAGGGCGATCAAGTTGATGGGGGGTTGATATGAAAATAGAAAATCTGCTTTCACCCTGAATGTCGTTATAGGGAAACCTTTCGACAGATATAATGACCAATACTTGCCCTTCAATCGTTGAAACGGCTTTTCGAAACATGGCCTACAACAAGATTGGTTATGCGCGTATAGAAAGCACAGCAGATATACACACTTCTGCAGCCGCATCTTCATTGACAGATGAAAAGGTGTTGGAAAGGATCTACAAAAGAGTTACTCCCACAAAAAGAAACAAAATAAAGAGCCTTTACAGATACAAGCACTGTGGACAATAATTGGAATGAAACGCTGACCACCTTTATAAGAAAAACTCACCGGTCAGGAGGAGCGTATTGCTCAAACAGGCGTATGTGACCATCAAGATTGGTCCAAAAACTGGATGGAATTTTGCTTCAAATTCAATTCAGATTGGCTTCCTTGATGGAACGAAGAAACCTGACAGACTGGCATTGTCGAACCCGCTTGCATCAAGACCAAACCACAAATCAAGCATCCACCACGATATCAAGCTAAGCGGAAGTTTGAACAAGAAATGAGGATGAACACATATTGAAAGCTGACCCTACGCTATACCTGACGATCGAGAAGTTACTTGTAGAATTGGGCCTATAGTTTGATATCCAATTGTACTTACGCGGATTCATCGCGACTAAGCCTAATAGAAGGGCTGAGCGAATCGCATTGTTATGAGGTTGCGACCACTCACGTCCAAAGTGCGTACAAGAAACCGCAGAAGCAGAACGCGGCTATGACCATCAAGAAAACAAACTGCATGATCATGGCACGCAAGGATAATACCATCAAGTTGTCTTTGAAGGTGACAAAAGCAAGCCTAAGAGAGGTCAAAGAGAGTGAAAACAAGAAAAACGAGTACTTTCCTAGGAAACATAAGGCATGCTATTAGGGCCAGGACATCCGCCCCTAACGTGTACGCCCAAGGAACTGTTGAAAGGGTAAGTGAAAGAAAAAAATGCAAGCGCGCTAGACAAACCACAATAGAAGACTCCATATATTCGTAAAAATAGATATATAAAGAATGTCGTTACTGTCGAAGCAAACAGTCAAGAACTGAGGCACAGGAATTCGTTGCATGACCTACTGAACGCCATATCGAAGCCATTCTAGGGATACAAATGAATCATTTACTGAGACCCACAGACACTTAGGGCGCACCCATGTTCCCTTGAAGAAAACTAACGAATGTCAATGAATTTGCGAAAATGTGATTATTTCAGACGAACCGTGAATCCCGTGCTCCTGCATTGCGGCAATCTTTTCCAGTGTAAAACCGAGCGCATAGATCATGAAAAATATTTCTGCCGTAATGAGTCTGTCCTTCTTGGCGAACTCGATGGCGGTAACAAATAAAATAAACAGAATAACAAAGCTAATGAACCTTTCAATAAAGGGGGGAAGACAGGTGAGAAACCCTGACACACTTCGTGTAATCCAGGACAGCGCGGATAGAAGGAACTTTTAGGCTGAGAGAAAACTCGTATTTATTCCTGAATATCAAATTGAATGGCACATACCGGTAATGATCCAATAAGGGAGCTCTATGGGGGTCGTAGAAATGGATCGGTGTTCTCTTGTATGTCTACAAACATAGTCTGTTTAGTGAACAGAATCCAACAGCAGACTTACGTCTGATAAAATTGAATGACTGCTTTGCGCTTGGTAAACCAGTTTTCCTCTGCTGTCCAATCAATAAAATCGCATCGCCTGGTAGCAAACGCACGCACGACCATATGCTATCGATTATTTTTTGGCAAGCTGCACTTTTGATAAATCTTTTGGCTTTCCCCAGAATTGCTATCTCTATGGCATTTCCGACGTGGTCTTCGAGGTCATCATCCCTATCTTCTCGTACCTGAGCTATCATCTGTGCGTCTGCACCTGAGTACACAGGCCAGCTTGTTGTCACGCTCCTTGCCAGGTAAAGCATGTTGTTCCCTAGTTCACTGCACACTCTCAAAGCAAGAATCTCGCAGAGAGCAGCTCTGGAGCCAGAAATGCTCTTAGTTGCCACAGTATCATCCCTCAGAAAATGGACGCGGTTGATCAAAAGACAGAAAACAATAGATAGATTGCCTTCATTCTGAAGCGCGACGTATTTCTCCGTCAAGGGGCGCACAAGGGTGTATGTGAGATCGGGGGCACAAAGCTATGTTCTGAGTTAGAACACGAGTAAAGTCAAATCGCGCAAACGTACTGCATCGTAAGTCAGAGGCGTGTCTGTCCTATGAGGTAAGACTTCGGATTAAGAATAATTATTGTGAACCACACCTATGTAATACTATGCAATGGGGCAAAATGTTAAGTCAAATTCTATTACGCAGCCGGCAATCCCTGGTTGCAAAAGTTACTTACTATCACGTCCTGTAAATTCTGGTAAGTCATAGCCAGAAGAGGTATGTAGAACGAACAGCTCTTATCATATGAATCACAGGATAGACTGGCGGGGTCTCAATGAATCCTCCCCTGTTCAAGTTTCCTTCAAGTCAGCGCCATTCAGATGCCTGAAAATGTGGCTTACAAGCCCAAAAGCGGCTGGCTTTCATAATGATTGTCGGGCATGGGTATCAATGAGTTAGAGAGGCAATGGTCTGGCTTTAAGGGACTAATGAACCCGAGAACATTTCAAATTCAGTTGCATTATCCAACTAATTGCAACATGCTCTTACCGAACTGCAATACTATTTTCGTGTTTTGGTATGGTGTTTTTCAGTTCAAAACTAGAGTAGCGGAGATGTGGAGATTGCCCAGGCAGGTGGAACGGTCATACTAGGGGTGCGAACTATTCTACTCCTGGCACGCGTGTCGCGTGTAGATGCCCGCAGACACCTGATCTCTTACTCTATCTCTGTTACGGTGTTACCATAATGCAGGCCGGTCCACGAGCCCCAGGAAGTTCGCAACCCCCAGTGAAGATATACAATGCCGTGTATTCTTCTGTACAGGTATTTACCCTTTTCCGTCTTTGCTTGGGGAAATTTCGACTTACATGGTCGCGTCACGATCCAGGTTTATGAATGTATGGTCCGGGGAATTGCAGTTATGCGTCGGAGGAATGACTCCTACGTAAACGCGACGCAGATATTGAAAATTGCAGGCGTAGACAAGGGACGTCGAACGAAAATACTCGAGAAAGAGATTCTTCCGGGTAAACATGAAATAGTGCAAGGTGGATATGGGAAATATCAGGGAACTTGGTACGTTTCCTAGTTCGTTTGAGTAGGACACACGTGTAAGTAGCTGCCTTGACCCTTTTTATTGAATAGGATACCTCTTGAAAGAGGCAGAGACGTTGCACTTCAATATGGAGTCGCGCCTCTGCTAGCACCACTTTTCGACTTTCAACCAACTACAAACTCATTGGGCGCGCTGCCTGTCAGCGCTCCTGCAGGTGCAGCATCTCCTCGTCCACTTTCTGCGTCATCATCATACTCAAGTATAGGCATGGCTGGTAATTACTCGGGATCTATGCCCTCCTCTTTAGCTCCGCCGCCTATCATGCCAGGCTCGGCTCTCCGCCTTCTCAACCAAGGAAGAGCTCAAGGCCTCTTTACACCGACTACTTCTGGTGCTTCTGCTCTTGCTCAAGCTCGTGCCTCTGGTTTCGCGTCTCCTAATCCTTATCAGTCTGGTTCATTTAGCCAATCCCCTCATCCGTCACAAACCCCTCCCCCTTCCAACTTGACTCTCAAAAGAAATAGGTCTGAAACTGATGTCGATGCTGTTGGAGGGACTCATCCAGGTAAGCTAAGCTATCGGAACATCCGAGCGCATTATCCATTGCCGTTTAGAATTGTTGCAGAATGGTTCGCGGCCGACTTCCACTGACTCTCAATTAAATGGCGAGGACAACCCATCACCTGCAAAACGTCTTCGTATGGATGGAGGTCTTCAAGATTTTTCATTGTCTCAACCAACTCTATGGCCACCTTTGCGAATACAACCAACCAACGCATTTTCCCATCCACAACAAACTTTTAATGATTCACCGCAGCTCTCCAGTTCCATTGTTGCTGCGAATGGTGCTGCGTTGAATCAACCCTATGTTGACACGCAAAAGACGCGTTTCTCATCCAAGCCGCTAATAACACGGCCTGGGCAGCACGCCATGCACTACAAGGATGGCCGAAGGGCGGCTATCATGGCCGCTATCTGTCAACGCGACGATCCTGGACCAGTCCTTGGTTTAATTCGAGAAATATCATCAGACCCTTCGAATGGCGACTCTGCTTTAAGACCTGAGGTTGACACAATTTTGGATGATCAAGGACACACAGCGTTACACCTCGCTGCAAGTCTAGCAAGACTGGAGATTGTTAATATGCTCATCAACAGTGGGGCAGATGTTCATCGGGGGAACTCTCTCGGGGAAACTCCACTAATAAGAGCCTGCATCGCCACGAATACTGCTGATCAGCAGTGCTTCGGTCAACTATTACGTACTCTTCACGCTTCCATTCGTACTCTAGACACGTCAAAGAAGTCGGTCCTCCATCATATTGTCTCTTTGGCGGGCGTCAAGGGTCGTGCTGTAGTTGCACGATATTACCTCGATGAAGTTTTCCTGCATGTTGCGAAGGAAGAAGGGGGAGATTTTAGATCCATCGTTGATCTCCAGGACGAGCATGGTGACACTGCTCTGAATATTGCTGCCAGGGTTGGTAATCGCAGTCTTGTGCGAATTTTGCTGGACGTTGGTGCAAACCGGATATTGCCTAACAAATTAGGTTTACGGCCTGGGGACTTTGGTGTTGAGACAGAGGTACAATTCAAGCCGTTCTTCTGCTTTTCTTGCTGAGCCAGAAAATCTTAGGAATTGAGCGGTGGGCCTCGAGTAGAAGATATACTGTCTTCTATACGTTCTGCACCTCCCGCACCAGTGCAGAAGAGCCAGGATGTCATCGTTGGTTGGTCCCTAATCGTTCCTTTGAAAGAAGGCCTCCTCTTTACATCTTTGCAGATATGACATCAATGATTCAAAGCCTAAGCACTGAATTCCAGGCCGAACTGAAAACCAAGCAAGACTCGCTCGATGTAACACAGGCCCATCTCCGTGCTGCAACTCGCGAGCTATCTGAACAGCGCAAACAAATTCAAACATGGCAAATCCGATGTGGCGAGCTGGACCAGATCAACCATCGCGTGCGGAACGTGCAAAAGGCGCTTTCTCAAGAAAACATGTTTGATTGGACAGGCAGAACGGATCTCGAGGGCAATGATGCGCTCGAAACTGCAGGACCTGCGTTTCAGCATCGGGGTGCGGCATCAACCATGGTTGGTATTGGAGGAACTATGGATATCTCATTCAGTGTGGATTCGGAGGCGCCGTTGCCTGCTCAGGATTTGGTGGCATCATTGATCAAGTTGAGAAGGATGAAAATGTGGCATGTACGGATGGAGGAGCTAATTAACGCGAGATTGAAGAGCCTGCAAGGTGCAAGTGCAGAGAAGGAGTATCAATGCAAAAAGATTGTTGCATTGTGTACAGGTCTGCCCCTCGATAAGGTTGAAGATGTAAGTTGGCTTCTAGGCTATGTATTGACTTGTTCTCAACATTCTTTCAGATGCTTGAAAACTTGGTCATTGCGGTTGAGAGTGAGTCTCAAATCGTCGACCTTGGTCGTGTCTCTGGATTTATGCAGAAAGTCCGAGATGGAATCATATAAAACCCCCCCTCGTTCCAATGAATTGTCTGTACTTTTTTTTTTCATTCTTCACTTTTACTACCCAACGGATCAGAACATAATACATATGTTATATTTCTTCTGGGGAAAAAAGTTGAAAATTACGATTATAAGTCCCTGATGCTAGAAGATTTCCATCACTGGAAATGTCAACAGACATAACTTTGCCAGCATCAGTGGTTAGTCGTTTCAACAATTGCCAATCATCTGCGCTCCACAACTTTACGAACCCGTCGTAACCCGCGCTGGCAAAGAATAGTCCCGAGCGATACTTCCACTCCTCTTCAGCTAGTGCGTGCTCTTTCTCTGAAGTATCACGTTTGGCATCGTCCTCTGGGTTCTCCATATTGACATCGTGCATTAATGGCTTGGGTTTGAAATATAGGTCATTGGCAGTGAAAAATCGGATATCAGAGACGTTGGAAACGTGGGCAGGAATTGTGTACAACGAGCTAAGTGACCGTAGATCCCAAATACGAATGGTGTCATCGCCTGCTCCCGTAGCTATCTGATACCTGCAGGGAAGATGTTAAGAAATTTAACAAAGGAAACGAGCTTTTCTAACCCTGTTGGTGAGAACGCCAATGAGAATATCGCCTGAACATGTCCGTCGAGGACCATCGCTGTTCTTCCTGTGCGAAGGTCCCAAACGCGGCCAATGGCATCCAGTCCCCTGTGGAATAACATCAGAAAATGAAACAAGATGCAGAAAGTACGAAAACCTACCCAGATGCAATTAGCGAACCGTCGTTCTGAAAATCTATCGAATATACTTCTTTCGAGTGGCCCTCTTGTAGAAGGAGCCCCTTGCAGGTGTCGACATCCCATAGTCGCCAAGTGGTGTCGAAACTTGCACTAGCCACGTAGCGACCAGAAGGATGGAATGCAATACGACACACTCGATCTTGGTGACCTTGTAGCACGGCGAGTGGAGAGTCGCTGCACAATCAAAATAAGATGGTGAAACAACGACCAAAAAATTTGAAACCTATTCATTGACCACAAGTTTACGCTACCCTCACCACCACCACTGGCAAGATTGACCGCGTCTTTACTCTGCGACATTGTCGCCTGTGGATGCCATGCGACGCCCCCAACACGGTCACTATGTCCGCGTAGCGCACGGATTGGGGTGCAAGCAGGTACGTTCCATAGCTTGACCGTCCCCGACCAACTACCAGTCGCAAGAATTTGATTATTTGGAGCGAACCGAACTTGCGAGATTGGTCTTTCGTCGCCGATTTGTGAGCCAAGGTTGGAGAATTTCTGTTCCTCTCGATAAATGACGGCTCTTTACTTTGAGAATCCAAGTGGCGACTAACTTTTACTTCGCTAAACACCTTCTTACGTATGTCAACGATACGTCCTAGATCCATCGTGCTGTCTAGTCGCTGCTGAGCGATTCTCTTTTGAGCTCTGTTGCCAAAAAAAAGGAAATGCACAGTAAGCACCTTAGGCGAATACAAGACCTAACCAATGAGTAAATCCAACCTAGGAAGAGAGAATTCTGCTATTTGTCTCCGTGCTTCCAATAATTCCAGAGAGCCAGCTGTGTAGAATTCTTCTTCCTGAAGTGTAAGGCTTAGAAGAAGGATTTCAGAATGCGTTGGATAACAAACATTTTCGCTTTCATCAGAGGACTCTTCATCGACGTGCATGCCCTCGTCCCCTCTTGCAGCATGAATTTGGGAAAGGACATAAATTAAACGGTCACGTCTGTCTGCAGCCTATAACAGTTGATGCATGTGGAAAGGAACTATTGGTCAAGACTAACGCGTTCTCCAAAGAGTGTAATGGGTTCCCCAATCTCTCTCAGCCGTGCTTTAACCCGATTATCATCTGTCGGAACTGCAAGGTTCCTGGCTTTCTTTTTCCGTTCTAGTTCATCGAGAAGGACTTGATTTTCGATACGCGCTCGTTCTGAGGCCAGATGGCTGCCATCTTCCATCAGGGTTTCAAACGTTAGGTCTGGCATGCTAGATATGGCGAGGAAGAGAACGACAGCCGCACCCCGAAAGCGTATCTGTTTGATTATATTCTCAGATCCAAACAAAAGCCTTCATACTATGTACATAAAATAAAATGTTTCCTTCGTCTCCCATACTACTACAAGCTTGACCGTAAAAAGGTGCAGGGGTGAGCAGTGAGCAGTGCTGCAAGGCTTTCGTGGGATATCATGTGCTCTCAAATTCGAACTCATCGCCCCGGTACTAGATTTAGCACTACCCCTTTTCTTGTTACCACTCCCTTTTTTTCGAATCACCCAGCTACTTTACCAGGCCTCGTGCAAGGTTACCAAACTTGAACCCGTCTTCCAATGTATCCATCCTCCTCAAGCTCTTTGAACTCTTTCACCAGTAACCATCCACTTCTCAATCCTGATCAGAACTCGCGCAAGGCTCGTCCAGACGACTGTATGCCCCTCCTCATTTTCAATGTTATTCACATAAATCACAAATACAGATGTTTTTTTCGAAAGATCTTCAGCAGACTTCAGTTCTGATTCCGTTGCACGGTCGACAGCTGCTAAACTCAAGCTCGAATCTTATTACAAAATGGCGGTCGACTCTGCAATAGAGCGCAATGCCAGGTGAATACAAGTTGACATACTCGGCTGAAGCCTTCCCCAATTCACTGATGTACACTTTGTCATGTGGGGGATTCAAGACGAATCGAGATGGAGACCAGACTATCACAACTTCACACGACGGATGCTAAGGAACGCGAGATACGAAAGTACACCAAGACAGAATCCCAGCATCTGCGTCTACGAAGGACCAAGATAAGGTTGACGGATTTCCGCACCGTCAAAGTTATTGGCAAAGGTGCTTTCGGTGAAGTCAGTTTCTCGTTATAGAAATGTGTGTCGTTCGTTCAACGTCGCTTCAGGTGCGGTTGGTTCAGAAGGTGGATACAGGAAAAGTTTACGCCATGAAGAGTTTGCAGAAGTCGGAAATGTTGAACCGAGATCAGGTCACACGGTTTCGCACTCTCTCTGCTTGCATGTACTAAACCGGCATCTAGCTCGCCCATGTTCGTGCTGAACGCGATGTTCTCGCTGAATCGTCGTCCCCATGGGTTGTACAATTGTTTTACTCTTTTCAAGATCCCCTGTATTTATATCTCATCATGGAGTTTTTACCTGGAGGAGACTTGATGACCATGCTCATGAAGTATGATATCTTTACTGAGGACGTTACACGATTTTATATGGCAGAATGTATCCTGGCGATCGACGCTGTCCATAACCTAGGCTACATTCACCGGTGGGTTTTGTTAGATTCGCCATCATGTGAAGTTCATTGATATTTCTCAATAGTGACATAAAGCCGGACAACATTCTGATCGATAAAAACGGTCACTTGAAACTCTCTGACTTTGGGTTGTCGACTGGATTGCATAAAGCACCCGATGCAGAGTACTACAAACGATATTTGGAGCAAGAGAAAACCAGGAACACGGCGAGGAACAGTGTCCAAGTCAACCCAATTAATCTTACCATGAGCCGTGAGCAAATTGCGACATGGAAGGCTAATAGACGGAAATTGGTACGCATCGCCTCTTCTGAGGGAACACGGCACGACATCTGATAACCTTCAGGCATTTTCCACCGTTGGGACACCTGACTACGTGGGTGGCATTGTATTTGTTCCCAAATGAGGATTGCTTATTTTCTGTCAGATTGCCCCCGAAGTCTTCTTGATGACAGGTTACGGCAAAGAATGCGACTGGTGGTCACTAGGTGCTATCTTTTTTGAATGTTTAATTGGTTGTCCCCCTTTCTGTTCCGACAATCCGGGAGACACCTACAAAAAAATCATCGACTGGCCAAATTGTCTTTTCTTCCCCGAAGGAGTCCACATCTCCCCAGCAGCGGAAGATCTTATCCGCTGGTAAGTGGACTCGATTCAGTTTACTAAAAGCATTTATCTTTATTTCCTGGTATAGCTTGATGGTTTGGGCTGAACACCGATTCAATGTCCACGAAATCAAAGCACATCAGTTCTTTTACGGCGCCGACTGGAGCAGTCTTCGTCGAATCAGTCCGCCGTTCGTCCCTGACCTCCAATCCAGCACGGATACTTCATATTTCCCAACGGAAGACCTTTGCGATACACCGGATCAGCTTGAGAAAGTGGAGGGTGTTAGTACGGAGAAAGATTTAGCTTTCTTGGGGTATGTAGTTTACTTCGCCACTGAAATCGCTCATCATGACCTTTCTTTTTTGTGAAGATTCACCTTCAAGCGCTTCACTGGTGGAGTTCAGGCTTCTGGGTGACGACCAGAGAATCTTTATACATCGCTCTCTTTTGAATAGTCCTTTGCTTTCAGTCAATTCTCTGGATAATCTGTAATTTCACAGTAATCGCAATCCAGAGCTGACACTTATCGTTCAATGATTCTCATCTGCCTGTTTCTTCCCTGGTCCAGAGTAAGCTGGTATAAGCCACTCCAATTTCATATTCTGTTGGATTACTGTTCGATATCACCATTGTTGAAGAATGTGGACTTGTAAAAAGCTCGTAAAGTCCTGGAGTGTCCTGATTTTATACTACATAGCCATCTATAGTGAAATCTGGGTTTGCTGATGCTTGAAGGATATTGGAAAGGTTCAGTATTGGTTGGACCCAGATGAGTTTCCCCGTACTAGCGTATGTAATAGCTTGGTACGGGTTGTAATCCGATGACAGTGGAGAGGTCAGGTCACCAGCAGAGCTCTTCCACCGATGGCACACAGTTTAAACAGATCATTGGAGAGGGCAAGGAGGGCCTCAGCTGCACGACGCCACTCAATCGAAACCAGTGACGTTGCTTGATGCCAGGGTTTCACCAATATTGTAATACTAGCTGAGATTATCGTCTAGACAGCAACGATGCATGGTCTCAAGAAAAATCTTACATACACTGTGCCTGAATTTCAATGAAGTGCATATCAGGTAAAATTCTACACACAAACTCATGGGCCACTTTCTGTAGGCTAACCACAAAACACACCATGGAAACCAATCGGGAACACTATGTCCATCTCTGCACGTGCCACCTCTCGCATCTCCCTTGCATCTAGGACAACCAGTCGGCTTCGGGCCGCATCTTCGTCCAGTACCACAGTCAACAACACGCCGTCATCTTCACCCTCCTTACCCTGTGCTGCACCAGGACGCGGGACAAAGATCGGCTCGCTAGGCGTGCCACCCGACCCATCCCAGACCTTCATGGCTCCCTCACCAGTGGGACCGGCAGCCATGTCGAGCTTGATGAGTGAGTCCGACAGGGTCGCGCGTCCTGGGATGTCCTGCTTGTGGATCCCATATGCGAAGCGGTATGGCCGGCTTCGCACATGTGGCGCGACTGTAGGCAACTCGATGTTCTGCTCTAGCGGGAAGGTATACTCGACTACTGCGTCTTGGATATCGCCCTGCGGAGGGGATGAAAGCGGCGTAGGGAGTCGGAAGCGCCGGGCTTGGGGGTACGTTATTGGATTCGCGCCGAGGTCGCGCAACGAGGCGTACTTGGTGAGTTCGATGATTGAATTGCTTGGATATATGCTCACGTCGATGATAACATCACCTGTGGCCGAATCGTCAAATGAGTTTACATGGTGGAAGCAGAAGAAGGGCGGCGTCTGTGTGGACCTTAGCTCGCTATGTATGATTGAGCCAAGTGAACCCACCTTGTATTTCGCGACAATACCGCCGTGCTCGCGGTCAACGACGTAGAAGAGCGTGTCGGCAGTTGAGTCCCACTCCGTCTTGATGGATTGGGCAAGATTGTTGTTGAAGGGGATCGATATACCATAGCTGAAACCACATAGTCGTAGCACATCAGCAACAGTAATAGAGATGTAGAATATTTCAATGAAAAGGTGCATCCCAAGGCAAAATAATGTAAGGTTCGAAAAGATATGTCTCAAGACCAAGTCATATCCAGATGGGCAAAGAGAATTAGTATGAAATGTGCAGGCCCGAGCATAGCAGGACATGCATATGGGATTTTGCCTCGTTCAGCAGGGCATGATGAATTTTGTATCCAAAAAAAAAGGTATACAAAGAGGAAAAGAAGGAAGCTCACTGCTTGATGTAGGCCTGCCAGACACACAATATGACAAAACGCCCTGTCATCGCGAACGAATGGATGTACGACGCTGGGGCGTCCTTGATCTCTGCCAGGATGTCAACCGCGCCGTCATGCGCACGGATACAGAAAATTTTGTATGTGGGGTATCTGCCTCTGAATTCGCATACAAAGTTGTAGAAATCACCCGAGTCTGCATCTTGAGCAGAGTGTGCGGCAGTCAACTGACCCGTCAGACGCGGATCGAACTTACGGTAGTTCGCCTCCACCAACGGATCTAGCGTCTCAGGATCGAGGAGTTGCAAGATATCTGCATCCGTTTTCACGACAAGATACCGTGGCTTTATAGAGGACGTGGCAGCGGGAGAAGAAAGAATGGGGAGATCCGGCTTGACCACGTTCCATCCAGGCATGTCGGGTGTGAGGGTGACATTGGCATTCCGGACGCTGGGTGCCTTTGTTGCTGCGAGCCAGATGGAGAAGAATTTACTGAAGAGGCTCTGGCATG
>Ga0307514_10001871_pt1 | contig 23204 bp, 29 predicted proteins | sample 16_EM_MG_FD_203088 | JGI IMG/M metagenome (GOLD analysis project Ga0307514, IMG submission 203088) | Populus trichocarpa ectomycorrhiza microbial communities from riparian zone in the Pacific Northwest, United States - 16_EM | ecosystem: Host-associated > Plants > Roots > Unclassified | place...
CGATAACCTAAAGGGAACTCGTGGCGGAGACCGGGACAGAATCCCGAGGACGCTATCAAGCAAAACCATTGTCATAGTCATGGAAGTAGCGGCCAAACTTGAGCCAGCGAAAGACTATAAAAGACTCGCATTGTCTCCCCGACAATGAGAAGAACCAAGCTCTAGCAGCAATCCACAGTCAGACAATTACCAGCGAAGAACACCTTAAAATATTATTAAAATTTCTACAAAGAACTTCATCATTACGTCACTACTCCCAATCAGTGACTTTATCATACATGTTTACCTCGAGACAATTGAAGAGACGCACGGCACACGATCATCTGGTTCGACAACTCGGGGAACTGTTTCTTTATTACGAGGAAACCAGGAATACTTCTGGTCAATATTGGACCTTGAACTCAGCCGAGATTCTTCGCATCACGTACGACGTTTGTCGATTCGTCAACGAGGGGCTATTACCTTTCGAGGAACATTTCGATACAAGTCGTATTCACGATCAGGAAGAAAACGGGGATTGTTTTTAGAGGGAGCTCTTGTATAAGGACAAGAGGTTGAGTCTTAGGATAAGACGAGGAAAGAAAAGAAGTTTAGTTAGGCGGCTGTATTTGAGTTAAATAAGTGTTGTATTGAAACGCGGCTTAATACCCCCGTAACAGCGACAAACCTGGGTGCACCAGCGACAAATCTGGGAACACCTCGAATCACAGGAGAGCAGTCTCGGAAAAACCTCATCTTCTGTGGGAATGCTGCAGGTGTGCCTGGAAATCATAGCTACTACATATTGTTCAACGATTGTTAAAACTCATGTATTCAGTTTGTATTCTCATCTATGTATCTATGTATCTGTATAGATACCCATCTACAAACGGTATATCTGGACTGGCTGCAGGCGGTGCTTGAGACCAATTCGAATTGCGTCTGAAAATGATAATCGAGTGAACTCAGAGATACACTCCAAGGCCGTGATTGAGCCAGTTTGGAGATGCACTTGGAGGCCGTAATCGTGCGAACTTGGAGGCCGTAATTGGGCGAGTTCAGAGATACACTTGAAGGCTGTGATCAAGCGAGTTTGGAGATGCACTTGGAGGTCGTGATTGAGCGAGTTTGGAGATGCACTTGGAGGCCGTGATCAAGCAAGTGTGTAGATGCACTTGGAGGCCATGATCATGTGAACTTGCAGGGTGTAATCGACCGAGTTTGGAGATACACTTGGAGGCCATAATCCAGCGAGTTTGGATGAGTACTGGGAGACAGTCAATGGACCGCGCACCGGGTGCTGAGACTCTTTTCATCAGTTAGCTAAGTCGAAACCATGGGAATGTGACAAGGTGACTTTACCTTTGAGCTCTCATGGAGAGCTGGCTGATGGCGGTCGATTGTGTAGGGAGGCATGCTGGAAGCGGAAGCTACATTCAGGGGTCAACTTGTAATCATGAGAATGAAGGGAAGACAAACAATGTCGGATGTATGCTGTACTCGGTGTATGCTGTACTCGGTGTATGCTGTACTCAGTGTATGCTGTACTTGGTGTATGCTGTACTCAGTGTCAACTTATGATCATAACATGGAGAGATAGAGAGGGATGACTTAGCTTTGTGTTCTGCGATGATAGTAGAGTTGTGGATGAGAAAGAGAGAAATGGGGAATGAAAATGAAAATGATGTGATTACGAGTGGATATGTGTAATCAGGGGTAAAACCTGCCTGATTGGGTTGGGAAGACCTCGTATCGGTGTTATTACTCACCGGATCAGAACTGGTACCCGCAGTATCGGGAATGGTAAATTGACTTGTACACGAAATTCTCTTATGTCCCAGTTTCTCATGATGATTTCCCCCATACCCTCCCATCTCTCTCTTTCTTATCCTCAATTCTACCATCACCGAAGAACACAAAGTTAAGTCATCCCTCTCTATCTCTCCATGCCATGATCAAGAGTTAACACCGAGTACAGCATACACCGTGTACTGCATCATTCCAAGATTTACTGTCTCCCGCTCCCAGCCAGTCTCTCATCTCTCGGCAGGCCATGTTGTACTCAATTCTCTACATTCAGAAAATTACGAGTTAACCAATGAATAGAGTCTCAGCTCCTGTCGCGCCTCCCTCTCGAACTACCCCCTCCATATTGACCGCCTCCTAATATTCCTCCAATCTGGCTCGATTATGGCCCCCAAGTGCATCTCCAAACTCGCTCTATCACAGCCTCCAAGTTCGCACCATCACAGCCTCCAAGTGCATCTCCAAACTCGCTCAATCACGGCCTCCAAGTGCATCTCTCAACTCGCTCGATCACAGCTTCCAAGTGCATCTCCAAACTTACTCGATCACAGCCTCCAAGTGTATCTGCCAACTCGCTCGATCACAGCCTTCAAGTGTATCTCTCAACTCGTACAATTATGGACTCCAAGTTCGCACAATCACGGCCTCCATATGCATCTCGAAACTCACTCGACTACCGCCTTGGAGTGCATCTCTAAGTTCACTCGATCACGGTGTTGTGAAACGGTGGAGCTAGTAGGCAGACAGCCCATCATCAACACTCCGCCACACCTCGCATGGTATCCAAAGGGAATTGATGAGAAAGAGCGGTTCTAGCTCGAGGAGCGTAAGAAGAGGGTGAGAGGATATGAAGGGATACCCGGCCATGATGAACCACACAAATTGCGTGGATCTAGGAAGCTTGGCAAGAGTGTATGGTACTAAGAGGTGGGAAAGATAGAGTGTGAATTTCGTATAGTAAGATGTCTATCCACCCCGGGGTCTCTGAAATATATACTGCCTGTTGCTGGGTCCATCTCCGTTATCCCTGTATTTCCATATGTGTATATATAGAGAGACTTAGATAGTACATGCCATATTATGATGTAGCGAATCTTGTGACTGTAACAAAGACCAATATGATCAATGAAATGTGTTGTGGTTATGGAACCCTAAAAACCACTGGTGTGAGAATATGGCACCAAGTCTCCCGCAGACCTGCGCAGATGTCTCAGCTGCTCCAAAATTTGACTATCCGAATACTCAAATCTCGTAGCATCCTGAATGCACCTCCATCACTGCAGGTTCTTTCAGGAGCACATGAGAATGCTTTTGCAGAGTCTGAGAGCACTTTGCAAAGCTCCAGCGAAGGCTGGAAGTATCTGGAAGTACTTGGAAGTACTGGCGAGGGCTACCGGAGTGTCAGGGATGTTTGCGTATGGCTTCCGGACTGAATTACATTTTGCTGATGTACAGCATACACTGAGTATAGCATATATCAAGTAAAGCATACACCAAGTACACCATATACCATGTACTGCATACACTGCATACTGCATAGACCACGTACTACATTATCCCAAGATCGATTTTCTCCAACTCCCAGCCAGTCTCTTGTGTTTCGGCACATCGTGTTGTACTCAATTCTCTACATTCTCACAATTACAAGTTAACCAATGCATGGAGTCTCAACTCCTGTCGTGCCTCCCTCCCGGACTACCACCTCTCAGTACTCTTCCAATCTCGCTCAATCATTGCCTCCAAGTGCAGCTCCGAACTCGCTCGATCGCGGCCTTCAAATGTGCCTCCAAACTTCCCCGATTGCGACCTCAAAGTTCGTACTATCATGGCCTCCAAGTTTATATCTTCAAACTCAATCGATGATGGCCTCCAAGTGCATCTCCAAACGTGCTCGATCACAGCCTCCAGGTGCATCTCCAAACTCACTTCATCACGGCCTCCAATTGTATCCTTAATCTCGTTCAATTACAGCCTCCAAGTTCGCACGATCATGGCCTCCACGTGCATATCTCCAAACTGGCTGGATCATGGCCTCCAGGTGCATCTCTATACTCGCTTGATTACTGCCTCCCAGTGCATCCCCAATTCCGATTCATCACGGCCTGCAATTATATCTCCAAACACGTTCGATTACAGCCTCCAAGTGCACCTCCAACCTTGCTTGATTATTGCCGTGGAGTGTATATCTGAGTTCACTCAATTACAGTGTGGTGAAATGGAGGAGCTAGAAGTCTGACAGCCCATCAACAACAAACCGCCACACCTCGCGTGTCATCCGAATTGAATTCTTGAGAAAGGGCAGTTCTGGCTCATGGAGCATTGAAAGAGAGCAAGAGGATATGAAGAGATACCCGGCCATGATGAACCACACATATTGTATGGATCCATGAACACTTCGCAAGTGTGCATGACGAACGACTTACATTGTGTGGATCAATGAAAGCTCGGCAACAGTGTGTGAGACCAAGAGCAGGGAAAGATACAATGTATATTTCATATAATGAGATAATGTCTATCTACCCCGGGGTCTGCCAAATATGTACTCCCAGTTACTGAGTTCATCTCTGTGTGTATATATATACACAGACTTAGATAATACATGCCATAGTATGATGTAGCGAATCTTGTGACTGTAACAGAGATGAATACGATAAATGAAATGCCTTGTGGTTGTGCAACTCTAAGATCCACTGCTGTGAGAATATCTCACCAAGTCTCCTGAAGTGCTTGCACAGAGGTCTCAGCTGCTCTTGATGTCTCTGGCAGATCTGCACAGAGGTCTCTGCTGATCTCAATGTCTCCCGCAGACCTGCGCAGAGGTCACAGTAGCTCCAAAATGTGACTTTCCAAATAGTCATATCTCGGAGCATCCTAAATTCACTTCCATAACTGCAGGTGCTTCCAGGAGCATCTGATGATTCACTTGCTGAGTCTGAGAGCACGGTGCAAAGCTCCAGGGGGGCCTGGGAGCATCTGGAAGTACTGAGAAGTACTGGTGAGGGCTACCAGAGAGTCTGAGAGGTTTGTGTGTGGCCTCCGGACCGATTTACATTTTGCTGATGTACTGTTTCTTCTTGGGTATATGATCAAGAGAGTTGCTGAGTTGCAGGTACAGGACAGTGGGTGTGGTGAAGTGGGTGGTGGTAGGTGGCGGGCAGTGGCAGATAGCAGGTTCAAGTGACTGAAATTATAATATCAGTCAATATAATAGTTTGAAACTCATCTTGAGTGTAGCCACTACAACAAAATCTCTTGATACCTCATAGTCATGGTATTTACACAAGTAGCTTCAGATTCTACATGGAAGATAGACAATATAATCTTGGAGAGAATAGATCTCTGACTAAGATTTTGCAGTAGAATCTGCTGTTCACATTCCACTGATAGAGGTTGTATGTAAACATATTCTGTCTAGAACCAATAGTGATAATCACAATAGTAATTATTGTGATGATGATATTGTTAGTGATGGCAATCCTTGTATCAGAAGCACTTAGATTAGTCAATGGGCAATATCAATCTTCGGATTAAAGCTTTCATAGACTTTATGCCTTGTATTAGCCAAAGTTTCCTTACACTTCAACCCTTCTATTATCAAAAGCTGCCACATACTCAGAGTTTGCCATCAGCCAAAATCTTCCCATGGAAAACTCTACTCCTCTTAAAGTACAGCTCCCTCAAATATGTCATTCTCAAGCCGGCTAACAAACAGGCTATCAAGCAGGCTATCATGCAGACTATCATGCAGGCTATCAAGTAGGCTATCAAGCAGGCTATCCAGCAGGCTCTTAACCAGACTCTCAACCAGACTTTTAAGGAGACTCTAGTGCAGGTGAGTAATCACTAGTGGGTACCCATGCAGATGTGCACCAACAGTATATACAATATCAGTATAATAGGGAAGACTGCAAACTGTAAAGACAGATATTGGTCCATCTCAGGCTGGCAGCTGTATATTGGTCCCTAGGCCTACAGATACATCTCTATGATTAAACTAAAGATGATTATAGGGTGTAGGTTATGGGAGAGTCCACATGAAGCTGGCGATGAGCTGCAGGTGTACAAGTCTCCACTGAGATCATTGTATAGTTGATTTGAACTTTTGCTGATATACACCTTCTATTTTTTTAAACACCATCTTTTTCTTACTTCATTGTAACACTATTGGTGCCTGTGTCTTTGTAAACGTTACCTCACTTGGCAATCTTGGGAACTCTTCTTTCCTCCAGGTAAATCACTAGTACATATTTGAATTGCTTCAACCCTTGCCTTTCAATCTTTATCTGTTTGTTCTCTATATGAGTTCATGGTTGATCTGGTTTCAGTTAGAAGAAGAAGCTTATAGTATTCAAGAAGTTTCATTCCGGTTTAGAGATGAAGTTGTAACAGAGTCCTTTTCAAAAATGTGCACAGTTTCTATTTATGGAGGTAACCTCATCGTTTCCTTACCAAGACGCTCACCCCTCCCCACACAAGCAAGTGAGACGACTCGGCACATAATGGCTACGCGGACATGTCCAAGTGAATTTGAGTCGGGCACCATGGATTCCCGAATAGATAATAGCCTTTGTCATGAGTACGGACCGAACCCGGTCAATCCAAGTATTACCATGAGCAGAGGTTAGGTAGACTGATCTAGTGTCAGTGCTCTATACTTGAAAATGAGGCATGGTTGGAAGGTATTTATCCGATGCGGACTTCACGCCAATGGTTTCAGCACTGCTGTTGCAAGTGGGGATAATGAAGGTGTAGTTTGAAAGTGGAGCTTTAAAATTCAACAAAACAATGGGATATCTGAATGAATGTGGCTTGCTTTCAATCATGGCCGGTACAGTGTGGACTGTAAGTATGGGCAGCGACATGACTTGTAACAGCCTTACCCTACAAATTACACCCAGTTCTTGGGCTTACAACTTTTCGCAGGAGTGCGTCCAGGGGCGCATGCCACTGCAGCCCTGAGGCACATGAACATGTCACTTTTCTTTTTGGTGTTGTTGATGCACACTTCGAATGTCATTAGAGCGCAAGGATGGTGTTAATGTTCCGAATTATACACCTTAGTGATGGCCTCGGCCCAGGCTCTTGGAGTCGCAGGGGTATGATAGGCTGTGAACTATTATTAAGCATATCATGTGATACACGTGTGAAAATTTCAAATTTAAGAAAGAGCCTGGAAAACAAGTCGAGCGCATAGGAAGCAGATTTTGAGTTTTTAACAACAATCCCCGCTTGCATGTAGAGAGTATAGTCTTTGGCTTCTCCACTGTGCGCTTCTCGCTGCGGTATCCATTTTATTGTATCTTGCTTGCGCAGTCAGATAGAAAGAGTTATCTAGCACTCATATAGAATGCTACAGCAAGAGCATCCTAATCTACACCGCTGCGCTTTTTGGTAAGCCACAGCGCCCAATGGAGGTAGTCCAGCGCATACCTAAAGTGCACTACATAACTGTGTGGATCTTGGAACTATGCAAAGGGTCTATTTTGGTGAGAACCTCTCTACAATCGCAGTTCACTAGAAGACTAACATACTGGTGCACTTTAGGTATGCGCTGGACTACCTCCATTGGGCGCTGTGGCTCACCAAAAAGCACAGCTGTGTAGGTTAGGATGCTCTTGCTGTAACATTCTATATAAGTGCTAGATGGTTCTTTCTATCTGACTATGCATACAACATGCAGGTAAGATACAAGAAAATGAGTACCACAGCGAGAAGCACGCAGTTGAGAAGCCAAAGACTGTACTCTCTGCATGCAAGTGGGGGTTGTTGTTAAAAACTCGAAAATCCTCTTAGCAGTGCAGTTGACTTATTTTCCAGGCTCTATATACAATTGTACAGAATCATGCATCACATCATGTGCTGTACTCCATAGTACTCCTCCATCATATACTTCATCACGCCAAATATACTTGAGCCTGAACCGAGGCCACCTTAGTGAAAACGATGAGGGTACGAAAACGGTGCTGAGGGATTGGAAAATTGGGCTAAATCCTTAGTGCGGGTTGAAATGGACGGCTCCGGAGAGAGTTGGGGTTTGGGTACAGTAAAGCGGTTACTAATCCTGATACCTGGTGTGTGATTGGCTGTATCACGTGATCATCGAATACTTCTAGGGGGAAACCTGTGAACTGTGGTCACAACAGGTTCGAAAACACCACAAGACAACTGCAGTGATGACAGACCGACCAAAGGTGAATCTAAATGCCATTGCAGGTTGGTTATCCTCTTGTTTTCAAATTTTTTACAGACCTGTGCTAACTATGCCTCAAAACAGAGCTCAAAAATACCACTGATGATGCTGTGCCGCCTGTGCGAAAAATTTCTCGGTGCCAACTATGACTAGCCAGCTAATGTAGCTTTTGCAGTATATGAATTCAAATGGCTTCACGCAATCCAATTTACTTACCGATGTCCGCCTGGCTATCGGTTTCACTGCCTGCGGTATTGCAGGGGCTACCTTCTACTATGATTATAATCACGATTTCGAAAAGACCAAGGAATACACATTATATGCTGTTATCGCATACTTTACTCTTAATATATTCTTAACGTGGTGGATGTGGTGGATAGAGGGCGGAAAGGTTTATATCGGTGATCGAAATGGCGTTAAGGTGTGTACCCGAAATATATTGTGTGGGGTCTTTTACTGAATTAGGGTGGGTACAGCTTGTACTGGAGAGCCGTTCTGAGAAGTATTCATCAATGTATGAGCTGAAGATCATCACAATTGTCGCCGGAGAGTCAATGACCACGGAGGTGAAGAACCCGTACTCCAGCTGGTACAACCAGCAAGGATACTTTCACTCGAAGCCTTTCGTGGCTTTCCTTCACAATTCTATGCTGGCACTTTCACGCAAGAACCCAGCGGCAGCACGCCTGGTCAGCAAAGAGACGGCCAATGTGGGAAATAATCTAGACAACTAGGCACCTCATTTTCATGGTTGGTCGGCGGCCTGCCAATGGCCTTAGGTTTCGTTTGTAAGACAGGGCTCTGAACTTTTGGGCATTTCCGAGGATAAATACTTGTGATATGGCACCGGTGCTAAAAGAGGACGGAAGAGATGGAGTGGGATTTCATAGCATCCGAGCATTGCAAAATATAGTCTGTTGATCTGGCTTTCATCGCTGGCACTAGCCGGCAACAGGCTACACACAACTTTGGATGCACCATTTTCTTCGATAAACTCCGAAGATAAAATAGAAATCAAATAAACCAAACCAGATATCCCCAAGCCCAACTATCAAATAACGGCCACTAGGACAACAAGAAGCCCACAGCAGCTAACCGAGTGAGGTAGGTAAGCTAAGGTAACGCAGCATAAGGAACCGCTAGATACGCAAGGTAGAAACCGAAAAATGCAATTCCTACAGACAACCAAACCTGATCCGAATGCGCCTGTAGAGTGGAGTCGAAGGAAAGGAGCAGCGCCGCTGAATGTACAGTCAGCCAGACCGAGGATATGCGTGGCGCTGAATGCAGTTCCAATCGGTGGATGACATGAGAGGTAGGGGTGCGGGTATCGCCTGGACTGTTCAAGAGAACACCGCTGATTCGGGCCAACGGAATGAGTGGGTCCGACATGATATCTGTAGGTGGCTTACTTGCCCAATGGTGGCGGAAAGCTCAACCTGAATTTCTTATCTACTCCCAATATTAGTACTTTCCCCAACTCCACTGCACACAAAAATTCACCTTGATTCTTAACAGTATACAGAAAGTTAACAATAACTTCATTCTCCTGTATGGGCTGTGCATTGAAATTCTTCCTTACAGCCGTCGCAAGAGCATCGCGACTGATCCGTGCCCTAACACGACTTGGCGTCTTCTTCCCAATGCCTCCTGAAAGGACGATATTCCGATAGCTGCTGGACGCCGAGGGAACGGGAAGTCGGTACGCTTGTCTGTAGTTGTGAAGGACACTGAGGGGAATGTCATCCCAGCCCATCTGTTGTTACGCGTCAGCAATTAGCGAAACACGCTGAGAGTTAGGAACAAATGGGGGTGGAAAGGGCAGGAAGGAGGGGGTAGAAGAGGGGGAGTAGAGTAACATACACCTTCAATCCCCTCATGCGCGTGCGATCCATTCGCGTTAACAGCACCACTACTAGTTTGCTTCTCCAGAGTCGGGGGAGGCACATTGTTCGCGGGCCGTCGTTTGTCGATTACATTTGGCTGTGCCTTGCTGCTACCTCTACCGTTGCCAGTGGCGTGGGCAGAGGCGTCGGAGCGCGAGTCGTCCTGGTTATTGCGCGAGCGTGCAGGCGGCATTATACGAAAAGGAGGATGGGAAGAGGATGAAGGACAGCAACCTTGCTGTAGCTAAAAGAGTAGAGCTGCTACTGCCGGCGGCAGCTATGATGGAAGGAGTGCAAGATGGTGGACGTAAAGGGTGAACGAGATATGGAGGGTTTCAACAGACAGAACATGAGTGCTGGCAGTGGCAGGTGGCAGGGGAGTGGTGGTGTTGGTGTTGGTGTCAGTTGCGGCTCTACTCACGAGATCGGAGCGGGGAACGAACTCGCAGTAAGGGCGCACGCGACGTAAAGTACTTTTGAAGAGTGATAGATGGTGCAGCTTAAAGCCAAAACCTCGACGTGAAGACCGTGTCAATTCACTTTTGGTTCTACATGCTGCTCCTCTCCTCTCCCCTGTTCGAGCCTTTTATGTTACAATCCATCCAGACTGTCTTTACCAACCATGGCGTGTTCCCATAATCACACTAAGAATAAAACCCAGCTAAAATAACCATCGATGCCAAAGCCAGAGTTTGTAAACAAACTAGCCTGGAAAATTTGTTGTGATATCATAATATCATCAAAGCTAAAACCGCCTCCAAGAGAAATAAAGAAATAATCAAATGGGTAAACGCCTCCCTTGCCTTCTAAGCCCTTTCTGGGTATGCTGCATACTTAAGTAACTGAAAAAGACCATCGAAAACTCGCCGCCAGCATCCAATTGAATATAACTCACCCAAGCATAGTACTATGTACTCTCCTCGATCGTATCCATCAAGTTCCTCCTCACCTCCGCATTTGCTACACCACCGAATCCAAATGCTGGGATAATCCTACACATCCTTGCCAGGGTACTCTGCGTATAATTCGATTTGATGAATTGTAACCTCTGTTTCCAACTCGGCTTCTCTCCTCGATTATAGAGATCCAACCCAAGTAGGTGCATCGGAGTGCTAAAGATCTGGCACGCAGCAGGGGCCAAGAATTGTGCACAGCTTTCTGGCTTCATCAACGAGTTGGTGGGAATATATGGTGTGAGCCGAGACGGAACGTTGAAGGAGAAACCAATGGTCATTGCATCTCTCGCCGAGAAGAGGATGAAGGTAGGGAGGGGTACAGGGCGTGGAGAACCCGTACCAAAGATGCGCGCAAAGTTGCGGTCTTTGATGAGACCAAGAGACATGTTTGCTCTGCGCAAAGTGTGTCAGCTAAAGTAGAGAAATGATGAATCAGGAAGACTAACGCCGAAGTAGCAACAAATTTCTCAGTGCCTGTCGTTACCGTCTTGATATCAGTACCCTTTCGCACCGAGCTAGCAGTATCGATAAAATTAGCCGTCAGATACGTTCCGAAATACGTCATCTAGATCCATGGTAATCAGTCCTCCGTCTTCATCTATCCATAATAAGTCACCCACATATATGAGCGCAAACGGCTTCGAAAAGAAAAACAGATGTGGTTTCGTCAGGATCGTTTTGAGCGAGTTCTTTGTGCTTTCAAGTACCGACTTTGTCTTCCCGGACGCATTCTCCATGATACTCCTGTAAACCGTACTGCATCAGCCGTTGTCGTTCATTGTCGGAAATCCCCACGGGCCAACTCCGAGCGATGAGCAAGAAACAGATGTATACCTATCAATCAAGCAGATAACTTCACAGTACAACATCAATTAGCCCTCTTGTCGCACCGCTAGACTGATAAACACATACCAGGAGAAATCAAAAGCGTCGCAGCACCGGCACTGGCAGCATCAGCAGCAAGCCTTTGCAGTACCTTTGAGCGCCCTGTGATCTTTGGCGCAACCGCCATGGAAGGCGCAGGTGTGGGGGGTTTCTCCATCTGGGTGACAAGAGGAAACGATTGAGGATCGGGCACGGACATGCCACCAATATTTTAACTTTGCGAAAAAACGCTGTGTGGCGTGAAGGTGACGATGCAGATTCTGGAAAAAGGCTGGGGTGGCTACTAGTAGATGCTAGATGTTAGATGCACGGATGTCGGAGCGAGACAGCGCGGTCATGGTATTTAGTAGAAAAACATGATTCTAAATTCGAGATCTACGGTCCCGTATCTACGGTCTGCGGTCTACGGTCTCTCGGTCGAACTTATCATCATCCTTGCAACAACCCCTATGATCCCCTGGATATCTTGGGTACTACATGCATATGCCGGACTTACGAAGTGTCGTTGTTCGATTTCAGAACGCTTACTTCCAGTATTTAATCAGCATTCCTAATTCATCCATGACCGAAAGTTGTCATCATTCCATTCCCATTGCATTCGACCTGCACTTTCCCCGTAGAAATTATGAATGAAAAGAATACACCAGTGCCCCACAAGTAAAGCACATATCATACCACAAACAGTATGGACGTTTAACAGAACGCCTTGCAATTCAAATGTACGTTACGCCCTCCCTTAACAATCACCTGAATTATGCGCCAATTCCCCCTGCCAAAGGTCCAACTCCTGTGCTAAGGCCCATGTACGTACCCGTTGTCCTGGGATCAAGATGTGAGTACTCGAGCACTATTTCTTTCTGTAAGTTCGGCACCTTGTCAGTCCACGTGTTCCTCTAGTTGGTGGTGATATTTCATGATTACCCTCACTCTCTCCCACGTCGTGGGGTCAAAAAACACATAAACACCCTTCTCTGCCGTTTCGGAAAACTGCTCAACCTGCGCGGTGTTGTCTTTCGTCATCCACAACCTATGCAGCATATGGTACCTCCAGTTTCTGGCCGCCCTGTATTCACAACCCGGTCAGTAACCGACCCTTTTACCAACAACCAAGCGCTGCGGAAGGGGGCCATACAGTTCGGCCACCACCACTTCCTGCATAATATCCCGCGGCATGGTGTAGAATATATAAAACAGTGTCTCATCGGAGAAGCTTCCAATCTTCGAGTGCACAGGTTGGGTATTGACCACAGTATAGCAATTAGGCAACTGGTACTCGGGCTCCACACTTGTAGCCTCCAACTCTGCGAACGGCGATGCAAATGACGGCCATAGGGCACCGCTAGTATATCAGTCAACTTTCAACCAGCAACATACAGACCAAGATGCTCACTCAGGAGAGTTGATATCCAGGCCCAACATCATCAAATCCTGTCCTTTTGCCAACGACGAGCCTTCTCCAGCATCACCTCTCATGGCATTAAATAGACCGCTCAAGCCGAATCTGTCGTCCTCCGACACCGTATTTGAAGGGGTTCCAATTTGACTTATTGCAGTACTGTCACCGTTGATACCCCCCGGTTTTTGTAACGTTTGCTGGGGTTGGGGCTGGAGTTGGCTAGGATGAGTGAGCCCTGGTGCTGGCGAAGGACGTGGTGGTTGCTGCGACCCTAGGGCAAGTGTTGATGAAGGGTTATTCGATAGACCAGGCGCTCCGTTCATCGTTGCAGCTTTCAGGATGTTCTAAATTAAGTCAGTCAGTCACTTTAAGATTACTTCCTAGCATTTTGCCCAGTGTTCTTTGACTGCCTGGAGCTGCTGACCTTCTTCTCAATATCACTCGATGCCATTGGAGCTTGCTGCCCCATCATACCGTCCAGATGTGGCAATATCCTGCTTGACATGCCCTGTCTCTGCCCCAATCCACTGAGACCTCTCTCCTCCAGTGCCCCTAAACTACCCGGTTGTGTTCTAGGTAGTGCTGGGAAGTCCTCCATTACGCCTTGCGGTTGCATCTGACCTCCCTGGTTCTGACCTTGCGGCTGTCCGCCCCCCCCACCGCTAACGCCAACGCTTCCTATCCTGTAATCATCTATCCCCGCGAATATGTCCTTTTGCGCACCGGGGAAGCCGTCATGCTGCTGCTGCGACTGTAGGTGTTGCGGCTGCTGACTCGTTGGAGGCTGCTGAGGATGCTGCTGTTGAGATAGACCGCGGTTTTGCGAAGGGCTCTGCGTATTTATCCGGCTCCATGCTTGAGCGGGGTTTGACTGGGTCTGGCCACCGAGAGCGGGAAACTCACTATCTCCCCCAATCTCCCACGTCAGCAATTGCGATAACAAAACATCGAACACGCGGACGGACTTCATGTCTAGTGGAGTGCTGGGCTGACTCAAACCGCCAACGCTCTGCGAGAAAGTAAGGCCTGTAGCTGATCGGTTTCCGAGCGTCGGTACGCCTGGTGGTGGTGCACCCATCCATCCGCCTGCAGCGCCATTACGGTTGTCAGCTTGCCTCATTCTTGGCCTTGAAACCCCGCCGCAAGCTTTCGAGGCGACAGTGATTATAAGCGAACCTAATTTGCCGTTCGAAAGCGCGCCTCTCCCTGCAGTGGCTGCTGCTAGTGGAAATGCCAATCCCATCGGTCTGTGAGTTGGACCTATTTCGATGCGATGTGCAATGATGGTGGGCTTTGCGTTAGCTGTCTGCTCGGCCTGATTCTCGTGATAGGATTTGACGATAGCGAGGAATTAGGTAGTGTCAAACCTTGGCGGTTCATAATGCTGTGATGTAATGAGGATATAGTAGCGGTGTCGAATGATTCTGTTCAGAGTAAACCGGCGGCTCTGGGGTGCGGGGGAGAGTTGTAGGTCGGTCAGTCTGTGGCTTTGGAAGCTGAGGTTGAGGTTGATTTGAGGTGCGGTTGAGGTGTGATGGATCCAAGGATGTGTTAGGACGACGCCGCCCGAATATCGCATCTAGTCTACTGTACAGTGGTGGGGTGAAAAATATACACCATTCCGAATCCGAATTTGACATTTATTATTTATTTACTAAGAGGTAGCTTGGACTGAAAATGCAGAAGCTTGACTTTGACTGCCTTCATCCTTAAATGAATTAATTGAGGCTGCACTCCAGGCGGGGAAGCCTTGGCCTCGATGCAGGTAGTCCTTTGGGCTCGGAGGCATCTTGCTCTCTGATACAGGAGTCCTTACTATGTACTTTTAGTCTCTTTCATGTACAAAGCTCTCGACCCTCAGAAATAGACGCAACATACAACTCCACTTCCTGACAAACGCCACGTAAAACAAGAAAAAAACCAGACACTCCGTAAACCAAACGCTCACCGTATTGCAACTAAACGTCCTCCAAACATACTAGAGGAAAAATGGACGGAATAGAAATCAACACACTTATCACCCTGCAACAACTAGCTCTGCAGACTCCGACTCGTTCCTACTCTGTGCCATTTGCAATCTAGCGCAAAGACTTAGTAGAACAACGGTTTCTGTGGCCGCAAAGTAATTCAGGGCATCGAGCAATATCTTCAGATGTCGACCAAAGTTGTGTTCGTATTTGCCCAGATTTTCGTTGAGTTTGACCATGTTCTCGGGATCGAATGCTACGCTCTCTACTCCTTCCTCGAACCGTGCAGAGGGGGAAGCAAGTTCTGGATCTGCAGCAATAAGAGACCTAGAGAGGTGGGTTGTGTAGGAGGAGAACATGGCACAGGTCGTAAGAAGTTTTGCATGAATCTAAGATGGAGTTCATAAGTTTTATGATGCTAAGATTGGAGAAGTGACAAACGAATACCTTCAATAATTTAGAGTTTGTCAACATGCATTCCTTGAGGCATGTATCAAGAAAGTCCACATGATGCTGCATTAACTGATCCACAGTTTTCACTTCATCAAGTCTTTTCATCAACTTCGACCAATTTGGCTCAACCACCTCCATTGTACAAAAATACAACAGCTGCTGCACAAAAACCAACATTCGTGATCGCAAGTTCCACGCTCTACGTTTCCATTGCTCAACCTGCGGATATTTGGATCTGTGCTTCCACGTGTAGACGGTTGTGTGTTCCTTCCAAGACGTAGATAACAGACCTTCCAGATGCCGCAACGTCAATAGGTGCCTGAAAAGTAATTGGTAACGCAACACCGTTTTCCTAGAAATTACAAGTGAGAGAGGGAAAGGCACTTTATAGTCCAGTTCCAACGCATAGTGTCCGGTGATGGGCTTCTCGTCCTGGCTGGGCGCGGAAGCCTGGTGAGTTGTGGCATCTAGTGACATAGCATTCTCATCCATGCCTGATACGCTCACAACTCGCATAAGCCACTTCGTCAAGTCCACCTCGTTCATCCTAACCTTCACGTCTTCCTTGAATGGATCAGAGGCCGCGATAGATCCCGGTTGACGGAGCGCTAGGTCAAAAAGAGACTGGAGTTTGCCGATGTTGATTTTCTTTGCTGGTTTACTAAGCTCAGCATTGGAAATATCTAAGAAATATTGAAAGAAATCTGCGCGATCAAGGAAGAAGTAGTGCTTCAATGACCTAAGGCGCGCTGAAAGTGCGTGGGTTGTCAGTAGGAGTTCGAGTAATGATGCATTAGCATGAGCATATGCAGAGTTGACATTGTCCAGAAACCTATACGAATTAGTCTCTCGCATTCTAATTTTAAGAATTTGGTGGAAGGAGAAACACACTTTACGTCTTCAAATGTTCTTGGAATATCGACCATCTCTTTACTCACATCCACTCCGCCACATTCTCTCACAACATTGAGATACTTTCCAGCGAGTAGAACCTTGTCTTTCACTGCTTCAAGCTGCGGTGGAACGTCATCCAGCCTCACAGTATATCTCTTTTCCCAGTATTCGTCTGTATAGTCTTCTTCCAGCCTCTCTCGCTTGATACTCTTTGCCTCCTTGATGAGAAATTCCGAGTGGGGATCACGTATCACACCCCTGTGCAACCACTCATTCAGCATATTCATGTACGGTCTTGATGCTTCTCGTAGTAGCAAACTCAGCAATGACCTTGCAGCAGGGTCACCAGCCATGGATGACAGTCTTTGTGTCAACAATGCCAGAACAGAACCTCCTCTACATATCTTCGACCCTGGTAGCCGCGCACCTCCGTCATTGCCCTCCCTCAAAGCCTCAATAATATTATCCACATCGTCAAAGTCATCCATGGAGTCGTCTTCATCATCTTCCTCTAGCATCGAGTTCTTTTTCAATATTTCTTTGGCCAGTGAGTACAATTGAGATAGCATATTGGAAGTCGGCATAGTGTGCAGATGGAGCAGATGTAAAGTGAATGAAGGGTTGGTGAGGAATTGGTGTTCGAATTGGCCTATCAGGACGAGATAGTCTCTCAATAATTTCCGTATTGCGGCGCTGAGTGCATGGTTTACAACTCCAAACTCTTCCCTCGACTGCACCTCCACGAAAGCTTCTACAGCACCATAGTACGTTGCTATCTTTAGCATTGTAGTTGTGAGATCCCGCAATGACGGATCCAACCCCGGAGATATCTGATACTGAGGTCCCAGGAGGCGATCGTTTTCATTTGCAGGATTGTATTCATCCCTGAAACGGATGTACTGCCCTTCGAAGCCCTTCAATTTAAAGCAAAGTCAGCTTGTGTTCCGTAGATATGGCAATACGAACCAACCATAAAGACGTATAACAGATCCTCCAGTATAGATGCCTCTTGCATTTCAACGTCCATTCCGTCCAGCGGTATCGGCGCTTTGTTCGGAGGCAGTTCAGACGACAGCGGAGGAACCGAGATTCTAGATCCTAAGGGTGCCGCCGTGTGGGGTAGGAGAAAAGCTTCTGGAAGCCATAGTAAGGCTAAAGTATAATAAGTATGACAAGTACCAACTGTGTACGGTTGGAGGAGGAGGTCCTGCCTGGTGGAGCTGGTGGAGTGACTGCAGTTGGCCTTCGGCCCTCGTAACCCGCCGACCTCTGCGATGATGGCCTGAAATCTTGCTTCACTGGTGACCTCTTTTTGGTGGCAGTGACAGTTGTAGTGGTGATATGGGTGCGCTCAGCCCCTCGGGTCTCGCCCGCAGCAGCTGTGGACCGGGACGGTCGTTTTCGAAGTGGCGGAGAATTTGTACCCCGTACAGAGTACGCGCGATTTCGCGAGCTCGATGCTGCTACAGACTCCCTATTGGAGCCCCGTCGGAGACTTGAAGATGAAGCCATTTTTCCGAGAATATGGAGCGGGTGAACAGATGAGAAGCGGGGTTATCTGTTGCAATAGTCCTCTAAGTTACTTACATAAGTAAGTACTTAGCAGAAACGGTGGATAAGGTTGGTCGGTGAGAGTGGAGGGGATTGATGAAGCGATGGACGCGCGATTGTTTTGTCGTCACTCGCGTTTCGTGCAGCACAAATAACCCAAACCCTGTTACCTAGTATGGTCTAGCGCTAAATATGTACTAGTGTTAGGTTGTACTAGGGCTTCGCTATCGCGTCACTAGCGGCCACGAAGTATTGGAAAGATTAGGCAGTACTCGTTGTCCTTTATATGTAGAGATTGGTAACCCTAACTCTCCTTACCTCTCTCAATCCCAATATAATTCACTGCTACCTGTTCATATAATCTGTAATGCCCTCTCTCCCAATCCCAATATAATTCACTGCTACCTGTTCACATAATCTGCAATGCTAAACCCATGACCCTGTCCTGACATTTGATGGATCCCAGAGAGTGAGTAGCTAGGTGACAGTGGCATGTGGCTTACGGTGACCAAATTGAACTAATTTTAGAAAGGAATAAATTTGAATGAAATTGAATAAGTAAAATATTATGGCTTGGCATTTCCCGAAATTCCCATTATTTTAGATTATCAGCAGCTTCAGTTTAGAGCGACTTTAGTCTTTTTAGTCATGCTGTAGGTGGTACGATTCCTGCACCCATATTTTTCTTTGAAATTGGAGCCGGCGATTGGCTTGTACCTAGGTAGCATGTGAATTCTGCACCCCGCGGTGACTATCTTTTCTTTCTGATAGAACGATAAACGAACGGGATGGTTGTTGGAGATCTGGAATCCGGGCGTCCCAACTGCATTCTGTTGAATGGAGAAGAAGACGTAAACCGGCTGTCTGTGATTGGTGGCAATGAGGCTTGAGATCTGAGACTAGCGGTTACGGACCGAAAGGAAACGAAAACTCGATAGATCTATGGCTGCAAAAGGAATTGTGTGAATTTTCGGGTTTCTGGAAGGTTTTGCGCCCCTATGCTGTTGGGATTAATGCTGTATCATGCATCTCTTCGCATGTTGCCGAATTGGTATCAGCGCTTCCGATTTTTCCCAGCAATTTATTACAGGTTTTTCTCATGGCTACTTAATGAAGTAATTTCATAATTCATTATAGATGCTCGGGGGTTCGGAGAGATCAGCTTTGTCTTGGCACTTTTTTTACTGCGGCAGTGCAGTTGACACCAACTTTGTTTGTGTAGCACGCACTTTTGGGGATTTGTTGAGGCTCGGTCTCCTGTTGGGACTGACGCTATGCCTAGTACAGAGGGATGGGCTGCCGAGACGCTGTAGGTTCCTTGCACTACCTCTCCCAAACTTGAATTTGTATCACCACCACGCATGGGGATAGGCAGGTACGCTCGCACCAACGCCTAAATAAAAAGTCTCTTTCTGCTTCCTCCATTTCTTTCTCTCTTCTACTCGCATATTTAAGAAGGAAAGGTTAAGGTGAAGAAGAAATACAAGCAGAAGCTCAAATAAGCTTCCGTCTGTCAACCTCGGCAACACCCACTCCTCTCTTTCCACCTCCTATTTACACCCCGTCGACGAGTTCGGAATCACCACCACCACCAGCTTTCGATGATGGGTGCTGCTGCAGAAGCTCCAATGTCGGCCGCTGATGCTGCGAAAGCAGCATACGAGCTCCGGAAAGCAAATGCGATTGCAAGAGCTAACCGGCCTCACGTCACTGACCAGGTAAATGTTTTACAACCTTCATGGAACGGACCGAAATTCTAACAAGTCTTCACAGCCGATGACAATGAAGAATTGGTGGAGACATCTGAATCTTTTGAACATCTACTTAATCGTCATTGTTCCTCTGCTCGGTCTTTGGGCCGCGTGGTACACTCCTCTGACGAGAGCTACTCTTCTCTGGTCAATTGTCTACTATTTCAACACTGGTCTCGGTATAACGGCTGGTAAGTTTATCCGAGCACTTATTGTGTCAGAATACGAGTAGTGGCTGACTTACTCGATAGGGTATCACCGACTTTGGGCACACACCTCTTATTCGGCTACCTGGCCTTTGAAGGTCTACCTTGCGGCTGTTGGCGGTGGTGCCGTTGAGGGCTCAATCAGATGGTGGTCCCGGGATCATCGTGCGCATCACAGATATACCGACACCGACAAGGACCCCTACAGTGTCCGCAAGGGTCTGTTGTACTCTCACATTGGATGGATGGTCATGAAACAGAATCCTAAGAGAATCGGTCGTACCGACATCTCCGATTTGAACGAGGACGCGGTTGTTGTCTGGCAGCACAAGTACTACCTTTGGGTTGTTGCCTTCATGGGATTGGTCTTCCCGACGATGGTTGCTGGGCTTGGATGGGGTGACTGGAAGGGAGGATTCATCTACGCCGGTATCCTCCGGATTTTCTTCGTCCAGCAGGCCACTTTCTGTGTCAACTCTCTCGCACACTGGCTCGGTGACCAGCCTTTTGACGACCGCAACTCTCCTCGCGATCATGCCATTACTGCCCTCGTAACCCTCGGAGAGGGCTACCACAACTTCCACCACGAGTTCCCCAGCGATTATCGCAACGCTATCGAATGGCATCAGTATGATCCTACCAAGTGGACCATCTGGATATGGAAGCAGCTTGGCCTCGCCTATGACTTGAAGCAGTTCCGTTCCAACGAAATCGAGAAGGGTCGTATTCAGCAGCTCCAGAAGAAGATTGACCGCAAACGTGCTACCTTAGACTGGGGTGTTCCCCTTGAACAGCTTCCTGTTATGGAATTTGAGGAGTTTCAGGAGGAATGCCGCAATGGACGTGCCCTCACCCTCATTGCCGGTGTCGTGCACGATGTTACCGACTTCATCAAGGATCACCCCGGAGGAAAGGCCATGATCAACTCTGGAATCGGAAAGGATGCTACTGCCATATTCAACGGTGGTGTCTACGACCACTCCAACGCCGCCCACAACTTGCTCTCCAATTTCCGTGTCGCCGTTGTTCGAGGTGGCTGCGAAGTTGAGATCTGGAAACAGGCAACGAAGGAAAACAAGGAGGCAGTACCTGCTGTCGATTCCAGTGGCAAGAGGATTATTCGTGCCGGTCAGCAAGTTACGAGAATGGCCGAGCCATTGGTTGCTGCGCCAGCGTCATAGAATCACTTGGGCTCCCGGTTTTCCTTGCTTGTACAATATGGGGTTGCATGAAGCCGCTTTGGTTATGATTCCCACAAAGCGCGTCGTGAGCCGATCTGCGAAAAGTTGTAGAGGGAATGAGATGTGAGTTGTGGATATTCAGCCGTGGTGATGGGTATCTGTTTCTTTAGTTTCTACTGTTTATAATATTGGTCTACGGAGTTTGTCTGTTTGCTGTTGTGTTACGATATGCGATTGGTGCAAGAATTATTTGCATATCTTTCATTTTTTATTGGGGGTTGGTTGTGCCATGTCATGGTGGGGTTTGGCCATTCTTTCTATTCGTAATAGGTAGTTACCTACTATGCCAAAAAAAAACCCGTTTATTGATGTGACTGCAGTGCCACATTTACCTGAGTGCAGCATGACTCCCAGAGTCCAGTAAGTGTAGCATATTACTAAATTTAAGATTCCAATTACTGGGGAATAGCTCAAAATACCACAGTAATACAAGATAGCAGCAAATATGACATTGCAAATTATTGAGTATTTAGTTGAATGGGGTAATATTGGTCAATTCAGCAGCATTGAGCATTTGCATATGTGGTAGGAATCTCACATTCTTGTCACAATGATATAATAGTAATAAACCAATATACTTAAAAATAGCTCTAACATTATGTTATGTTCAGCAGATGATACACATAGTGTAGTAGTTAGTAGGTATGTATAATACTTACTAAAACAGGTGCAATTTATGCCAGTAAAATATTTTTGACCATATATTCATCACCTGGTAGGTGAGTGATTGGGCATGTGTAGATAGATACAAACATGCATAGAAATATAAATGTGCATGTAGATGACTAGGTGTGCATATGCATTTCCACCAGCAAAAATGATCTTACGCGATATGTAACATAGAGAGAACTTGTTTTTGGGCCAGTGATTCATAGCTTGATTCACGCATGGCACTACAAGATTTTATGGACCTGTGAGTTGACTAGATTACTATGAGACACATGCGATTATGGGCACTTAATACTGTACATTATGCTGCAGCTAATAAAACAGCCAAATGAACGTCATTGTAGACCACCAAATATGCTCTGAAGTATATACCTGATTTCAATCGATTGTACACTCCCAGCCTGCTTGACTTACCCTCCCAATTATGCTCTCAAGATGCTCCCAAGTACACTCTTGGGGATGCTTTCAAGGACACTCCCAATCGCACTTGATGACATCTTCCCAGCATGCTTAACTAATGTTACGGGGGTATTTTAAGTCCCAGTTTCAATACAACATATATTAGACTAAATACAGCCGCCTATCTCCTTATCCTTCTCTCCTCATCTTCCCAGACTCAATCTCTTGCTCTCTAAGAATAAGAGCTTACCACTCTTCCTCGTCGGTCCAAGGTTGCTCTTCGGACCACTCTTCGTAAGGTAATGCTCCGGTAGTGATGTACCGGTGCACGTCGTATCCAATATTGTTGATAATCGCAAAGAACAAAAGGTGCGGGGAGATGTGGGTTAAACCCCACTCATTGCAAAATAAAATGGTGTCGCCGATAGTGGCGACGAGACGTTGGTGTGCGTACTGAGATGCAGTTGGTCTCCACGAACACATATAGAGCGTATTCACGAAGGTGAATTAAAGAAGTAATTGTAATGGTTTGGTAGATAGAATTCTTAATAATATTTTAAGGTGTTCTTCGCTGGTAATGTCTGACTGTGGATTGCTGCTAGAGCTTGGTTCTTTTCATCGTCGGGGACGATGTGAGCTTTTTTATAATCGGTGCCTCAGGTCAAGTTTGCCTTCGGCTTTCCGTCATGACAACATTGTTGCTTGATAGCTTATCTTCGGAATCAACTGAAGTGATCCGTCGATAGTGCCACGAGTTCCCCTTGGTTATCGTGTTCATGCATGAGCTGTTTTTAAGACGTTACGTCCCCTCTCGGGCAGTCCTCATGATTATGATATCAAGTGCCAACTATGCCAGCTCATAACCTCGTGTTCGACATCTTGCTTCCCATTCGTTCAGTAGCTAGAACATCTGACGACCTTAGTCTTATCAGTGCTTATCGCAATATAATATTAATAGCTCTTCACTATTAATTG
>Ga0307514_10001872_pt1 | contig 23200 bp, 20 predicted proteins | sample 16_EM_MG_FD_203088 | JGI IMG/M metagenome (GOLD analysis project Ga0307514, IMG submission 203088) | Populus trichocarpa ectomycorrhiza microbial communities from riparian zone in the Pacific Northwest, United States - 16_EM | ecosystem: Host-associated > Plants > Roots > Unclassified | place...
AGGTACCTATGCCCCCCGTGGGCATTTCGTATGTGCCCGCGAGGGGCATAGCAAGTATGCCGCCCGTGGGCGGCACAGCCCCCCGCGGGCGGCCGATGTCCGCGAACGGCCCAGAACATATATATGTTCATGCAGACGTCCCTCAGCTAACATATCCCACTTAGCCATCACGTGTCCCGTCCCCCAGGGTCCTGACAGCACCCCCTGCTATGATCTCGTGCCCAGACGGCTTGGCTTTGCCTTTTGTGTGCCGAGAACACCCCTGCTAAATACTGTTGGAATACGGAGGTGCAGAACAAAAGTCCTTTCCCCTTCCTATCTGGGAACCCTGCATATGCATGCATATGCAGTGATGTGCCTGCATGAATACTTGGCATATGCACGGGTATTCAACAGGCTAACCACCAAATCATTAGATGTCTTACATTCTTTCCTGCCTCAACCTCTCAATATACCGCATCCACTGGGAAAGAAGACTCCATGTCACTTTTTAAGACATAGGCCGAGCTCACGTTAAAGCCACTTTTTTTTGACCTTGCATATCAACTTTCCTGCGTGAGCTCTTAAAAAGTGACATGGAGTCTTCTTTCCCAGTGGATGCGGTACTAGATATCATCGACATCTCAATTGGCCCAATATTAATCCTTATACACTATGGCGCCCTCCAGATATCAACCCTCCCAGCTACTCACAACCCTTCCCCCTATTCACAACCTTCAATCAACATCATAACATCTTCCCTCAGGTACATTGCCCGTCTCCGCCCCCTCAATTGCCTATTTTAACCTTCATTACTCTACAAGACCTCCAGTCGAGCGCCCCCGAACCTGCCGATCGAGGACCCCTAATCGAAATGTTCTTCGATGTTGTGTCTCGCGCTCAGGCGGTGATCTTGCGATCTATGGGGGAAGCTCTGGGTATTATCCAGCAGGAGACTGGAATAACTCCAAGACATGTCCGTAATCTCTATAATGGAGCCCGGGAAATGGTGTGGGTTCCTGGCACCTTATTGAAGATAGAGCACGTTAAGGATAGGGATCGCCGTGGGAGGAAGAAAAAGATCACTTCGGCGTGGAGGAGGCTATTGTGGATGCAGTCACTAAAGATCGCTATGCTCGGGAGAAAACACTTGTCCAGCTTGGCTTACAGTTCAATATCTGATCCCAGAGCGTATTTCGAATTCTCCGCACAAAGAAATTCCGCAAAACAAAGCCCATAAGGAAACCCGGTCTTACCAAAGATATGAAGGTGGCTAGATATCCCTTTGCCAAACGATATGAACATTGGACGCTTGAAGATTAATGAATATTCTGAGGGACATCCTCCTGTGAAACGGAATAAAGAGTATGGGATTGCAATCCGTCATGAGAGGCAGCTCCGCATTAGAGAGACCAACCGGGCTCACAAGAATGCATGGTCGCTCTTTCAATGTGTCACTGCTGGATTGCCAGCCAAGTACGTTGCGCATCTGAAGTCTCTGGTTGGCATTCAGGAACCTGCTGACACGGAGGATCTTAAAACTGATGAATGGAGGCATATGCCGGAGACTGACCAGATTGTCAGTGTTCCAATGGATATCGTGATCTCAGCTGGCCGCAAAGGGGGTAACAAGAAGGCTCCTAGAGATGGTGCTCAGAAGTGCGGGAGGCCTCCGGCATACAAGGTGCGCTTCATGTCACCATTAACACCAGGTGTGGGTTGGGAAGGGGTGAGGTGGGATGAGTATGTGGGTGGGAGCACGGGGGATAATTGTAGCTAGTACTTAGAGTGCATATGCCAAGGAACCGTGCATGCATATGCATGCATATGCAGGTTTCCCAGATAGGAAGGGGAAAGGACTTTTGTTCTGCACCTCCGTACGCAAGCCCCGTATAACATATCGGGCCAACAGTTGGTCAAGCAGGTCACGTAGTTTTGAAACGGAAGGAACTCGACGACAGGCTACCGACACAACAACATACTTGGAATACTGTTGACATTGAACGGTAAGTTAACGATTACGTGGTGCACGCGAAGTATTTATTGATCGGTCGGCTTTTTAGAAAATGGGTGACGACAACACCGAACAGGCAAACAAAAAGCGAAAGTCTAAGTTCACAACCTCATATTCGCAGATGACAATTGCACAAGCAGAGCAGAGGCTAAATGTTGGACTTGACGAGATTCCTTTTATGGATGTTGATGAAATGTTGGCAACGGCAAAGCATCCTGTCAAGAAGGCGGATGTAGATGCTATGAAGAAGAAGCTTTATGAACGGCTACTGGAGTATATGGAAGCCGAAGGATATCCGACTGAAGCAAATGCGGAGTTCAACGAGTCCAACATTAGTGACTTGGTTTTTGCCATAGTCGCTCCTATAGTTACGGATGTTAAACGCAAGAAAAAACGCAACATACGATTAACTCGAGAAAAGGAGATCGTATCCACCGATAATGCGGCAGGAGGTAAGGAAGAATTTGTGGTGATGGATAGGATTAAGGTGGGGATCGATGAAAGATGCCTGGGATAGCAACAATATTAAAGATGGTTTTTTGTATGGGTTTGTTACTACAGGCGAGCATTGGGAGGTGTTTAGATACAACGGTACATCTTTTTATCGATTCAGTCTATTTATTAAGTATGTAGGTACTGAGTTTGCAACGAAAAAAAGGCCCCGATGAGATAGGGGATCAGATAAGGAGATACTACGAGCTAACAAACAGGTTCAGTAGTACGGGAAATGGTCAGCATTCAAGATGGCTGAGCAACCTAATTTCAATACTTTATCGGCTTCCGTTACAGCAACATCCAATGGGCTTGCAGTTGCAGCTACAGAAATGCAGAAAATGCAAAACATTCCGGTGGTGAATTTGGCCACTCAAATGACCCGAATGGAAGAACGTCTCGTACGTGAGCTTCGGAAAATGTATGGCAGTGTTATACGCTCAGCCTTGGGAGGGTTCGTGGTTGAGAACTGATACTGAATAGGGACCACAATCATTTTGCCAGAATGATTAATTCAAAGGTTACCAATGATACTACGCCGTTAGAAGCACTCCTTGGTCAAAATGGTCAACCGGTTCAGAACTTTCCAGCAACGACTAGTGAGATTCATGATTTGGATGGTGAGCGTTCTGATCCTTGAGAAACGAAGAAACTCATGTAGAGTTAATACTAATTACCATACTTTCATTAGATGCAGGTATCAACGACCTTCTCGGTGCTTTGGGTTTGCCACTAGGTGGTAGGATCAATGAGCGCAAAAACAGATTCCGCCGCCACATTGGATTGACTGTACTTTGAAAGTTCGTGTGGGCACTTTCGATGGATGTGATATCTGGGGCGATTGGTAAAGACAATGAGGGTCTAAGTAACACTCTGGGGTTAAAAATTGCCAAAATGAGCTTTAGTGACAGTAACTTTGTGCGATCTCTTGGCTTTTTTGTACTACCTAGGATACATTCCTAAAGCTCCTATATACTCGCAGCCAGACTAGTTTTCAAGTCTTTCCATTTTCTGTACATCATTCATTATAGTCTCAAACCCATCCGTTAGCTCCAGCTGCAGTCAATATCAACGTCTATCCTCGTCATTGCCATCAACATGTGTTTGGAGATATTGCTTTAAAAGTTATAGCTATTAAGGATCGAGTTGAAGCCAGCCCTAGCCCCAAAGTCAAGTCACACAAAAACAAGCAGCAGAGGGTAGCTTGGTAATACTTATTTGCATAAGACATCGTCTCTAATGTCTAAGTGAGTCGTCTCTCTCTACGAGATGCCGATGCCCACCAGCCTCTACATTCTTGAACTTGGGAAGCCATTTCATCCAGCTCTACAGGTAGCGCATGAGCAACCACTGCATATGCGAATGCTCAAGTCCATGGTGACTTTTGCGCTGCCAAATCTAGCTGGACCCTTGTTACAAGTCACTAGGTATGTCAAAACAAATGGAGGTTCTGCACGTACTCAGTAGTAAGCATGACCCTCTCGGCTTGAAGCCGACGTTGTTGTACAGTACATCTCCAGTTGCGGGTAGTACACAGGGGTGTGGTATACTGGTATGGGGCAAGGGAGGCAGGGGTAGGGATGATTCACATCTATATGTACAAACATTCGCGATGCAGCCAGCAGCTAGTTGAGTGCATCAAAATCATAAAATGATCTTAATATCACTTCCTAGTTCTTGTCAAAAAATGGATTGCTCCCAAAGGGCAGTCTCTGTGCATGTCGCTTGATGTTTATTCCTGACAAAACAGCCGAGGTTGAGAGGTTTTCATGACATTGGAATTCAGATTGATCCGGGAAATTTTCACCTTTATGGGTATCTAGGGTATGAAAGTAGATTTCGCTATCAGACTCAGCCCTAGTCTGATTGCACAACCCCTCCTGTACTCAGTCCATCGGCTCAGGACTTGGTGATATGTAGAGTACATACATACTGTAGAGTACCTGCATGCAGGACTCCACGTCAGTCTCTGGTGTAGAGTAGAGTAGGTATGAAGTGATGTCTTGAGCATCCTCCAATGACAATCTACCTAGATTCAGCAGTGCATACATTCATTATGGAGGAATAGGAGTACTCTAGGTAAATCGAACAATACTCACAGAGAGATCTAGACCGACAAATTCCAGCCATAGAATGGATAAAGTACCTACCTACATTCTACATCCCCATCCAAGCGATCTAAGCACAAGCGCTTGAGCTTAAGTGTGTTCCAGTGCTGCATGGACCCCCTCCATACATACAGTACATACATTCATGGGGGCTGAATGTTGTACAACTGTTCAAACACGTCGTTAGACAGTTGGTAAATACTTCAAACTACGTATGCAAGGGATTTCCCTTTGTTCTCTCCTCAAATCTTGAATTATTGGGTCAAACAATATACGTGTTTCCGCGGGAATTCCTCATACTCTCAAGCGACGCGACCAGATATCTCCTTGGTTTCCCAAAGTTGTGAAATCTTCCTCTCCCCTCCCACCATCATCATGGCCATAACTGGCCTCGGCCCAGACACCCCTACCACTGTCGGCATCATCTGCGGTATCACCGTCGGAATAATAATATTCCTAATCATTGCCTGGTGTTTGTTCAACTACTGGAGACACTCGGTTCTCTACGGAAGTGGACGGACAAGAGATAGTGAGAAGTCGAGTACTGCATCTTACTCAGTTCGAGGCTAATCTTATTCTTGCTGTTTTTTTTCTTTTTTTCTTTACATTTTTCTCGGTGAGTGGATAGATTTGTTTAGTTGCTGGTAGAATCTGGATACTGATAGTTTGGATAGGTATGGCATGTTGAGCATGGGACACGGGTGGCGGAGGGGGCATTTCTGACAACAAATTCCTCCGTAATGGCTTTCGACGGATGGGTGGCTTTAGAATGTTTTCTTTGGGTCGTTATATTGGATTCCATGATACATATATAGACTTGTAATATATTCCCCTTTGGGTGAGTTGGTTACGCATGTCATGTATTCACACTAAAGTGCCAGAAAGGCATTGGGGGATTAGAAGAATGTTTTGATTTTTCGGGAGTGTGATGTTCAGTAATTTAGATATCCAGAATTTTATACTGTACGCGCGAATAACACAAACCATTGATATACAGAATTAAGCAAAAAACTCCCAACCCCAAGGTATTGCGATCTAAATATTCAAAAACAAATGAAAAAACTCAGCTCACACCTCACCATAGAAGCTCAATTCAAAATACTAATACAGCCCCCCCAGCAAATCTTCCAACGTAATCCCCTTCTTTACCGCATTCGAAAACCCCTCATGAAAACTAACCCACACCTTCCCCTCCTTCCCATTCCCATCCTCACCCTTCCTCCTCCGCTTAGCTTCACTCCCGCCCTCCTCACCGCCAGAGCTACACGGGCCTTTCCCCTCGACAACTCTTCCAAAGAAATCGCGCTTAAGGGATTTGCCCAAGTCTGCCATACTGGTGGTTGTATTCGTATTCCGATCATCAACTATCATCTTCCCCATCTTCGGCGCCAGCGTAGCCGCATCCAGGCCCAACCTCGCGACCCTAGCGTCTCGAATAGCTTGCCGCTGTAGCACACTGTACTTATGCAACTCCTGACTCAACACCTGTCTTACCGCGTAGCGAGTCGGCACCGGGACAGCCGCCTCCCCCCCAGCAAGCGTGATCGTGGGGAACGAAGCGAGCTGATCCAGGGCAGGGTCCATTCGGTACGCCCACCTCGCAACCGCGGGGACCGCCGAGGAAGATGAAGCCGGTGATGAAAACTCTACCCGGACTTTCTCAAATGATATATTTGTAGAGTACATAACCTCCACTGCTCTCTTGACGAGTCTCTTCTCGCTTTCCTTGCGGACTGATGCGACAGATACGCCACCCCACTGCCCCGAAGCAACCCCCCCACCACTACCACCGCCACCATAGATAAGTATAGGTGTAACCCGCGGGGAAAGTATCCTCACCAGGTACGGCGCCAATTCCGTAACTAGCGAAGTCACAGAATGGAATTCATTTGCAAGCCGAATCGCCGCAGGCGAGGCATGACTCGGGTCATCTGCTGCTGCTCTCGAGGTGCTATTATTATATCCTCCCGCCCACCCGGGTGGGATGAGGAAGTTGCTCTGAATCGACTGCACGATATTCTTCGTAGCTTTCACTCCCTCTTTATAATCCCAATCCGCTTTCGGCCCCTGGAACGGAAGTGACTCGGATTCATCTTCCTCTCCACCGGCAGCGCCCCCCATTTTCGTGGCAGATGTCAGGAAAGCGCCATGTCTCGCAGTAGCCGAGCTTGTTCCAAAAAGCGTATTAAATGCCATCAACGGGACGGCAAGGTATCCCATCAACTCAAACTCCTGTTCAGCAAAAACCCGGCTGCTGATTAAATCATGGAACAAAAACCACTCATATGCCATAATTGGTTTCGATAAGCGCGTATCATCATGGTATGGCCGGGTGAGGTATGTGCCAAAGACATCTGTCATGATCTTGTCAAACTCCCCGCAACATTCAACTTCTTCCCTTAGATTCTCCCATTCCCTCCGGCGAGACTCTGTTGTTGACAGCTTTGCTGCAGCGCGAGCAGCGCTTTTTGTGTTTGCCGTATCGCCTTTACGGAAAACGCGCTCGACGCAGCCACGAACGCCGCCGCGGGAGGCACCAGTGGAGTCTGCTCGTCCTTCAAGTTCCTCCTCAACAAGCTTCCGCGTGAGCTTTGTACACGCCTCTAGCGCCGAAGTAGTCGTTGTTGATGTCCTGATAGAAAGCCTTTTTGCAAGCCACTCCCCCGACACAAGACACCCTCTCATATCCCCACCACCACCTCCCCCAGAGGCAGCTTGAGCAACAGACCCGCTAGTACTCAGCTCGACCAACCTTCGAACTGCGGCATCCTCGCATTGGACCCCTTCCCTCTCAAATACCCACTTCAGCCTCTGCACCATCAACCCCGTCGGCGGCTTTTTCATATATACAATCTCCGCGAGCGGCCGCAACGCCCGAAGGCTCGGTGTATACAGGTCATTACAAATCGCAATAATCGGTCTGTGGAATCTAAAGGTATCGCCTCTTTTACCTTTCCTCTTCCTATTTGTGGTAGATATGGTGCCTGCGCCGGGTGTAGCAGAGTTCTGTTGATCTTGCATAATAAGGTCCACGAGTGCATTCATAAATCCTGTCTCCCCACCACCACCACTGACTCCATCGATTTCATCCACAACGACGCATACAGGTTTGGAGCTACCAATCCCTTTCTTCTTCCCCACCCCAGGGATCCGAACACCCACATTGCTGAGTGCATCCCTGATCTTGCCTTTGACTACATTTGCAGTCCGGTCATCACTGGCATTGATTTCCAGAGGCTCATACCCGGCTTGCCTAGCCGCCACGTGAGCAAGAGTCGTCTTCCCTAGGCCAGGTGGTCCAGTGATAAGCAGAACCTTTTTGTGGAAGTACCCCTCATTCTCGTCTTTATTTTTCCGTTTGTTCGACGACCCGGGGAAGACAATATCATCCCAGTGCTTGAGCCAGCGGAGGACTTGCCGGTGTGTGCGCTCATCGCCAAGGAGATCAGTGAAGCGTTTGGCCCGGTATTTTTCTGTCCAGAGGAGGGTTCGTTCTTGTCTCCCTACTAGTGGTAATGCTAGTGGAACAGGGGCAGAACCTATTTGCACCAATCCAGATTGTTCTGCTTCCTTCCCCTTCGCATATCCAGCTATTTTCTTCTCGGCTTGAATCTCATCCAACAGCTTGTGTATCTCCACTCCATAATAACTGTCTTTCAATTCTCGATTCCCATCGGCATCATACGTGACCTCGGAAGTATATGCCCTTGTGTTGTATGTCTGCCGCTTGGGCAATTTCCGCTTGATGTGTAGTTTCTTGCCGGACATGAGAAGGACTGGAACGGTATTTGGTCCTGGGCGACTATACCCATAGGTGGGCAGAGAATCTGTAATATTACTCGCATCTTTGGGCGCTGAGGATCCTGTTGCAGGTACATCGAGGTCATCGTACGAGAATGGAAGAGGTTTTAATGGACGCGAAGTTGGTTTTGTGGAGGAGGGGGGTTTATTGAGTTGAGAGAACAATTCTGAATGGGTGTCTCTGGTGATACTCGGATTGAAGCCGTCCATATCCGTTGCTCGGCCTTTGCCTTTGTCCAACCGGACTGTCTGCTCCTCCAATTCATCATCGTCACCCTCACCCAGCGGGTCTGCCTTCTTCATCGCTACACCAACACTGGCCGCTGTCGTAGGTACTTCAATCCATCTCGGTTCCCTAAACATAATATCCGATCCTTCCTTCCCCTCCCCCGCCCCCGCGGTAGTAGTATCGTCGTCATCCGACTCATCTTCTTCATAAACAAACGGCTGTGTTTTCCTCTTCTGAATCGATTTAGGCGGTGGAGTACTCCACACAGGTGCTGGAGGAGACGAAGGATACTCCAGCATCGTAGACTCTGAGGCATTTATATCCATATCCATCTCTGTCGGTATATCTGAATGAATGGTTCCCGACCAGGTTCCGGCAGAATTGACCTTGCGTAGCGTCGGAGTAGTCGCAATTGCTTTCTGTACCTCGTATTCTTCTTCTCCCTCTTCCTCTTCCTCAACCAACCCAATCGCACCCGCAAATTTCCGTGGCTGACTTCCACCCTCTGTAGTAGGGCTCGAAGTTGGTGGTATCACAATTGATGAATTCAGAGTACGATTTCTCCTCTCAAACGCACAAAATCGAGTAGGTGTCGGCGAATCTATATTCCCAATCAACTAATTAGCCCCACTACCAATTACCCTGCCCATCTCCATCTCCATCTCCATCTCCATCTCGATGACCCTTCAATTCAACTCACCAGGTGGTAAACTACTACTCCTACTAAACTCCCCCCGACTTTGTCTCAAATAATCTCTCTGATTTCTCTCCCGCCTAACCTTCCTCCTATTATTATCTTGTCCAATCACCAATCCCAAATCCCTCTTTCCTAGACTATCCCCTCTAATCACCACCCCGTCTCTATCCCACTTCTCCTTCTGCTCTTTCTTGAGTTCCTCAACCGCCTCCAAATCGTCCTCAAACCCCTCCTCTTCTTCCACAAGGTTCGCTTCTTCCTCAGCTGCAAGCAAGAGTAAAACGTCCGGATCTTCTGGATATTCAGGAGCACGGTGATTGTCCGCAGCCGCCAGGAGCAGTAATTCTTCGTCTAGTATGTCGAGGTCAGGGTCAAGGAGCGCGGGGTCTAGATAGTCATCTAAGGTATCATTCGGGGTATCGGACATAAAATCAATTTGTATATAGCAGTTGCCGTGAAATGCTCGGACAGGGTAAGTATCGAGCACTTACCACGAGAGTGAAAACTACGCGCTTTTTTGAGTGTAGCCTGCAAAGTATGCGCGATACGTGCCAACCAGACTAGTACGATACCCTGGCTACTTTTAATGAACACAAGAGGCTTGTGGTAACACCCCAAATAAGCCTCCTTGGATACCCTCCCAATGCAACATGTAAAATGATAGAACTAGAACGCAAAAAAGCACAAAGTATCCATCTAGCAACCCCCGCCCTATCGAGATCTATAAGTGATTGTACTGTACCTAACCATGCATGTACAGTGACATTGTGTACGTGAGGTCCCTCCCCCACCTCCCTACCCCCACCTCATGACAAGGAAAAACGATAAACTGAGAGAGCCATGATATCGATGTAAGCCTCCCCCCTTCACTCGCCACCAAAACTTCAAGCAAATTAAAAAACTCAATATAACTTCAGCATCTGCTCAACGAAGGGAGATGGAAAAGAAAACGACAGAGAAATTAGGCACGAAAAGAAAAAACATCAACGCTTATTTTTATTCTTTCCAAAGAAACCGCCACGCACGCCCCCCTGCTCGGTGCTCTTGCGGGCTATCACCGTTCATTAATTATGTATGCTATGCAATGCAATGCTGGTCATGCGACTTCCACTTGTGTTCTTTGCAAACAACATGCACTCCTCCTATAGTTGTCCAGAAAGCAAGGCCTCAGTAGCTACAATCACAATGTTAACTCATTGTTCACATTGAGCAGTCGACCAGAAAGAGCAGGGGTTTACATACCTGAGTTGACATATGCCCTCTTCGCATCCAAGCTCACCCCAAACTTTCTCTCCAAGTCTGCCCGAATACCCTTCTTCGTCACCGTCATCAAATCAGCCGTCCTGAGTATTTCTCTAATCTCTGCCAAGATAGCATCATCGGTTGGTAACTCCAAAGTTCTCATTTCCAGATCACTCATCATCGGGTGATTACCCATTAAGGTACTACCTCTCTGGGAAAGCATCTCACTTGGAGCAAGACTCATCCTGCTTGGTCCACGAGGAAGGGCTTCCAGGCCCATGGAAGACTGTGCACGCCCACCCCACTCGGACGGAGCATATGACTTGGTGGCAAAAGAGTATCCAGAAGCTTCAGACTTGGTATCATCTGCTCCACGCATGGTCTGTGCCTCCCAGAGCTCTGCTTGGTAGTCCTCCCACTTCTTGCGAGGGATAGACGCAGGGTCGAATTTGCCTTCGTCGGAGATAACAATCTTTTGACCCTTCTCACCAGTGACGATACGAGTGTTCCCCCATGTGAAGTCGTCCATGTGCCAGAAAGCATACAGTGGTAGCGCAAAACTAAATACTGGAATAGCAATGATGTAAAGCACCATCCAAGCAATCATTTCCCACTTCCTTCGCACTATGAAGATAATGGCTTGCAAACCGTAGACAGCGCCGAGAAGAATGAATGCGGTAAGTGGAATGACGTCCCCACCACGGGCAATCATGATAAACAAGTAGACGAGATAAGCGACGGTAACTGGCTGCACGATTGTGGAGAGCAAGTCCATGAAGACAATAAATCTCATACTGAAGCAGCAGAAACCACAAAGCTGTTGCATAGGCATAAGTTCCATGAGATTATGTACTGTGGAGTTAATCCATCTTCTTCGCTGGGACAAGAAGATTGCCCATGAATCTGGGGCAACAGTCCAAGCGTGAGCATTGAAGATATACTTAGTCTTGTACCTGGGGTGGAACTTTAGAAGTAAAGTGGTGAGATAACGATCCTCTCCGAGATGCAGAAGGTTCTTCATGTGTAAGGTATCGACTCGAATCTCGGAGTACGCTTCAACAACCTCCTTGCTGACAAATAGTGGCTTTCCAGTCTCGGCTGCGCGAATCCGATACATGCTGAAACAACCGGGAAGGCAGGTGACTGATCCAAACAAACTCTCAAAGGCCTTTGCAAGATTGTGGGAGATGTAGTACTCGTAAACTTGAATCATAGTAATGAAAGAATGTTTGGCATTGGCAATCGCAGTTTCACCGCAAAGCGCAATGATACGGATATCCTGTAAGAAAGCTGCTACCATGCGTGTTGCAGCGTCTTGAGCGACGACAGTATCTAAAGAGCTATTAGAATAGATTCTTGGATAAAGGGGGAACGGGAGGTATAACCCACCAGCATCTATCTGGAACAAGAACTCGTAGAAAGTGGGATTGACTCCAATGATGTTGCGAATTTGGTGGTGCATCTCCAATTCCAATGGACTCATAGGTAAATTGTAGTGAACTCGGTTCAAGAACCTCATGATCACCATTTGAGAGTCTCGTTTTCCACGATTACCAGGCCTCGACACTTCAGACGGTTTGCCAACCTTGACCAAAACCAGGAAAGGAACAATGTGGCCCTGAACCTCGTACAGGCCAGAGTAGACTTTACCCATATTGTGTTGTTTTTGACCTTCTCCCAAAGACTCGAAGCTCAGAGGTTCAGGATCCACGCCCTCTGGGACGCCCAAAATGTCCAGCACGATACGTGGTGTAGGCTTGTCGTTTCCCTGACCAATAATCATACCATCACAGACGACAACCAAGAGTTTCCTCTTGTCGTCGTACTTCATACGGGCCAAAGAATCAATTGCACGACGGAGAGATTCCTCGTCTTCAGTATATGCAGGAACTTGGCACATAACGAACTTGTCAAGATTCTCCGGCATATTCTTCCTGGTGAACTGCAAGGCAGCACAAAACTTGAATAGCAAGATGGAGGCGAGGAAAATGGAGATTGCCAGAATGAGGTATCGGGCGAATACACACTGGGTGGAGTTACGGGTATCAACCCTTCCAATGTAAAATAGGTTGTCCAGACAGATTTGCATGCGCCTTCGGAGTTTATTGTCCATGTTCAATGCGTTGAAATACTTCGTGACATCTTCACCAGCCCTAGTCCGCACCATTTCGATGAGCCCAGGGTCCATATAATTAGTATCAGGTGTGCCATCCATTCCTTCAATTGGCTCCCAGTTGCGACCACCGATACCATAGTCCGTAAGATCGTAAACATTTTTATTGAGGATGATGACAAGTCGCTTTTTCAGTGCCATTTGTTTGACATATTTCGGACTATAGCCCATGTCTCCTTTCAGGTAGCCACCCTTCAACATCATCATCTGCTCAAAGAACCAATCTCTTCGTGCATCCTTCTTCCAAGCTCTGAAATCATGATATCGATAATTCTTGTCAACTTGCCTGTTCTCAGTTCCGTTCTCGTTGGAGATTCCGAGGACAACACGTTCGTCAACAGATCCAGAAACACCGTCACAGAGTGCGGAAACCTGGAGTGGGAATATGGAAGACGCATCTGTGCCTGCGTACGCCAGAATGCTTTTGGTGGGAACAACATCAGGATAATGCCTGATTGCATATTGACCCAGATCAAAAACGTAGCCTCGAATGGCAACATAGGCACCTGGTTGGTCATGGTTGTCTCCGCCATTATGGCTCTGTAATTCTACAGTGGAGAAGACATATTGTTTCGGGCAAATCAACATCGGGAAAAAAACTATTACTGTTAGCTTAAGTTCATAATACTACAACAGAAGGAGAGAACGCACTCATGAAAAAGATGGCAAGACAACAAGACAACCAAATTAAAAAATTGATAGCCAACTTTTCTCTCCAGGCTACCTGGATATCCGGTCTCTTCATTCGGCCAAGGTATTTGATGGCAAACGTAGGTACGAAGAAAGTCATAAACCAGACAAGCCCCATCCACCTCTTCCTGGTGCCTGAAACGGGTAGTTCGTCGATCTCTTGTTCCCTGGCATGGGCTCCTTTTTCTTGCATCTGCTCTCTGGTTTCGAAATTTTTGAACATATCTCCGTGATGAAAGGCGCTTGCTCCTGCCTCTGATCGGGCGTCGTCGGAATTTCCTTTCGAGTAGTAACCTCCCTTTCCATCTCCGTAAATATGGGTTCCTAGTCCAGGTCCACCGTGACTGGGGATCAATCTTACTCGGGAATCAGATGCACCACCACTGAACAGTCCTCCATCACTCCGCGATCCGCCGATATCCCCAACTGGTGTCAAAGGGCTTGGGCTGACTCCTCTATCGTCGGCATCGTAGTAGCCCCTGGCCATCTGGGCACTAGGTTCTGCTGTACCGGCCACCTCCAACCAACACCGCTCACTTAAAAATATTCCGGTAGCCCCAACGCGTGCTTCGTTGAAAGACCAACCTCGATCCTCAACAACGAATTCTGCTTTCTCTCGCTCGCTGCCGACGACAATATTTTCTGCCTCTGCTAGCCCTAAGAACTCACCAAAGGGCAAGAAAATACTAAAGTTGGCAGATTTGACTCTTTGGGATATCTCTGCAACCCCCAGAGTCCTAATCTGTGTTCTTACGCATTTAGAGTCGAATTGGTTGGCAATTCTGCGATCGTTAGGTTTCAAGCAGAAAATGAAATATGGGTTTGTGTTAGTTGCGGCCACAGAACGGGTAAGAGTATCCAGGGCAGAAACAAACTGTCCAGCGGCACCTTGGTCTGGCATTGATACCGACTCACTTGCTCCCTTGTCAACCCCCTTTGGCTTTGGTCGCTCTCCCTTCTTCCTCATTACTGAAGGCATTCTCAAAGGCTTGGATGAGATTTGCCCCTGCATAATGGCAGTCTTCTCCTTGGGATGATGAACCGCGGTAACGGCTTTTGACGAGAAGAGCTCTGTGACAAAACTGGAACTTGTCCCACTGAATAGATTCATCAAGTCACCACTTATGACTTCCCCATTCTCCTCAAGGAGTCCAGTAATAGGATATTCAACTTCTCCGGCGAAGTGTCTCACCGTAAAATTGAGCTTGGTGTTAGAGGCTGCAAAGTTAGATCCCGGAAGTATGGTGGTGGCTGCAGATACAGTAATAGCGGGATTACTCTTGCCATCAAATCGTTTCCGAACACTCTCCAGGAATTGTTGGTCTGTCCTTCCCTTCTTCGACTGATCATCTAGAATCGACAACAGACCATTCCCAGACTTCAATAGCCCTCGCACGGCATCAGTGTTGTCAAAATAGCTTGTTGCTGGAACGTCCACTTCTTCACTCTCTAGCTGCTCTGCCTTGCGTTCAAAAAATGAGTGAAGACAAAGGTTGTAAAGGGACTCTGTGGCTGCATTGTTGAGAAGCTGATCAAGGGTGGAACCTGTCGCACTAGTTTGGGCAAATCCCGGGAAATCAATGATGGAAATGGTGTTTGCGACCGTTTCCTCTGCCGCAGACAGACGTTCATTCCCAGATTCGATAACCCACGCAACAAGGAGGGAATAGAGAGTTCGGGCAAGCTCATCGGCATGTGCTCGCGCTCCCTTGGCGTCCAGCATGATAGTGACTCTCTCGCGATGGATAGTTTTTGTCTTATATCCGAGGGATGTTTCCAGTGCCTCAGGTGCCACTCCCAGGAACGCGGCAATGATTTGCAGCACATCCTTATTCTTCACCATCACTACTTCCTCTCCACCCTCCATAGCCCTAGATTGCTCGCCATCAACATGGGTGTTATGGGAAATCACAAAATCAAGCTGTCCAATATGAAGAATCGCGGCTAGTATCTGGCAAATCTCGGCAATTGCAGTTCTTGGGAATTCTAGCTTTCTCAATGCCAATTTGAAGTGGTTGAACCCCTCAGCATCATTGATACCGACCTTCAGCTGGGTAGGATGGCCCAGATATCTCCACCGCTTGGAGCCATGCTTCCCCCCGTCTGCGACACTACCGGGAGAGTGCAATCCCAAATGATCCTTTTCCGCTGCGGATGTGCCTGCAAGCAAATAGTATAACACATGGAAATTTCGCTCCCCGGTGGGGACACCCGCAACCCGAGACCTTTCAAGCCGATGATCTAGCAGCTTCCCCCCAATTAGGGTTTGAGATATCCCATCATACTGGAGTTCGAGGAATAGTCCAGCCTTGGAGGCAGTGGGGGTGGTTACAGACTTAGTTGTCGTAAGAGTGTCGAAGAGAAACGCAAATAGGGAGATCTTCTGTGATAATGGAGTGGATGAGTATGATAGGATTGATGACAGGAGGTGGGACCGCAAGGAGGTTTTCCCAGACCCAGACTCTCCACTGAATGGAAGTAGTTAGTTCTACGTCCCCAAAGTTGAGCTTAGAGGGTGAATAACTTACAGGAAAATGACCGCTTGGTTTTCTCCTCTCGCAGCAAGCCTTTTGGTCATGCGGCCTGCCAGACCATCCAATTCAACTCCGACCACACTTGGTGTGGTATATGTGTTCAACGATATAATAGCATGGCTCGAGATTGTAGCCGTCGGTAGTGCAAGGTGAAACCGAGAAGCTAAATGGGATGTTATGTGCGTGTCGGATTGTTGATGGGGGGGGAGCTGGGACAAGTCCGGCTGCGATTGTGGGGGTGGGTTTGCCATCTTCAATGAGAAGCGAAGTCAGAGGAGCTGCCTCCTTTCCTGACGTTGGCGATGCCGGCAAACGAGCAATGAGTGGAACGTGCTCCCTGAGATAACAAATGGTGCTGCGGTTTAACGGCCAAAAGGGATTAATGGGCTGGGATAAAGTTTCCAGCTGCGTGATATGTACTTTCTGGCGTTGTGATCTAGTGAATATCTGTGGTGGAGGAAGGGGCTGTTGTCTTGTTGTGATTTTCAACACCAAGCAAAGCCGAGCTCAATCCGCGTGGGAAGTGAGGTGTATTCAACCAAGATAATAGAAGTAGCGATAGCTGAGAATGAGTGAATACCTTTCGACTGGAGTCGACAGCGAATGAGAATGAGGGTAAAAAAGGAGGTAGGTATTGTACATACAAAGCTGGTGAGTTTGTAGGTAGTTGCACGACGAGCCGTTATGCAAGAGCAGAAAAACTGCAAAGAGCCCTTTCCCTTTTCTCCAGAAGGCAAGGAGAGGAGGGATGTTTAGGAAAAGTTCGGCTCGACGCCTTCAAATGCCCAACTTTTTGAAGATGTATCGCACCCCTGCTAACTACGAGATCCTCGCGAGTACCTAACCACAAAGCTGGCTGGATTATTTTATTTTTTTCTTTTCCCTTTCTCTGTAGGTAGCCAAGCTCCTCACCCTAGACCAGGCTGTGTGGTTGCATGAAACAGCCGCAACTGGGACCAAATATGATGGATATCAGTGCCAGGAAACATCGACTTGTCCCCATGCATAAGGGAAGCAAGCATCGTTCAAATTTGATGCCTGCCCTACATGCCATGCCAGGACGCGTTGAGGATGGGAAAAAAAAACCCACTCAGCGCCCTCCCTCTCTCCCATGTTACCCCTGAACGTGAAGTGGAGCAGATGTTCCCAATCGGTAGTGTGTTTACATGCGAGGGCTTTTAGTGTTGGCGTCACTATATTTAGCAACACGTCAACACCATTCGAACATCCTTATACTTACGTACTACCTGCTCCCCGAGTACGCATGCAGAGCTCTCGTCATATGTGGGGAGGTTACGCGGGTCAGACATACATAAGATATTGGGGTTCAGGTGCCAAAATACGAGAGAGGCTTTAAAGGCCTCGTATATAAAACAACAGGTGCTGCAATTCCCACATACTTTATTCCTGGCACAAGTACAGTACAGTACAGTACAGTAGGTACTCTAAGGTCTTTAAGTTTGGCTCGGCTTCGATACCTGACTGACTATATACAGTAGGTAACAACGACCCAGGGGACATCGTGACCACTGCATCTTGACCCTGTGTCGGAATTTTCTTCCCGCTTCAGGCAAAAAATCTCAAGATGCCCCCTGTGTATCTATCTACCAAAAGGCTCTGTGTGCCCAAGTAAACCTGATTGGTAGACCTAAATTTAGCTCGGCTCTGGAAATACATCCAAAACATCGACAGATTTCTAGTCTCGATTCAACGAACCGTACTCTGTATCGAAAGCAGGGCTACAGTATATACATAGGTACCTACTCTACCTATCCGTACTCCGTACCCCATACAACCCTCCAGTTCATTTAGAATGAGTGTTGCCACACAAAGTATGAGAACTGATCAAAACTCAGATGGTAAAGTATTTTGCATGACTGCACCTGGTTCGTCCAAGGCACGGGATGCAGCCGCTCTTTATTAGCAGTTCCGTGCTGGCTGAACACAAATTTAACATGGCCCCCTGGTCACCAGGATCAGACACCCATTTCGACTAGCACGGAAACAAGAACGAAGGATCAATACCTACTGCCACTGGTACCTACCTACCTACTTACATAGCAAGGGCCTAGTTTAAACTGTTCCCGTCAGGTTGTGCTGTGTTACTTTTGACCGCCATAGCCTTTCTCTGGGTTTTATTCTCCTTCTCTAATAATCTGTTGGCCATTCGTTGATACGTATTGATCCCTTGTTACTTTCGCTCATTACCCTGCACCCGCTGTACACACGGGAAGGAAAAGGAGAAGTTTGAAGTTTCACAGTACCACAACCAACGACGCCTCCTAGCACGCAACATCACCGCTGCAATCACCAGCTACCAGAGACACCTGCATTCTCTCGCTCCCGACACACGACAATATCTCCTATACGATTGAGTAGTTTAAAGTTCACGTTGAAGCAAGAGGCTGCAGCCTGTAACAAACTGGAGGCTAGTGGGGCTGGATATTTGAAAGAAAGGTTTGTCTCTGAGGGATTCTTCTGAGTTGCTGGTTTAATATGGAGCAAAGTAGCAGCCATGGCGAATAACCAACACTCGGTATATTCGACTACCTCACACTCGAACTTTGCACCACTTGGGGCGGGGTCAACTCAGCAGATTACGACCTCGTCTCTACTGGCAGCTCTTCACAATGGATATCAGTCCGGAATACCATATCACGTCGATGCGAGCACCACATTGGTCGTAAATAGCAACCAGCATGATTCAAAGTTAGTAGTCGATGAAGCATTGGGAGTTAAAGTATGGGAACATGCCAGGAGGAGAGCTGAGGATCAAACAATTCTGATTGGGTAAGCCCACGACGTTGATTAAGCCATAAGCTGCATCGAATCTAACAAGCTCCTCTGAATATTAGGTCACTGCATGCCCATACGCCTTCTCTACTCATTCCTGTGCTTTCAACTTTCCCCCAGTCAACGGTTCCGGATATTCTTACCACTGCCTTGACTCTGATTCAATCCTTTACTTCGGCTTTGACACCTTACTCTCCCCATTCCGAAGCCTTGCATCATGGATTAGCAGTTGCCTTACAGTTCAGCTTGAGCGGCTCGGCTGTCAGTGCAACTATATCCCTCTCGACACCTGGGCTAGATACCGAACGAGGACTATTGAATATCCCTACCCAGAGCGGCTATCGAGCTTATGATGTCTTTTATTATCTACTCTCTGCAGCTTCTACGCCTGCGGAGAGGGAATTCCTCTCCCTACAGTCCCCGGAGAAATACACACTCCTGGCTCGGAGCGGGACATATTCCCCGCCAACTTACCTTCCAACCGCCGATGACTCTGCTGCGGCGGAAGACTTCCGTGCCAATCTGAGGGCAATTGGTATAAAGGGCTCCGCTTTGCGTGGTATGCTTTCTGTACTTGCTGGTATTCTCAAGTTGGGAAATGGGATTGGCCTGCTTGTCGATGAGGAGGTTGTAGAGGAAGTCTGTGAAGAAGTTGCAGGGTTGCTCGGGGTTGAGCCGGAGGTCCTCTTCAAGAGACTAGGAGATGGAGAGAGAGAGATTCTCATTGAGGCCGTCTACGAAGCACTTGTCGATTGGGTTATTAAAATGGCCAATGAAGCGGTGGCCCAGGAGTTTGCTGAAATCAATAAGCGAATGATAGATGGCGGTGATAGCGATGGAGCTGGCGATACTGTCCAAGTTTCGCTTTTGGAGCTTGCAGATGAGAAAATGACCAAGGCCCTGTGTCTTAGGGGAGTGTTTGACGACGAAACCGGGATCAACTCTGAGCTGAAAATTGACGGCATTGAAGTCCCCTTGGTAACAAGTTCTGTCCTTCGGGAAGTCAAGAATGCGGTTGCGGAAGCGGAAAAAGAGGGCTTACTAGGTATGACCCGCGAGAAGGAGTATGCTAAGGATCGCAAAGAGGCTGTTATAGAAAAAGTCGGTAGGGAAGCAGAAGAGGGTAGCTTCCTTAGTAAGGTTCTATTTCCAGAGCAGCTCCAGAGGACGGACGTTCAACATCTCCTAGCATCCAGCAGAGTTTGGTGGCATTTATCGGTGTGCCCCTCTGATGGTGGATCCGACCCCAACGTCAACTCTGGTATCGGGGCATGGTCTGCTGCTGCTGTTAGTAGACAATTGAGGAACTGGAGACTTCCAGAGTGGGGTAATAGGCGAACAAAACATCTTGATTTCACGGCGGATTTCGATATCGAAGAGTTTTGTCAAAGATATGCCATTCTTGGATGTTCCAGTGGCAGGGACGGCGTTGAGAGTTGGGTTATGGAGAGAGGGTGGAGCAATGGCGAAGTTGTTGTGGGCAGTGAGAGGGTCTGGATGAGGGAGGGTGCCTGGTGGGAAGCTGAGCAAATGTTGGATCTCAAGCCTGAGAGTCAGATGGTGGGGATGGGAATGGGAGTGGGAATTGATCCCAATTTTCCCTCGCAGCCGATTGGAGGTCCTGGATATTTTAATATGGGTGATCCAGCACTATCCGCCGGTGGTCAGTATCGACAACAAAGCATGTTAAGTGGGACCGTGGCCCCTAGTCCACTTGCTCCAGGTGCTATTACACCTGCAAGCGAAGGGCGAGGGTTGCTTGGCCAAAAATTTGCAGAGGAAGAAGCAGCTGCTTATAAAGAGAAGCTAGATCCAGAACTGGGCAAAAACAAGAAGATTCAGTCGAAACCAATCTCACCTCTGCGAAAGTTCTGGGTTGGTCTCACCTGGGCTCTCACCTTCTGGATTCCGAGTTTTATGTTGAGATATATCGGTCGGATGAAGCGTCCTGATGTGCGCATGGCCTGGCGAGAAAAAGTGGTCCTCTGTTTCTTCATCTTATTGTTCAACGGTACAATCATCTTCTGGATTATTTGGTTTGCAATTTTGCTCTGCCCTGAATATAACAAAGTCTGGAGCCTTAAGGAGGTCCAAGGTCATAATGGGCAGAGCGATTTTTTCGTCAGTATTCACGGCAAAGTCTATGATATTAGTAAGTATTTCACCGCCTGTGTGCCATGACCAAGCTAACAGAATAGCAAAATTCTGGAAACTTCAACACAGTGACATTTCTGGTTTGAAAACTACCCAAGACAGGATGGAGCCTTATGGTGGGCTGGACCTTTCCTACTTATTCCCACCTCCTATGGAACAGGCTTGTCAAGGCTTGGACGTCAAGGCCGACATGATCTTGTCAATCAATGATACGGAGGCTATGCAAGCGATTGGCACAGGGCTCCATAGACGCAACCTATATGCAAACACGAAACTAAATGATGTCAATTGGTATGTAGAAACGTTTTTGCCGAGGATGAAGGAGTATGTGAAGGGAGACGTCGTTTATACGCGGTCAGCCATCTCCAATAGCGACAATAAGCCCTGGGGCATATATCATGGCGAGATTTTTGACCTGACAGATTATGTTCACACGGCCGAGGTCTTCAATACTAAATCGGCAGGTGCAGCTAACTGGAACTTCCTCAATCAAAAAGTTGTTGATGTTTTCACCGATAACCCTGGGAGTGATGTCAGCGAGCTTCTGGATGAGGTTTACAACAAGCAACTCACCAATATGACCGAGAAGGCTGCGATTAAGAGATGTCTCAAGAACATGTTCTACATCGGCAAGATAGATACGAGGAAAACTGCGAGATGCCAGGCCAACGGTATCATTTTGGTCGTTTTCGCAGGTATTATTACAGCGGTCATTGTGATCAAATTCTTGGCTGCTTTACAATTGGGCTCTAAACGCAAACCTACTATGCAAGATAAATTTGTCATTTGCCAAATTCCTGCCTACACTGAGGGTGAAGACTCTCTAAGAAAGGCACTGGACTCTCTGACAGCTCTTCAATATGACAATAAGCGGAAACTTCTTTGTGTTATCTGTGATGGTATGGTCGTTGGTGGAGGGAACGACAGGCCAACTCCAAATATTGTTCTTGACATTCTTGGTGTTGATCCGAAGATCGACCCACCAGCGCTCCCTTTCAAGAGTGTCGGAGAAGGAAGTGCTCAGCTTAACTATGGAAAGGTTTACTCTGGTTTGTACGAGTTCGAAGGCTGTGTTGTCCCGTATATCGTTGTTGTGAAATGTGGTAAGCCAAACGAAACGTCCAAACCTGGCAACCGTGGAAAGCGTGATTCTCAGATTCTTCTCCTCCAATTCCTCAATCGTGTTCACCACCGGACCCCAATGGCACCGCTTGAATTGGAAATGTTCCACCAGATCAACAATATTATCGGTGTGGACCCAGAGCTGTACGAGTATGTTCTCATGGTCGACGCCGACACTAGTGTCAAAGAAGATTCTCTGAACAGACTGGTAGCTGCCTGTGCGAACGATGCAAAAATTGCTGGTATTTGTGGTGAAACAAGCTTGGAAAATGAGGAACGCTCATGGTGGACTATGATTCAAGTCTATGAATACTATATTTCTCATCATTTGGCGAAGGCTTTCGAGAGTTTGTTTGGCAGTGTTACATGTTTACCTGGATGGTAAGAACCTATAGGATATACATTTTTTTTTTAAAATCATGCTAATTTGCTTTAGTTTCTGCATGTACCGGCTTCGCACCGCTGATAAAGGAAAACCACTTATTATTGCCGACATAATCATCGAGGAGTACTCCGACGGCTGTGTTGATACCCTCCACAAGAAGAACTTGCTATCTCTCGGTGAAGACCGTTTCCTGACTACCCTTATGACCAAACACTTCCCTCGCATGAGTTTCAAGTTTATCCCAGATGCCTATGCTCTCACAGCTGCCCCCGAAACATGGACTGTCCTACTCTCTCAGAGACGTCGTTGGATCAACTCTACCATCCACAATCTTGCCGAATTAGTTCTGCTTGAGGAGATGTGCGGTTTCTGTTGTTTCTCCATGAGATTTGTTGTCTTCATTGATTTAACTGGTGAGTGCTTAAAGACCTTCCTGCCCGAACGCCAGGCTTACCAGGAATACCTCCAGGTACCATTATTCTTCCTGCTACCTGCGTCTATATTGGTTACATTATCTACTTGGTTGCTAGTGGTACCGGGGCTCTCCCGTTGTTCTCAATCATCATGATTGCTGCAGTCTATGGTCTTCAAGCTATAATCTTCCTGATCAAGAGGCAATGGCAACACATTGGTTGGATGATCATATACATCATGGCGTACCCCATCTACTCTTTCATCCTTCCCATTTATTCCTTTTGGAACCAAGACAACTTCTCATGGGGTTCCACACGTATTGTTCTCGGAGAAAGTGGGGACAAGCAAATTATCGCTGTCGAGGATGAAGGAT